>TARA_R110001583_G_scaffold18141_2_pt1 | contig 37961 bp, 31 predicted proteins | sample TARA_R110001583 | Tara Oceans TARA_R110001583 (sample SAMEA4398432) | marine metagenome | biome: Polar Biome; feature: [MES] marine water layer (ENVO:01000295) within the mesopelagic zone...; material: water (ENVO:00002006), including particulate matter (ENVO:01000060) such as...... | reverse complement strand
CCCTAAAAATATTATTGCTATGATCGGCGCAATAGCTGGCTTTATATTCATTACCTTAGGACTATTGATCTTATCTCAACGCAATAAGTTAATTAGAGTTCTTCTCAAGAAAAAGTGAGATGATGTTGCTTTTGTTTTATTACATTAATAGTGAATGCCCTATCCTCGATAAATTATCACGATATTTATAACTTTAGAGTAAATTGCAAAATGAAAAAAACATTTTCATTTTGCAATTACCCATCCTTTGTTAAAACATTTATAAACCTATCACCGCCAACGAAATATATAAAACCATTATATTTCAGGCTGTTACTTGAATAACACAACAGTGGCACAGTTTAAGCAATAGTTAGATTAATAACACTCTCTTAACTAATAAGATAACGCAGACTGCAACAGATTAAATCTATTACTTCAGTCTTTTTATTAATCACATTTGGCCTAATGCTCTTATGACAACACAACAACTTAATCCAAATTCTACTGAAGAAAAGCTGATCTGGTTCGGGTTAACGCTAACCTATCCGTTCTTCGCTTTCGGTGGTCTTTATATTATGGGTTCGGTGCTAGGTTGGATGATATTTGCAGTGGTTTTATTACGCTGGTATGTCGATGGTAAAGACGAAAGATCAACCATTCCAGCTATTGTTTGGTTATGGGTAGTCGGTGGTTTTTTCATGCTGTTAGCGTTACTTATTGGACATTCAAATTGGGACTTAGGCATGGCGAAAACAATTAAGTCTTCAATTGGTTGGGCAAAAGGTTGGGCGCTTATGCCACTATTTTTATTCATTGGTGCATTCGTTGATATAAGGCCGCAATTAGTGGTTAGAGCCGTCTGTATAGTTTCATTTCATTCATTAATTTTTGCCGCGGTAACTATTGTTCTTTATTTTTCAGGTGTTAACGGTGACTTATTTATTTCACCATTGAAAGTTATTGGTGGCCCAGGAGAAGCTTTTTTTACCGTCAGTTTTTTTGGTTTAAACCCTGAAACAGGCGCTGGACGTTGGCGGTTTTTTACCCCGTGGGCACCTGCAGCAGGTTTTATGGCGTGTATATTTTTAATTTTTACTTGCCAAGAAAAAGACAACTTTTGGAGGAATACAGGTTTATTAGGCAGTTTTGTAATGTGTTTACTATCTCAATCACGTGCTGGCTGGGTTATTTATATCGCCTTAACTCCGTTATGTTTCTTGAATAAATATTTTAAAAACCCTGTGTGGTTAATCGTTGTCGGTTTAGTCATTCCGACAATTTTATTGTTAGGAGAGCCTATTTTCACATGGATAAGCAATAGCTATGAAGATATTAAAGCCTCAAGACCTGATTCAACACGTGTACGTAATACCTTAGAGGTATTGGCATTACAGCGTTGGGAAGCAGAAGCGCCAATTTGGGGTCATGGCATTGTTGAAAAAGGTCCTAAAATTGTTGAAGGCATGCCTATTGGCTCTCACCATAGTTGGTACGGATTATTATTTGTAAAAGGCATTGTAGGGCTATTAGCGTTAGCAATACCTTTAGCTTTTACCTGTATCTATTTATTTTGGAATAGCCTTAAAAGCCAAATTTGTTATACCGCGGCGTTAATGGCAATTGTTTTTATTTGTTACTCGTTTTTTGAAAATCTAGAAATTTTAAGTTTTATTTATTGGCCAGCACTTTTATGGATCGGTATTGCGCTTAACCCACTAAAATCAGGAGAAAAATATGTTTAAGAAGTACGATGCTTATTTAGTAGGCTATTACGGCATGCAAAATAGTGGTGATGACGCCCTAATGTATGCCACCGCTTGGGCTGCTAAAAATATTCTTGGATGTAAAAGAACTCAAGTGGGGTTATATGGTGATTACGAAAGAGAAACACATAGTGACGATCAGCTTTCGTTAAAGTTTACTCAACAATTTCCTGGACAAAACAGGTTACTACATTACAAAACAGCCATTCAAAGTAAGCGTATTATTTTTGGTGGCGGTTCAGTTTTACATAGTGAAACTGACATCAACTTAAAAAGACAGTTAATGTCTTTAGCTAGCCCTAAAAAGAGCCTAGCAGTAGGCGTTGGTATAGGACCATTTAATTCTGTTGCTGCAGAAAAATCATGTGCAAAGTTTTTAAATGAATGCGGATACGTAGGGGTTAGGGATAACGAAAGCTTAGCAATAGCACAAAGCATTTCTCCTAAGGCTAACGTACATAAAACCTTCGATTTAGCACCATTATTATTGTGCTCAAATCAATACAAACCACAAATTAACGAACGTAAAGGTATAGCCTTAACCTTATGTTCAGTTGCCATTAATGCCATGGGTCAAACAGATAATATTGAAGAAGAAAAAAGAGCTGATCAATTTGCTGAGCTAATTACCAAACTATATGACAAAACTGGCGAGCCTATTACATTGATTGAATTTAACGGCCATAGGACATTAGGTGATTGGAAAATTAATAATAATATTATGGTTCGTTTGGATAAAAAGATTCCCGTGACTATAAAACAATATGATCCAAACCCTATGTCATTACTGGATAACCTTTCAACCTACAAAGCTATTTTAAGTATGCGTTTACACGGCTCTATTTTAGGTTACTTAGCTAACACCCCTGTTTTATCAATTAATTATCACAGTAAATGTAAAGGTTGGTGTGATGAAATTGGCTTGCCAGAAGACTATCAAATTGATTTGCTTAACCTCAATATTGAAAAAATTGTTTCACAAATATCACAAGGATTATCAAGCAAATTTCAACAAACAACTTTATCGGTTAAAAGCGCTTTAAAATATTCTTTATCTAACTGGAGTACTCAAAATGAAAAATATTAATTTTACCGTGGTAATTCCACTATTCAATAAAGCTAAACATATTTTGAGAACGCTAGAAAGTGTTGCTTGGCAAAAATATCCTGCAGCAGAAATCATCATTATTGATGATGGCTCTACTGATGAAGGTGCGTCGGTTGTTAAAAGTGCCAACATAAAAAATGTAAGGCTAGTGCAACAAACTAATCAAGGTGTATCAGCTGCACGTAATCACGGGGTTGAATTAGCAAGTCATGAATACATTGCTTTTTTAGATGCCGACGACCAATGGTTACCGCTATTTTTAGATGAAATTGCCCGTTTAATTGTTAAATTTCCACAAGCGCAATTTTTTGGTACACGCTATCAAATAGTAGAGTCTGAAAATAATTATGTCGATGCTAAAATTAAACTTGAAAATGTAAACCCTAACGGTGTGATACTAGACGATTATTTTAATATTGCGTCACAAGGAGACTTACCTTTTACCATGTCTTCTATGGTAATTCAAAGGGCATTATTTGACGCTATTGGCGGTTTTCCACTTGATGAACCCATTGGAGAAGATCAAGACTTATTCTGTCGTGTTGCGTTGAATGCGCCAATTGCCTATTCACCAAATATTCATTCTCTTTATCATAAAGATGCAGAAAACCAAGCAAGTAAAAATAATATTCCCTCTACAGAGTGTGGCTTTAGTGTTCGACTCACAAAAGAAGCTAATAATATTGCAGAAAAGAAAAGTGCCACAAACATGCTTAAATATAGCGCTGCACATTTATGTCATCTTGCCAAACTAAATATTGGTAATGGTCACTTTACTCAAGCAAGAACATTGTTATCAGACCCTCGCTGTAAATTAAAACTTAAGCACATGATTGGTCTTTATGGATTTTCTTGGATAAAGCAAACTGAACAATGGTTGGGAAATAACTTTTATTACAAACATATGTAACGCTTAGTAAGAGATTTATAGAGTAAAAAATCAATGATTAGCGTCGATAACGAATATATCAGCCCGTAAAGATTAAACAAGGCAAGAATCACCACAAGAAGTAAACCAAAGCAAATATTGTTAGTAAAAGTAGTCTTTTTGGTTTTGGAATGCTTCGCGAAAGTAATCAATCAATAGCTTTATCTTCTTATCGGGTTGACGAGTTCGTGGATACACTGCGTAAATACCTAGGTCTTTGCTGCTTTTTTCTGCCAGCACGGAGACTAAATTCTCAGCTAATAAATCCTCATAAACAAGGGCTTTGGGTAAATAAGCAATACCAAAATGAGCAAGTGCTGCTTGTCTTAGCGAATCTAGGTTATTAGAACGGAATCGACCATTAACTTGCACGTTATACACGTTGTCTTCATCTTTAAATGCCCATTGATCAGATCCTGTTCCCTCATAACTATAAATTAAACAACTGTGTTCACTCAACTCTTTTGGGTGTTGTGGTGTTCCCATATTTTTTAAATATTCTGGGCTAGCACATACTAGCCAGTCTGAATCAATTAAACGCCGAGCGATAAGTGAAGAATCTTCAAGGTGTGCGGTTCTAATCGCTAAGTCATACCCTTGATCAATAATATCAACAAACTTGTTATCAATGGTCAATTCAACACTTACATTAGGATAGTCATGACAAAAATTAGCCAATGCACTATTTAACACCAGTCGCGCTGAAACAATAGGCATGGTCAATTTAATTCTGCCTCGAACATCTTCACCGTAACCGGTAACCGCATCTTCAGCTTCTTGAAAAGCTAATTTAGCTAACCGTGCTTTACCGTAAAAAGTTGTTCCCGCATCGGTCAAACTAAGCTTTCGAGTGGTTCGGTATAGCAGCTGAGCATTTAATTCTTTTTCTAATCGAGCAATACGTTTACTCACGACAGAATTAGTTAAATCAAGTTTGTCAGCCACTTTAGTAAATGACCCCTCTTCAACTACCATCACGAATAATATCAAATCATCAGCTTTCGCAACCACATTTACACCCTTTTAATTATGTAATAAAATTTTTTACCTTTTTATTATGTCACAAAAAGAAAAAAACAATGTCGTTTAACACAATATATCCAAAGTATTAAAAAATGTACATTGTCGCCTCACGATTGTATATGTTGCACTAGTTACTATTAGTAACTAGTTATTCGCCACTAAATAGTCGAAAGAATAAAATAATATAACTAAATTGGAGACAAGCATGAATGAATGGGTTTTAGGTCTATTGGCGTTATTACCAATAGTTATTTCAGCGATATTACTATTAGGACTTCAGTGGCCAGCAAAACGAGCAATGCCAGTAACGTTGGCAGTTACAGTGGTACTAGCATTGTTTGTTTGGGAAATGTCTATAGGACGTATTTCAGCATCAATAGTTCAAGGGTTAATGGTAACGGTATCCGTGCTTTGGATTATTTTTGGTGCTATTTTTCTACTCAATACACTTAAACAAACGGGCGCGATTCAAGTCATCAGACAAGGTTTTACGCAAGTTTCACCCGATCGTCGTATACAAGCAATAATCATTGCATGGTGTTTTGGTACGTTTATTGAGGGTGCTTCAGGCTTTGGAACACCTGCGGCCATTGCAGCGCCACTACTTGTGGCGATAGGATTTCCTGCACTTGCTGCGGTACTTATGGGTATGATGATCCAAAGTACACCGGTATCGTTTGGTGCTATCGGGACGCCGATTGTTATTGGTGTTACCAATGGCCTAAATAGTGAAGCAATTAACACAGAATTACTGGCTCAAGGCAGTAACTGGGATATGTATTTACAATTGATCACCAGTGAAGTCGCTATTATTCATGCCATTGTAGGAACATTTATGCCAGTATTAATGGCAATGATGTTAACTCGCTTCTTTGGCGCAAATAAAAGCTGGCGTGAAGGGTTAGAAATTTTCCCATTCGCTTTATTTGCTGGCTTAGCTTTTACTATCCCTTATGCATTAACAGGCATATTTCTAGGTCCAGAATTCCCTGCACTTATTGGTGGTATGGTTAGCATGGTAATTGTTATCACGGCTTCTAAGAAAGGTCTGTTTATGCCAAAAACCATTTGGGATTTTGAAGCACCATCCTCATGGCCAATGAGCTGGATTGGTACATTAAAAATTGAAGAAGAACAGGCGCCTAAAAATAAAATATCACCGTTTTCAGCGTGGATGCCCTATGCACTTGTCTCTATTTTACTGGTATGCTCTCGCGTATTTGCTGACTTTAAGTCTGTGCTGGTAAATATTGGCTTTTCTTGGTCAAATATATTAGGTGAAACGGGTATCAGTTCAGGTATTAGTCCGCTCTATTTACCCGGTGGTTTACTAGTTATTGCTGCTATTTTTGCTGCTATTTTACATTGTCGTGGTAAAGAAGGGTTAACCGCTTTAGCCATAGCCAGCAAAGAATCGTCAAAAACAGTTATAGGCGCAGGCTTTGTTTTGATGTTTACTATTCCTATGGTACGAATTTTCATTAACTCAGGCGTGAATTTGTCAGATATACCTAGCATGCCCGTTGCCAGTGCTGAGCTTTTTTCTTCGTTGTTTGGCGCCGCTTATCCCTTAATTAGTCCATTGATTGGCGCGCTCGGTGCGTTCATTGCCGGTTCCAACACAGTGTCTAATATGATGTTCAGCCAATTCCAGTTCGAAGCGGCCAATTCATTAGGTATATCTACCGCTTTAATGGTTTCAACTCAAGCGGTTGGTGCTGCTGCAGGCAACATGATTGCTATCCATAATGTTGTTGCGGCATCTGCTACCGTTGGTTTATTAGGACAAGAAGGAGCGACATTGAGAAAAACAATTATTCCAACAGCCTATTACGTGCTTGTTAGTGGCATGCTTGGAATTATTGCCGTATATTTTCTGAATATTTCAGATCCTCTTTTAGGATAAATCCAAAAATAATAATAGGATACTAATGGCTATGAACGATTATTTTTTAGTAAAGCTTCAAGAAATTTTATCTCAAAACCAGATTATTGATGATATCACTAGAAGGCGCGCATTTGGCACTGATGCCAGTTTCTATCAACTAATACCTCAACTGGTATTAATTGTTGAAACTGAAGAACAAATGCAAGCCGTGATTCACTTGGCCGATGTTTGCTGTGTTCCGATAACTTTTCGTGCGGCTGGCACGAGCTTATCAGGGCAAGCAATTACTGATTCAGTTTTAATCATGTTATCAACAGACTGGAATGGATTTGAAATCGAAGATGAGGGTCTACGTATTCGTTTACAGCCAGGCATAATAGGTGCTGATGCTAATCATCATTTATTGCCCTATCAACGTAAATTGGGGCCTGATCCGGCCTCTATTAATACTTGTCGCATTGGTGGCATAGCCGCTAATAATGCCTCAGGAATGTGCTGTGGTGTCAGTAAAAACAGCTATTACAGCCTTGCTGATATGGCGGTAATTCTAGCTGATGGAACAAAGATAGACAGCCGCAGTGACAAAAGTGTTGCTGATTTTCGTAACACTCATAAAACAATGCTAAATGACCTAGATAGCCTAGCAAAAGAAGTCAAAGCGGATAGTGAATTAAGTGCGTTAATCAAACATAAGTACCGTTTGAAAAATACCACAGGCTATGCAATTAACTCACTAGTTGACTTTAACGACCCTGTCGATATTTTACTTCACTTAATGATTGGCTCTGAAGGTACGTTAGGTTTTATTTCAAATATTACTTATAATACCGTGCCTGACTACCAACACAAAGCCAGTGCCTTATACTCTTTTACTTCTGCCGAGCAAGCGTGTTTATTGGTTAGTAAATTAAGTTCAAGTCCTGTAGAAGCGGTAGAGTTGATGGACCAACGCGCTATTAACGCAGTAAAAGGTAAAGCCGGTCTGCCTGATCGTTTTTGTCAATTGCCTGATGAAACAACGGCATTACTCATTGAGACAAGAGCAGAGTCAGCGCAAGAGCTAAGCGAAAACATTTCAGTAATTGAAGCGTTAATCGCTTCTTATACGCCGATAGAAGCCATTGAATTTACCACTGACACGACCTTGTGTTCACAACTATGGGCCATTCGCAAAGCGACATTCCCTGCTGTTGGAGCAGTAAGAGAGACGGGCACTACAGTTATTATTGAAGACGTGTCTTTTCCAATAGAAAAGCTCGCTGAAGGCATTGTTAGACTTCATAAACTGTTTGACCAATTTAACTACAGCGAAGCAATTATATTTGGTCATGCGCTTGCGGGTAATTTGCATTTTGTTTTCACCCAATCATTCGAAGACGAGGAAGAAATACAACGCTATGACCAGTTTATGCAACAAGTAGCTAACTTAGTTGCGGTAGAGTTTAAAGGTTCGCTAAAAGCTGAACATGGTACTGGTCGTAACATGGCACCCTTTGTAGAATTAGAATGGGGAGAGCAAGCCTACCAGGTGATGAAACGTATTAAGGAAATTATCGACCCTAACAGTACGCTTAATCCCGGTGTGATCCTTAATGAAGATAAACAGGCACATATTAAAAATTTAAAATTAATGCCACATGCCGATCCTATTATCGACAAATGCATTGAGTGTGGATTTTGTGAGCCAGTTTGCCCCTCAAAAGAATTTAGTTTAACGCCTAGACAACGGATAGTTTTATGGCGACGTATTCAGCAATTAAATCATACCGAAGAGTTGACCAACCCTGAAAAAGTTGAGCTAAAAGAGCTTAAAAAGAACTACCAACATTTAGGTATCGATAGTTGCGCAGCTACCGGAATGTGCGCACAGCGTTGTCCCGTTGGTATTAATACTGGAGACTTAATCCGTCAACTGCGTAGTGAACAATTAGGCAGTACCGGCAAGCTTATCGCAAAGTTTTCCGCCAATCATTTTGCTGGGATTAGTACCTCAGCAGCTGTGGCCTTTAAGATTAATGGCCTTGCAACCAAAATCCTTGGTGATAATGCGGTAAATAAAATTGGCCTTGGTTTGCATAATATTAGTGGAAAACGTCTGCCACTTTGGCATTCAAAATGGCCAACAAAAGCAACCATGCCCAATAAAAACAGTAAGCCTTTAAACGCTAACAAAGAAAACCAAGAGTCACAAAATAAGCAGGTTATTTTCTTTGCTAGTTGCGCTAGCCGTACTATGGGACCCAGCACCAGTAGTAAAGAGCAAAGAAGTATTACTGAAGTTTCTGCTGCTGTTTTTGAAAAAGCAGGATTCGACATCATTTATCCCAAAGCAATAAGCGAACTTTGTTGTGGCCTACCCTTTCATAGTAAAGGCGCAGCAGATATAGCCAAGCAAAAAGGTCAGCAGCTAGTACAGCGACTAACAGAAATAAGTAACAACGGCCAAATTCCCATCGTATTTGATACCAGTCCTTGTAATTTACGGATTAAAGAACTTGGCACAGAACTCCCTATTTATGAGCTTACTGATTTTTGTGCTCAATTTGTAATGGATCATTTAACCATAACCCCCAAAACAACACCTGTTGCCTTACACATTACTTGTAGTAGTAGAAAAGCTGGTATTGGTGATAGTTTACGAAAAATTGCTAATACTTGTGCTACAGAAGTAATAGAGCCGTTAGGCATGGAATGTTGCGGCTTTGCTGGTGATAAAGGCTTTACTATGCCTGAGCTGAATAAAAGTGCTCTGTCACCACTTAAAGCTCAAATATTTGATCCGAAAACACAGGGATATAGCAATAGCAGAACCTGCGAAATTGGGTTATCTAAAAACAGTGGTATTGATTATCAATCATTGATTTACTTGTTAGATGAGGTAAGCGTTTAATATTATAGTGTTTTTTAGTCAGTGTGATCGTTCTAATTTCCTATTAGGACGATACGCATTGGCTTATTATACTATTTTCAAGTTTTAGCCTAAATGATTCGATCAATGAATTTATAAAAAAAATTTAATCGACTATACCGTTATTACCCATTGATTACCTTAAAGATATTTAAAAACCTTTTATCATTTATTTAATTTTACTTTTCTCATGCTGCTTTGCAGCGATAAAGTATTGACGTTAATATTTTATCGCTCTATAATTATTTTTCTGAATTATTTGCTGCATAGCAGCATAACTAAAGGAAGCTTTATTATGTTTACAACAACACCAGAACAATTCGCAACTGCTATGAAGCCATTCAATAGACTTCTAGAAATCAATACAAAATCTGTTGTGCAATTGATAAATCTACAAAAAACATTTCTCACGGCTATCTGTTGGGAAGTTGCGACACAAACAAAAGCCTTATCAACGCAAACTGATTTGGGTAAAGCGATTGGCGATCAAAAGTATTACAGCGATCAGCTGCAAACAAAAGTGTCTACTTCAGCAAAAGACGCCTATGAAGTTGTAACAAGAAGCTCTGAAGAAATGGTCCACCTTGTTGAAGACTCCATCACAGAAGTCTCTGATTTTACTATATAGTGCTATCTTTACAACAGATTAATAATGACGAATTTTAATAGTTTTACTGCCAGTATAATCACATACTGGTTTTACACCTTAGATATTACTAATTTTTAACTCTTTACTAACTCTCCATACCATACAACATTCGAAATATACCTGATAACTTAGGGTAGGTTTAGTTAGCTCCCTACTATGCTTTAAAACAACGTCTCTTTTTTCAAACACTTTTGGATACATTTTTATTAAGAAGTAATCACTTGAATTATCTCATTTCATAACCACCTACTGTCTAAGACTAATCCCCTGAGAGCTTACCTTGAACGATAACAACCAAACAGTTAAACCACCCATTTCAGACGACAGTTCTTCAAAAAACAAACCTAAAGCATTCACCAGCCTGCTACCTATATTCGCATTCATAAAACCTTACAAACTGATGTTATTCTTAGCCTTATTAGCTTTATTAATGACCGCGGCTATTAATTTATCTTTAGGGCAAGGGGTAAAGTTTGTTATCGACAATGGCTTTATTGCCGGTTCAGCTGAACAATTAAAATCTGCTATTTTAGTATTAATTGGGTTAATTAGTTTGCTCGCTATAGGTACATTTAGTCGTTTTTATTTAATGTCTTGGTTAGGTGAACGTGTCAGCGCAGATATTCGTAAAGCCGTATTTAATCGAATTGTAACTTTGCATCCTAGCTATTTTGAAGAAAACCGTAGTGGTGAGTTAATGTCTCGTTTAACCACTGATACCGCCTTATTACAGTCAATTATTGGTTCATCTTTTTCAATGGCGCTACGCAGTTTTTTAATGTTAATTGGCGGATTAGTGATGTTAATGGTGACTAATTTAAAGTTAACACTCTTTGTTATTTTTTCAGTACCCGTTATTTTAATACCTATAATTATTTATGGCCGTAAAGTCAGAAAATTAGCAGCAAGCTCACAAGATGCCATTGCTGATGTTGGCACCTATGCCGGTGAAATAATTCAAAACATAAAAGTGGTCCAAAGTTATACTCATGAAATAAAAGAACAACATGCGTTTGCCGACGAAGTAGAAAAAGCTTTTTCTGTGGCTAAACGACGCGTAAAACAACGCTCATATTTAATCGCTATCGTTATTTTCCTTACATTTGGTGCGATAAGTGGCATGTTATGGGTCGGCGGCATGGATGTTTTAAAAGGTGAAATGAGTGGCGGTGAATTAGGAGCCTTTGTTTTTTACGCCATTATGGTTGCTATGTCTGTCGCAACCGTTGCCGAAGTCTATGGTGAATTGCAACGAGCAGCAGGCTCTGCAACTCGACTGTTAGAGTTACTTGAGATTGAAAGTGATATCAAAGAGTTAATTTCTCCTGTGGTAATCAAGAGTGACGCCCAATCGGTAATTGAATTTAAAGAGGTCAGTTTTTGTTATCCATCACGCCCAGACAGTGCTGCACTTAACCAGATTAATTTAACAATACCCACCGGAAAAATAGTCGCTTTCGTTGGTCCCTCTGGCGCAGGAAAAACAACCTTATTTGAATTGTTACAACGTTTTTATGATCCTCAAAAAGGCAGTATTCGCTTTAATGATACCAATATTACCCAACTAAAATTAACTGATTTACGACAAGCAATGGGTATGGTTCCTCAGCATCCTATACTGTTCAGCTCTGATGTTTGGCACAACATACGTTATGGCAATCCTGAAGCAAGTGGTGAAGACGTTATTAGCGCCGCCAAAAGAGCGCACGCTCATGACTTTATTGAACAATTACCCCAAGGCTATGCTAGCTTTTTAGGCGAACAAGGGGTGCGGTTATCTGGTGGACAAAAACAGCGTATTGCTTTAGCTCGAGCCATTTTAAAAGATCCTGAGGTATTGTTACTTGATGAAGCGACCAGTGCTTTAGATGCCCAAAGTGAATATCATGTGCAAGCCGCATTAGATGAATTAATGACTAATAGAACAACCTTAATTATCGCGCATCGGTTAGCCACGGTAATTCATGCTGATTTAATCGTTGTTATGGACCAGGGGAAAGTTGTGGATACGGGTACTCATAAATCCTTGTTAAAAAGTTCTAAATTATATCAACGACTCAGTGAACTCCAATTTGATAAAGCCCATGAAAACTAAAATATACCCCACCTTGTTATCGAGTGAAATTAATTCACCTGTGAAGTGAATTATTCTAGTTTGTCGGCCGCGATAAATAAATTTAAGATGAACTTGTTTTGTAATCTCCCCTGATTAAAAACAACTTGTTTCTTTTGTTTTATTTGTTTTATTTGAGGACATCGCTTGATGTCCTTTTTTTTATTATTTTTCTGATGCTTTATAAAAGTGGCTAAATAATTTTAAATTTCTCCATTAAATCCAGGCCACAACCCTAACGCACTACCTTGCCTAAAAGCATTTTTAATTACAGCTAAATCCTGCCTCTGCAAGTGGCGCAGATCTATGTATGAAAATGTATAAAAACACTTTGGAAATTAATGTGAGTTCAAAAAAAAATCATCAAATAGACGGTGATAATTCTGGAGAAAGTATTTTAAGTACTTTTAAACGATATAATTCAGCACTTAACTCTTTTATTTCTGGCTATCTCGTTAACTCACAAGATATTGATGATGTCTGTCAGGAGACATTTTTACGTACTTATAAATCATCACTTGAGAATAAAATACTAAAGCCTAAACCTTTTATGTTCAGAGTGATAAAAGGCTTGATTTTTTCTGATTTTAAAAAAGCCTCTAACCAATTGAACGACTATGTTGAAGATATCGATTTGGGCGATTCAACATTAGAATTAGATCACCTAGCAGACAATGCCTTAGCAGACAATGCCTTAGCACAAAAAAAATTAGGCATCATGTGTGAGACAATCGCTAATTTACCTAACAAATGTCGACAAGCCGTGATGATGAGAAAAGTCTACGGGCTTACCACTAAAGATATCGCCAAACGGATGAATATCTCCACCATTACCGCCAGCAATTACATCACTACAGGAATGTGTGCCTATAACAAGGCACTAATGCAATATAATGATGAAAACGATAAAGACAGTAAAGAAATTACCACAGAAGAAAAACTGAACAAACACCTTAATACTGGCTGAATGTTATCGTAGAAGGCTTTAACTAACAAAACCATTAGTGATCAATAAGCGCCACTATGGCAGGCGGGTATATAAAAATAAATTTTCGATCTATCATTTTGGTGATAACCTACGCTGATTCAAATGCCAATAGCTTTCGTTTGCTATTTCTACAAAAAATATTACTAGGAGTTAGATTTTGCCCGATATTAATTTTAGTGTTGTTGGTTCTTCACAATCAGCAACCCGAATGGCCGTAAAAGCACGTGATTTTACGATGATAGTTGATGAACCACCAACATTGGGAGGTCAAGATAAAGGGCCTAATCCTGTTGAATATTTACTTAGCGCTATCGTCGGTTGCCTAAATGTAACAGGTTACATTGTTGCAAAAGAAATAGGTTTTACTATTAATAGTTTAGAAATAAAAGCAAGTGGCAATTTAAACCCTGCTCTTTTATTTGGTGCAGTAACTAACGACCGAGCAGGCTATAAGGGAATAAATATCGACTTTTGTGTAGATGCACAAGCAGATCAAGAAACATTAGATAGTTGGTTAAGCCAAGTTAAGGCTCGCTGCCCAGTATCAGACAACTTAGCAAATGCAACGCAAATTACAATCGGCTTAAATGTTGTTGAACCCATAGAATAATATCATGTAAGGTCGTCTTCGACTGCTTCGCGCTAAGGGCAAACTTTTTTACTATTACAAAATCAGTGCTTTTTAATATTCCAGTTGAAAATAAGCCTTTAAACTTTATCATTCGCGTTATCTTTTGTCATAACACGGTTTCTACCCGAATGTTTGGCCTGATACAAAGCCTGATCGGCAGATGAGAGTAATTCATCACAACGAACATCTGAATCAGGTATCACGGATGCAACCCCAACACTAACAGTCACATAATTTCCAGAGCTTGCATACTCATGGACAATGGCTAGCGCCTCTATATTGCCTCGTATTTTTTGTGCTATTTCAATCGCAGTAATAGTACAGGTAGCGGGTAAGATAACCACAAACTCTTCGCCTCCATATCGCGCTACAACATCGGTTTCTCGAGAAATAGTGGTTTTTATCTGTTGAGCAATAGCACTTAAACATTTATCACCGGCTTGATGCCCATAATGGTCGTTATAGCGTTTAAAGTCATCAATATCTACCATTAACAAAGCAATGGGTTGCCGAAAACGGACGGCTCGTTTCCATTCAAGTTGCATAGACTCATCAAAATGACGGCGATTGTATAAACCGGTTAAAGAGTCGACATGAGACATTATCCGTAGTTTGGTCTCTGCTTTTTTCCGTGCGACTACTTCCTTTTCCAAAAATTGGTTAGTTATAGCTGTTGCCTCGCCGTAAGCTTTGGCTTCAATCGTACGTTGTTGTAGTTTTTTAACTACCAACACGATGATGACTAAGGAAATGAACAAAAATGAACTGAGCATTAAAAAAGTTTGAAATAGCATATCGTCCACCCTTGCCACACTGCCAGTAACAGGTATTATGACTTCCAGTACACCGCGTACATCCCCTATATGCCAATCTGCTTTAGGTGTTTTTAAATGGTTATTGTGACAATCAACACACCCCTGCCGCATAATATCTGCTGTTGCATAACGTAATGAATACTTACCCTCTACATCTTCAAATTGAGTAAAAACGCCTGCAGGGTTTACTTGTAAGAATTCCCATGCTGCACGTGCAAAATCATCTGACAAACCGCCTATTTTCTCCCGCCAAGGGAATGGATAATTGCTATATAAACGACTTTGGGTACCATATTCAGTACCGCCAATTCGATTACCCAACTGCATACTTAATGTGGCGGGTAAAGGAATAGCCCCCTCTTTTGATTTGTAGTCATGGCTTACGCTCATTCCAAATTTTCTTGCTGCAACCACGACCTCTGTAGTATAGAGTGAACGAAATTCAGTTAGGGTTTCTGAATATATTTTGGCATTCTCCATCGCAGTCAAGCGAACCTGCTTTTCAGATAAATAGTTAAGGTGAAACAAAATCGCGCCTGTGGCGATAAAATACAGTGCAACAAAGAGTGGGAGCGTATAGTGGATAAATAAGTCTGAAATTTTTTGAGTGATTTTTTTAATTTTAGCATCCATCCTAAGCAAAGTTTAAAAATCCGTATTATAGCCGTTTAATAAACGATTAGTTTATCATTACAAAGGCCATGCTTCTTATAATAAATACTATCACATTATAACCCCAGTATAATTTTCATATTGCAAAGCAGAATACCTTCAAGTGTAACGGCTATAAACCCATTTAGAATAGTAATGTCGAAAATTTATACTTGGCAACTATGGTGTGAACTTCAATAATGAGTAGACGTAAAATATAGCGACATCAATTACTCGTTTTGCCATTTTATTAAGCCGTTTTAAAAGGCATATATTCTATAGCGGTTTGGTAAATGTCTATCATTCGGGCTTTATCGTTATATGCACGTTCAATTACTGCGATGCCTCTAGTTAATGAAACTAAATAGCGGGCGGCTGATTGTGCATCTCCAGTAAATTGCTTATCTTTTATCGCTTGTTCTAGACGTTTTTTAATAATAAATTCAAGACCATCAAGAAAATGGGTGAGACACAGATTAATGTCCGGGCATTTTTGTGCGGCCTCCATAATTGCCCGTGTACTAAAACATCCCCTTAACTCTTCGTCACTACATAAACGTTCTACTACGGTTTTAAACAGTTGGGTAAACGCTTGTTTAGCATCCGAGTTTTGTAATTCTCCTTCAATAAACGTTAAGAATTTGTCGGTGTAATGATTAAAAGCTTTAAAGAAAAGAACATTCTTATTTTGATAAGCATTGTACAAACTGCCTCGCTGTACACCAGTTTCCTTTGCAAGATCAAGCATAGTGGTGGCGTTAAAGCCCTTTGTAGAAAACACGTCGACGGCGATATCTAAGACTTTTTCTTCGTTAAATTTACGTGTACCAACCATATTTTCTCTACTTATTTGCACTAGTGGATATTATTTTAATAGCGCATCTTAACTTATTCTTGACATCCCTGCCATCTTTGACATACTTGTCAAAGATAATTTCACGAGGAATAACCAATGCCATCATTAGATTTGTACTACTGGACTACGCCAAATGGACATAAAATCACACTATTTTTAGAAGAGATTGGCCTGCCTTATAATTTGCATCCTATTGATATCAATAAAGGGGATCAATTTACTCCGGAATTTCTAGCAATAAGTCCCAACAATCGTATCCCTGCATTGGTTGATTCGGATCCAACCGATGGTGATAAATCTTTATCGATTTTTGAATCAGGTGCTATTTTGGAATACCTAGCGGATAAGACTGGAGCCTTTTTGCCTGAGTCGGGTGCTGCTCGTTACGATGTATTGCAATGGTTATACTGGCAGATGGGTGGACTTGGCCCTATGGCTGGACAAAACCATCATTTTTCGCACTACGCACCAGAAAAAATCCCTTATGCAATTACCCGTTATGTCAATGAAACAGCACGATTATATAAGGTTTTAGACAAGCAGTTAGTCGATAAAACGTTTATTGCTGGAGACTATTCTATTGCTGATATGGCAAGTTACCCTTGGATACGCTCTCATGAAAAACAGGGCCAAGACCTCGAAAATTTCCCTAATCTTAAGTTATGGTTTGAGCGCATATCGGCGCGTCCAGCAGTAATTCAGGCTTATGCTAAAGCAGAGACTATTAACAGTAGCTCTGCGGTCACAGAAGCAGGTAAATCGATTCTATTCGGACAAAAATCTTAAGTTAAAACACACGTACAACACTTCACCCATTTAAAGGAAAAATCATGACCATTACACTTTATGAATTAGCAGGCGCAGATCGTAGCCTACGTTTTGCCCCGCATTGTTGGAAGTCTAAATTAGCTTTAGCCCATAAGAAGCTTAGCTTTAAGACAGAGCCAGTTTGGTTTACAGAAAAAGAAAAGTTTGCCATGTCTGAACAACCTTTATTACCCATCATTACCGATGGTGATAAGGTTGTAAGTGACTCATGGGCTATAGCAGAATATTTAGAAGCGACTTATCCTGATGGACCAAGCTTATTTGCCAATGATGAAGCGAAAGTAAAAGCTGAGGCGTTCCATCAGTGGCTGTCTACTGCTTTGTCTAAACATGTTCCGGGGATCCTTCTTTTAGATCTTTATAATGTTCTTGCAGACCAAGATAAAGATTATTTTCGTACTACTAGAGAAGCAAAAATAGGTAAAAGTTTAGAAGAGTTTGCCGCCAACCCCGAGAAACATATTCAAGGATTACAAGCTGAACTTAGCTCTGTAAGAGAGTTATTGGCTGCTCAAAACTATTTAGGTGGTGAGAATCCAGACTATAGAGATATTTGTTTACTAGGAACTTTCATGTGGATTGCCACTCTGGTGACTACACAATTTTTAGAAAAAGACGACGTGGTTTATGCTTGGTATCAGCGAGTGTTAAGCGATTACAGTGAAGTGATCCCAAAATCAGTAGTGGCTTAGGCATTAATGAAGTATAAAAAGGCTCAGTAAATAGCTGAATGCCAGACTAATACCCTAAAAAATGATCTGAAAAATAGGACAAACGCTTTTAAAGTAAAATGAAGGCGTTTGTCTCATTATTATCAAGAATGAAATCCATCAGTCTTATTTATGATAGTTCGTTCTTTACACAAAACGGCTAAAAAACCTTTTTAACCAATTGTTACTAAATACCAAAGTGTGTTCAAAAAAAACCTACTCGTTACGTTCATTTAATAGATAAAAAAGAACAACCTAAGTAACACTTGTCAACGAATAAATTTATGCACTAACAGACTGAAAAACATTGCCAATATAGTTATCATTAACTAACGTTATTTTTTAGTATTAATGAAAATTTCTATGGACATTACGGCTGTTTTTTATATACTTTATTACCCTAGCTAACAGGCTTTATATTATGGAAGAAATAAAATCTAAGAGCTTAATATGAAAAATTTTTTATGCTTGATAGTCTTCACCTTCTGGCTTTCGTCAATTACTATCTTATACTTCAAAGGGAAGAGTGAAGTTGAAAATAAATTAGTGCAATCATTGGTCATTAATGAACGAGGTATAGGTCAACTATTAGACATCGCTATTGCTTATAATACCTCTATCGCGGGTCAAATGGAGTCCAACCTCAACTCTGTCGGCTCTAATAAATATCGCCATCCACTCGTTAGCGAATTAAAAGATTTTCCTGAAATAGAAGCTTATGGATTAGATGGCAGCGAAAAAATCAACAATCAACCCTATAAAGCTAATTTAACCGGAATTGGCTCGCTGCATGATGTCGAACTAAAGACAATAGATGAAATTAGTGCCGCTCTTTCGTTAAACTTATCAACACCGTTAACGAGTGAGAACCATGATTTCACCTGGTCATATTACACGTCAAAAAGTGGCTTTGTGTTACTGGCGCCCAGTGTGTCATTAAATGATTTTCATCTGTCAGAATACTATTACGGTAATCCTTTTTGGTCTATTGCAACACCAGATTATAATCCAGAAAAAGAAACAGTGATCTCAGACTTATATGTTGATGCCGGAGGACAAGGTTTGATGATTTCTATTTCTACTCCTGTTTACAACCATCAAACGTTTAAAGGTGTTGTCTCCCTGGATGTCGGTGTGCATTATTTGAAAGGTGTATTATCTTCTAGAAATGTATCTTTAACTGAACACCTTTTTCTTGTTTCCAAAGAAGGAAGAATTGCAGCAAATACTAACGAAACTAGTCTAGGTAACTCGTTAATTGACACAAAACTAAGCGTTTTTAAACACTATTCATTATTCAAATACGCTGATAAATATTATATAAAATCAAAGTTGGTCAACAATAAATTCTACATAATTTATGAATTAACACTGATGGAAATAAATTACTTGATCGTCAAAAAAACCTACAATCAAGCGTTAATAGTCTCACTTTTTACTATGATTTTTTGGCTATTAGTGCATTTATTTAATTCTTTGGCTTACAATAAAAAGTTGGCTCAGTATGATAGCTTAAGTAAATTATACAATAGAAGAACACTGGAGCAGTTATCGTCAGATGAAATTAAGCTCAGTTTTACTGAAAAAACAGCCCTTAGTGTCCTTATGATTGATATTGATAATTTTAAACACCTGAACGATAAATATGGTCATCATGTTGGTGATATTGGTATTAAACATGTAGCTACGATAATGAGTCAGAGCGTTAGGAAAGTTGATATTGTCGGTCGATACGGCGGTGAAGAATTTGTTGTTGTTCTCCCTAAAACAAACCTTGAACAGGCTCTCGTCATTGCAGAAAAAATAAGAAACGCTATCGCGCAGTCTACATTTAGCGATAACCACAGAGTTACCGTTAGCATTGGCTTAACCCAATGCTACAATTCCACAAACACCACAACCTTTAATGACTTATGTCAGCAAGCTGATTTAGCACTTTATAAGGCTAAGGACGAAGGTCGTAACCGCTCTGTTTGTTATGATTTAGTTGATGAAAAATATAATAAGCGCTCTAATTAGGGCGTTTATAGACTAACGCCCTCCTCTTGCTTGTTCTAACTTGCCTGTCAGACATCTGAATTGACTTATTCATTGTCTGATTCATTACTTAATTCAATACTTCATTTGGTATTACAACTCAAATAAAACATCAGTACGGACTATATATTTAACCCCTTCAGTAATAGGCACTGAGCTGTGTATGCAATGTAAAGGATGCATACCGTGAGGAAAACACAAAACACTACCTGCTGGGGTTCGGATATCAACATTCTTAACCTTGTTGTTTGCTTTTGCCGGTTTAGTAGGATCATCCGCATTAACTAAAAATCGCGTTTCACCTCCTTGAAAATCGTCACTTAAGAATATTAAGAAACTCATTTGGCTGTAACGATCAGGATAAGCATTAGCAACTAGCTGGCCATCAATAATGCGGCTTCCTGGCCACGAACCATCGGAGTGAGGTTTAAAATAGTCATCAGGATTGTAACGATAAAAACGAAAACGTGCATTGATGCCCAAGGCTTTACAACCATCAAAAATAGCTTGTCGGTCATCCATTAAATGGGCAATACGCTGCCAAATAATGCCATCGGTTTGTTTATCAACTATCCAAGTTAAGCTATCGTTATGACGAACACTGCGCGGCAAAGAAACAGCGGCATCAGCTAAAAAACCAAGCTGTTCACTAATGCTAATCAGCTTATCACACTCACCTTTTGCTAAGACATTCAATAACTGAAATGCACCGGGCACTTGTGCCAGCTCATCCCGTTTAATCAGGCTGATATCAAAGGTATCACTCAAGTTTGCCGTGTTTACATGTCGATTACCCCACGCAGGTAAAGCCGGATGCTCTGCCCCTGGCTCTAAAGCGGCGACAAAAAAATCAGTGGTTGTGTCTATTTTTTGATTCATATTTTACTCTATTAATCTTTACTTTTATTAATCTACACTCTATTAACTTTACTCTATTAATAAAGGGTTTATCTGCATTGCTGCATGTTATATGCAAAGTAATCTAAACTAAAAACACTAAGCTAAAAATTCTAAGCTAAGAATTTTAAACTTAGTGTTTAGCTGTTAATTTAGCTGAAGAATGGTCTTTATTTACTGATCACTCGCAACTGCGCAAACTGGCGATGACCTGCAGCACTGCCATGAAAGCCAAAGCCACTTTGTTTCGCTCCGACCCAAGGACCTATGCCGCCAGCACCTTGGTTGATTCCCACCATACCTGCTTCCATTTGCTGTGCAACATTGTCTGCCCCCGCGCCACCAAATACTACTGCACCCAAACCGTACGCACTAGCGTTAGCTCGTTCAACCGCTTCTGATAGTTCCTTGAAACGACTTATAGCAACAACAGGTCCAAAGGTTTCATCTTGCTCTAAAAGCATATCAGGTGTGATATCTGTTACAACAGTAGGCTGTATATAGGGTAACTCATAATGGTGCGTTCCTAACAGGAATTTTGCGCCTTTAGTGTGGGCATTTTCAAGTTGAGACAACACCTTAGCATGCTGTTTAGGGTTAACCATTGGGCCAATGTTGGCATTATTTTGATCCCAAGCACCTGCTTGATAACGGCGGGCTAAAGCAACAACTTTTTGCTCAAACTCGTCGGCTATCCGTTCATCAACATAAATACGCTCTGTAGAAGTGCACATTTGACCCGTATTCTCAAAGGAGCTAGCCACTGCAAACTGTACCGCTTCATCAATATCAGCACTCGCCATTACGATCAGCGGGTCATTGCCGCCCAATTCCATGACTAAACGTTTAAGCCCTGACGCAGCACTTGCCATAATATGCTTACCAGCAGCGAGTGAGCCAGTAAAAGCCACCATATTGATATCAGCATTCACCAAGGCTTTACCGGTTTCGCTACCACCATGGGCTATTTGTAAAACATTTTCAGGCAACACCTTATTCAAGGTTTTAACAAAAAGCTCAGCAACCAAAGGAGTTTCTTCAGACGGCTTTAACACCACACTATTGCCCGCAACTAGCGCAGGTAAAAGTAAGTTATTAGCCATCGCTAATGGATAATTCCAAGGTGATATAACCGCAACAACACCTAATGGCCGATATTGCATTTCAGCATTGCGCCCCATTGATTCAGTTTTTAAGGCTTGTGCTATTTCTTGCGTAAAATAGGCCGCATTTTGAACAGTACCTGCCACCTCGTAAGTTGCTCTACGATAATCTTTACCCATTTCGTTGCTGATCAGCAATGCTAGCTGATCTTCTACCGAGGTAAGTTGTTCGTAAGCCTGAACTACCTTTTGTTGGCGTGCATCAAGAGACAATGCCGACCAAGATTTTTGTGCTTGCTTTGCACGTAAAATAACCGCCTGCATATCTTCAGGCTCAGTAATGGGAACATCACCCAAGGGGGCTCTATTAATGGGATCGTAAGAGGTGAGTGCTGGCATAAAATGTTTTCCTAAAATGGCATTAATTGTGATGTGTTAACTTTAGTTTTTTAACTTTGGATCATTAATTTTGATGTATTAACGTTAATGCACCACAGATTATAAATAGTTACAAACGAGGAAAACGATGGGCTTTTTTATCTCATCATTTTCACTTTTTTTATAAGATTTAAATTTTTACACTATATTGTCAGGCCCAACACGCACAACTAATTTGCCAAAGTTTTCGCCTTTTAATAAGCCGATAAAAGCACTTACCGTATTCTCAAGGCCTTCAACTCTATGCTCTTTGTGCGTTATATCACCTGCCATTAACCATTTCACCATTTGTTGGTTAAATTCAGCGTAACGATGACCATAATCATCAAAGACGATGAATCCCTGCATTTTAATGCGTTTAGTTAATAAAGAGCCCATTAAAAACGAAAGTCTGTCTGGCCCACTAGGTAATTCGGTGGCATTGTATTGAGAAATAAGACCACATAAAGGAACGCGAGCACAACTATTCAGTAATGGCATTACTGCATCAAAGACTTTGCCGCCAACATTTTCAAAATAAACATCAATGCCTGATGAACAAACCGTCGCTAATTGCTGTGCTAGATCATCGCTTTGATGATCTAAACAATAATCAAATCCTAAGGTTTCAACCGCGTATTGGCATTTTTTATCGCCCCCCGCAATACCAACCACTTTACAGCCTTTTAATTTAGCAATTTGACCTACTAAGCTACCCACAGCACCTGTTGCAGCTGCAACAACTACTGTTTCACCTGCTTTTGGTTGACCAATATCAAGCAACCCCATATAAGCCGTTAACCCTGGCATACCTAAAACACCCAAAGCTTGTGAGGGGTTCGCCATGTTGCTATCAAGTTTAAGTAATTCACTACCATTGATAACGCTATAATCTTGCCAACCACCAAAAGCGACAACCCAGTCACCTTTCTCATAACCGCTATGGTTTGACTCTTCTACTCGACAAACACTACCGCCGACCATTACCGCATTTAACGCAACAGGCTCGGCATAAGATTTAGCATCATTCATTCGCCCCCGCATGTAAGGGTCAAGTGAAAGAAAAACGGTACGAAGTAATACTTCATCTGCTTTAGGTGTTGGTTTTTCAGTGCGCACAAGGTTAAAATTTTCAGCTGTCGGCGCACCAAAAGGCCTTGATGCCAAAGTCATTTGGCGATTAATGCCCGTTGTTTGAGTCATGTTCATTCCTATCAAGAAAGAGTTAATGTTGAAGGTTAATCTAGAGAGCTACTATGCAGGCGATTAAGAAAAGTCGGCGTGATAACTTTTAGCACGCCGTTTTTACTTCTCTTATGATTACAATGCTAGCGTTAAGATTTCACGGCTTATGTCTAAGGTGATATCACCTTGTTCGCCAAGTGCTGTCATACCGTGTTGCTCAAGTCTATCAACCAATAAATCAACGTCATCGCTACCTAGGTTCACATCAGATAAGCGTGTTGGTACTTGCATTTTTTCGAAAAAATCTTCAGTTAAACGGATCGCTTGATCAATGCGTGTATTATCGTCACCTTCGGTTATCTGCCAAACACGTGCCGCATATTGTAGTAGTTTTTCACGTTTTTGCTCTTTACGTACTTTCATTACCGCAGGCAATACAATAGATAAAGTACGTGCGTGATCAATACCAAAAGCACCGGTTAATTCATGGCCTATCATATGAGTTGACCAATCTTGTGGTACACCTGCGCCAATAAGACCATTTAATGCCATCGTTGCCGACCACATGATATTAGCTCTAACGCCTAAATCTTCTTTAGTCGCCGGTAATAACGCTTTAGGTCCTTCTTCAATCAAGGTTTGTAATAAACCTTCACTGAAGCGGTCTTGTACTTTGCCATTCACACTAAAGGTTAGGTACTGCTCAATAGTATGAATAAAGGCATCAACAACGCCATTACTAATTTGACGATCTGATAATGACAATGTCACGCGAGGGTCTAACACGGCAAATAATGGGCGAACCAACGGACTTTTAAAAGGGAGTTTATTACCATATCGTGTTACCACTGCGTTGCCATTACTTTCAGAGCCTGTTGCCGGCAAAGTTAATACTGCGCCAATAGGTAATGCTTTTGTAAACTCTTGTTGTTTAGCGAGAATATCCCATGGATCATCACCCTCAAATAATGCTGCAGCGGCAATAAACTTAGCGCCGTCTACAACAGAGCCACCGCCAACGGCAAGCAAGTAATCTATATTTTCTGCTTTAATGATTTCTTGAGCTTTCATCAACGTATCATAGGTTGGGTTTGGCTCGATACCCGAAAACTCAAACCAAGTATGTTTAACAAGGGCATCAATCACTTGTTGATATACCCCATTGCTTTTAATTGAACCACCGCCATAAACCACTAATACTCGTGCGTTTAGTGGGATTTCTTTTGAAATAGCTTTGATTTCGCCTTCGCCAAAATGAATATGGGTTGGATTTTGAAAATTAAAATTTAACACTTGAATCCTATCTTTATCTAAAATTGTTTAACTAAGCTGACTTTACTAAGTCGGTTAATTAACCGACTTAGCCGAGCAATTAACCGAGAAAATTAATTAAGCTGAAAGGTGAGTCAGTAATTTTTCAGCAGCTAACGCTGAGCTTGCGGGGTTTTGTCCGGTAATAATAAGGCCGTCTTGTACAGCAAAAGCATTCCAGTCCTGGGCTTTTTGGTATTCGCCACCCCGTTTAATTAGCTCGTCTTCAAGTAAAAAAGGCACCACTTCTGTTAATTGCACGGCTTCTTCTTCGCTGTTGGTAAAACCCGTTACAGCTTTACCTTTAATAGCAAAATCACCTGAAGCTTGTTTTACATTCAATAAAGCGGCACTGGCATGACAAACGGTTGCAACCGCTTTACCCGCTTTAAGAAAGCTTTCAATCAAACTGATTGAGTCTGCATTATCGGTAAGATCCCATAATGGACCATGGCCTCCAGGATAGAAAACGCCATCAAAATCACTTTCGTTAAGCGAAGATAATTTTACGGTTGTAGCAATTTTAGCTTGTGCTGTATCGTCACCATCATAACGTGCAGTGGCTGCTGTCTGAAAATCTTCAAGTGTACTTGTTGGGTCAATAGGTGCTTGGCCGCCTTTAGGTGTAGCCAATGTTACTTCTACACCAGCATCGATAAATGCATAATAAGGGGCGGCAAACTCTTCAACCCAAAAGCCTGTTTTTTTGCCTGTGTTGCCAAGCTCATCGTGTGAAGTCAGTACCATCAATATTTTTTTAGTCATTATCGTTCATCCATCTATTTGTATTTATGTGTAAGTGAGTGTTAGTTTGTTTTCATTTTCTATGTAGCGAGTATATGCTCATAAATACGCATGAACAATGCAGATAAAACTGACAACATTGTATCAAAAGTTGATACAATGGGATTTGGATACATATTTTTTATTACAAGGCGTAGCTGATGGATGTTTCATTTGAACAACTCAAGAGTATGGTTGTTTTTGCTCAAGTTATTGAACAAGGTAGCTTAAGCGCCGCAGCAAAACATATAGGGTTATCTCGGGCGGTAGTGAGTTATCACCTAAAAAAACTTGAAGCGCAGCTTGATGTGAAGCTTCTAAACCGATCTACGCGTTCTATTAAGCTAACCGAAGCAGGCCAAGCCTATTATGAACGTTGTCGTGTTATTGCAGAACAAGCCAGTGCAGCCAATCAACAAATTGAAAATTTCAAAAGTGAGCCTATCGGATTACTTAAAATAACCTGCCCGGTAAATGTTGGTTTGCAAACCGTAGTGCCTGCCCTTAATGCGTTTAAGAAAATTTATCCTAAAATAGAACTGGATGTCATGCTAACTGATGAAGTCGTTAATATTATGAAAGAAGGGATCGATCTGGCTATTCGGGGTGCGCCTTTGGCTGACTCAGGCTTACAAGCAAGTAAACTGGCCACGCTACAAACCTGTCTTTGTGCTGCGCCCGAGTATTTTCTTCAATATGGACGCCCAAAAAGTCCCGCCGATTTAAGTAATCACCAATGGGTAATTTACAAATTAACGTCGGGTGTATTAAGCCTAACTAAAGGAAGCCGCTCGTTCAGCGTTACCACCAAAGGAAGTATTAGTACCAATAATGCAGCGGCCCGTACCGCATTTGTTGAAGCGGGACATGGTTTAGGGCGAATTCCTACTTACGATGCTTGGCCAAAAATAAAGGCTGGCACCTTAGAAACCGTGCTTGATGATTACACACTTAGCGACATAAATGTTTACGGTGTATTCCCTCATGGCACCGCTAACTCTAAAAAACTTAGGTTATTAATTGATTTTTTGAAAGAGTACTTCACCACTAAGATAAGTAAAAAATTCCGTAGATAAATACAGTAGATAAACAACCTGTAATGGCCAACTAAATCTTTAGTATTTATGAACAGACCCGACCCACTTGAATATACTCGTTTCAGGAAGTTTGAGCTATTACCAATCAAGGCTCATTTTACTGAGGGTAATACCCAATGACTTCGAGGAAAGTGGCAAGTATAACCATTCGGTATTCTTTGTAGATAATCTTGATGTTCTACCTCTGCCTCCCAAAAATCACCTACTGGAGCCAATTCAGTAACGACAGTTCCAGGCCATAAACCTGAGGCATTAACATCGATGATTGTTTGCATCGCTACAGCATTTTGTTCAGCTGAACAGTAATAAATTGCTGAACGATATGAAGATCCTTGGTCATTTCCTTGTTGGTGTTTTGTTGTTGGATCATGGATTTGAAAAAACAATTCAAGGATACTGCGGAAACTGACAACATCAGTATTGAATGATATTTCTATGCCTTCTGCGTGGCTGCCATGATTACGATAAGTCGCGTTAATGACGTCACCACCGGTATAACCAACTCGGGTTGACGTGACTCCGGGAAGTTTACGTATAAGATCCTGCATGCCCCAGAAGCAACCGCCAGCCAAAATAGCGCGTTCAATTTTCATATTTATATATTCTCCACTTGATTAACATATTCGCCATAACCTTTAGTGACCATATTATCACGATGGATAAAACGAAGAGAAGCCGAATTAATACAATAACGCAAACCCCCTTCACTTGTTGGACCGTCGTTAAATACATGCCCTAAATGACTATCCCCATGACCCGAGCGAACTTCAGTTCGGCTCATACCATAACTGATGTCATTAATTTCTTTGACATTTTTTAACTCAATCGGTTTGGTAAAACTTGGCCAACCACAGCCAGATTCATATTTATCAGAAGAAGCAAATAGCGGCTCACCTGAAACAATGTCGACATAAATGCCTGGCAGAGTATTATTAAGATGTTCTCCACTACCCGCTCGTTCTGTGCCACTTTCTTGTGTTACACGATATTGCTCTTTCGTTAGTGCTGAAATTGCATCGGTGGATTTTTGATATGTGGTCATAACTTTCTGTCCTCGTCGTTTTATTACTTTTCATTGTAATATTATAATATTCACTACAAGTATTAACGGTACTCGCTCACTTGTTTTGTTTTTTGATACATTATTACCGCACCGACATGACCAATCAACAATATTGGTAACGGGTATAGCACCATATTCAAATACAGAATAGCAATCCGTCAGGCTCACTAGCCCATTTCAGTGACCTACAAAAAGGCTTTTATCGAATAACTAGTTGAACCCATTAGCTACGTTAAAAAGATAAATTTTGCTATGAACAGAGCAGTAAGGGCCCAAACACCTTTAGATACTTGATTAACTTTACCTGAACCCACTTTAAGTACCGTGTAAGTAATAAAACCAAAAGCGATACCGTTAGCAATAGAAAAGGTGAAGGCCATCATTACCGTTGTACATACTGCCGGTGCATACTCAGTCAGGTCATCCCAATCAAGTCCCTTTAAAGAATTCATCATCAACATAGCAACATAAATAAGTGCGCCATCAACAGCAAAGCCCGGTAACATTTGAGCAAGTGGTAAAAAAAACATACCCAAAACAAATAATAAACCGATTGTCACCGCCGTTAACCCCGTACGGCCACCTACAGCAACACCTGCTGCAGACTCTACGTAGGAAGTCACTGGTGGACACCCAAAAGCAGTACCCATAACAGAAGCAAGTGAATCTGCTTTTAACGATTTACTTAAACCCTGAATTTTACCATTTTTGTCTTGCAAGTTAGCACGTTCGGCAACACCCATTAACGTGCCTGCCGTATCAAAAATATTAACAAATAAGAAAGTCACAATCACAGGAATTAAAGCCACTTGAAATGCACCAGCAATATCAGCCTTCCATAATATAGGCTCAAGTGCAGAGAATTCAGGAAGAGCTAACAGCCCCTGGTAGCTAACAAAACCGGTTGCAGGTGCAAACGATTTAGCCGCTTCAGCAACAACAAAGAAATCGGTAGGTAACAGCCAAACCATAATAAATGCCATCAATGTAGTTGCTGCGATACCGATAAGAACGGCACCAAAAACTTTTCGATAACTAAGAACAGCGATAAGTAAAAAACTTATAAAACCTAGCGCGGGTGCTTCAGGGCCAGATGCTCCAAAGCCAAAATGAGTAAAGTCTGCCAGAGCAACTATGTTATCTGGATCAGGTACAACGATACCGGTAAAACGTAAACCAATAAAGCCTAGAAATAAGCCCACACCTGCAGTCATACCCAGTCGCAAACTCATGGGAATACTATCGAGCATCCACTCCCTAAGCTTGGTTACACTCATTATGACAAAGAGCACACCAGAAAGAAAAACAGCCCCTAGTGCAATTTCCCAGCTATAGCCCATCGACCCAACCACAGAGAATGTGAAAAAAGCATTTAACCCCATACCCGGCGCAAGACCTACTGGCCAGTTTGCGTAAAGCCCCATTGCGATGGTTGCAATGGCCGCACCCAGACAGGTAGCTAAAAATAATCCATCAAACGGCATACCCGTTTGAGACATAATGATGGGATTTAAAAACATAATATATGACATGGTTACAAAAGTAGTAAGACCCGCCATCAGTTCTGTTTTTACCGTAGTATTATGCGAAGACAACTTAAACCAACGCTCTAATAATCCCACGTTGCTTTTTTCTTTGTCATAAGTTTTACTAACTTCTTCCATAACTACAGTTCTCGCTTTATTTGTGAATAAGGTTATTGTTTTATATTGCTAAAGTGTGATTCAGTGATTGTCATAGCGTTAATGCAGCCCTTATTCTTAGTACTAATAAGCTTGCTGATTAGGCTATTATGGGTTCATGGCTAAGAATACTGAGGTGCTTTGGTTGTAGCGTAGGCGTAAAACAGTCGCCTCAACAGGACGACACGTTGACATTAGCTAATAGTTGCTAATAAACAGTGATGTACTTAGTTATCACCTATTTTTTCATGAGCAAGGGTTAAGGTCAAATGATAGTAACGCAATTTTTTAATTTCCGTTTAGAAACAGCAAAAGAAGTTACCTTTAACTGCGCTTTCTGTAAATAACTACTCTAATCATTATTATCAAGGCAGCAAAGTACTCGCTATAGTTAGAGCTTGCTTTACTAACGGCAGCTCCCCGAAAAAGCATTGGTTAGTATCAATGGTTATCTTATGACTATTGATCGTTGTGAACTACCCCGCGACTAAAGATCACTGGGTTTTCTCGACGATGTTCGATAAAATAAAGAAAGTGGCTTGGAGAATTAATCAATACCTGCAATTTAACCGTTTATTTTTTCTATAGTTTTACAATAAACTAATATATTATAAATGGAGTAAGTGTACTTTTACTAAAATCAGAGAAAATCCATTGATACTATTATTCTCCAGTCGCTTTTTTCTTCTCTATTTTTTTATGGTATTTTCAACTTTTAAATTTGTTTCGGCGGCAGATTATAAAGTGGAACTGTTAAATGCTGACAATGGCTTTGCTTCTTCGGTGATATTTTCCATTGTTCAAGATTCTCAAGGTTTTCTCTGGTTTGGCTCCGGTCATCAAGGTTTATTTCGCTACGATGGGAAAAACATTAAAAGATTTAAACATGATCCAAACAATCCAAGCTCACTCCCCCACAATAACACCGGCAACTTAACAATAGACAGTAATAATAACCTATGGATTGGTAGCTGGGGCGGCAGTGCTATTAAATATAACTTAGCCACAGCAAAATTCTCTCAATACTCCCATAACCCCTTAACAATTAGCACCATTAGTGATCAATTTGTTCAAAAAATATTTCAGGATAATCAAGGCGATTACTGGATGGGAACATTTTCACATGGTTTAAATAAATTTAATATTAAAGACAATACTTTTACACGCTTTCCTTTTAGTGTTGATACCGGTGATGGGACATCTAATGAGAGAGTATGGGATATAGTTGAAACTGAAAAAAACAACTTATGGCTTGCGACAAGCTATGGGTTAAACCACCTTGACAAATCTACAGGAAAATTTAGCTATTTTATACAAGAGCCAAATAATGTATTAAAATCATCGAATAAAATAAGAAAAATATTAGCGACTGATGATAATCGCTTAGTAGTAGCATCCGATGATGGCGTGTTACTGTTTGATATTTCGAAACAAACTTTTACACATTTACCAGAACGAATGAATAAAAGTATTGGTGAAGCCTATTCAATAATAAAAACCTCGTTTGACCAATACTGGGTCGCAAGCGCTAGTGGTATATATACTTTTACACTGGATAATTTAGTATTAGAAAAAATCAACTTAGGTATTAATGATGAATGTAGTCAAACGTTATTTGAAGATAGAGAAGGATTTATTTGGCTATCCTGTGAGGGCATAGGGGTTTACAAAATAACGCCTAATAAATATTTTAATTTAAAAAACACACCGTACTTCAGAACTGTTCGTAACATAACTCCCGCCAGTGATAATAGCATCTACCTACTTAGTGCTACATTGGGCATTCGAGAATGGTTTCCTGAAACAAACACCTTGACCTTGCCTTTCCCTAAAACTGATAGTCTTCGATTAGATAGTCTAATGCATAATAAGGACAATGAAATACTAATTAAAGGGGAAAAAAAGCTATATTCAATCAATAAAGCAGGAAACATAACACCTATAAAAATCCCGTCCAAACTCCAAAGCTTAGCGCTAACCGAGGACTCTATTACTTATCGCACTTTTAAAAAAGACAAATATTCTCGGCTTTGGATCGGAACAGATAAAGGTTTATTTATTATTGATAATGCTAAGAACGAATTTTTTCATTTCGGCAATGGTTCATCGAATATTAAAGCCTTTAAACACCAATATATACATCATGTCTACAGGGATCATGATGATAAAATGTGGGTGGCGACTCCTGATGGTTTGTATTTATGGAATGAAATAGAAAACCACTTTAATAAATACAATATGAATGAAAATATAGAGTTAAGTGTAAGGCAAGAGTATTATATAACTACGATCTATCAGGATAAGAAAAAAACAATTTGGCTGGGAGGCCGAAATGGGCTTTATTTACTGAATGAAAAAATAGGAGAGATTATCCCTTCAGTAGTTAATACTGATTTAGCCGATAAAAATATTAAAGCTATTATAGAAGATAATGACAATAATTTATGGTTACTCACTGATGTCGGTTTAAGTCGATTTAACCCTAAAACAAAGACTTTTCAAAATTATGATCATCGCGATGGTTTATCTGACAGTCGCTCCTATGAACAATTTGTTAAAACAAGCGACGGCACCCTCTATTTTTCTAGCCGAGAAGGTCTACATTTTTTTAACCCTAAGTCATTAAATAAGCAACCCTATAATGCTAATACCGTATTAACCAACTTTGAAGTATTAGGCTCGCCCACCGATAACAAAATATATACCCCAAACGCATCAAAGTTTACCTTAGCTTACGATGAAAACTATTTGAAATTTGAGTTCGCTACGATAGTACATGCTAATGCAAGGCAAATTAATTACTTTTATAAACTTGAAGGTTTTGATGAAGATTGGATAAATAATGGTAATAATAACACCGCTATTTATACCAATTTAAATGGCGGCGATTATACCTTCAAAGTCCGTTCAGCTTATCGAAAAAATGAATGGTACGAACAAGAATTAGCGGTAGACGTAAATATTGCAACCCCTTTTTGGCTTACGTGGTGGATGTACACAATTTATGGGTGTGTATTCCTTTTGCTTATCCAGCAATATATAAAACGTAAAAATGTTACACAACAACAAATTATCAAGCAGCAACAGAATTTTGTTATTGAGCTAGAGCTAAAAGTTGCCGAAAAAACCGCATCAATAGCACAGGAATCGCATAAGTTAGCGCAAGAATCGCATAAGCTCGCACAAGAATCACATAAGCTAGCGCAGGCAAATAAAATAAAAAGCCAATTTTTAGCCAATATGAGCCATGAAATTAGAACACCGCTCAATGCAGTCATCGGTTTAAGCAATATTGTCCTTCGCATTGAAACTGATCAAACCAAAGCGGATTATTTGCATAAAATACAAGACTCGTCTCAATCTTTACTCTCCTTGATTAATGGTATTTTAGATTTATCTAAAATAGAAGCGAATAAACTGTCTTTAGAGTATCTTCCTTTTAACCTAGATGTTCTGATCACTAAAACTGTCAATATTTGTAGTTTTAAAGCCCATGAGAAAAATTTAGAGTTAATTGTTGATATTGCCGATGATGTAAAGAAAGAGCTAATAGGCGACCAATTGAGATTACAGCAAATATTAATAAACCTAGTGTACAATGCAATTAAATTCACAGAAAAAGGCTTGGTTTACCTGAGTGTGGAAAGTGTTTCTACTGATAAAGAACACACCACTTTACAGTTTTCAATCACCGACACGGGTATCGGTATGAACCTCGCTAAACAAACACATTTATTTGATGCCTTCGCACAAGCGGATGACTCTATAACCAAAAAGTATGGTGGTACTGGGTTAGGGTTAACAATAAGTAAACAATTAATTGAATTGATGAATGGCAAGATATCTGTTCGAAGTGAATTAACAAAAGGCTCTGTTTTCACCTTCACCGCAGAGTTTTATTCTACCGAAAATAACAACTTAAACGATAGCGAGAATCAACAACTATTGAATGAGTCTTTAAAAATAATGATAGCTGATAGTAACAATATTGTTGGCAATATTATGATAAGAATACTCAATCGTGTAAATGTGTTTCCTGACTATGTCGCCAACAACCAAGAAGCAATAAAACAAATAGTATTGGCTGAAAAAAATAACCGTCCCTATGATCTCATTATTTTAGATTGGAAAATGTTCAAGCTTGATGAAGCTGACGTTTCACTCAAAGCTCAACAAGAGAGTATAACCAAGGTGCCTCATATATTTGTAGGCGATTGCTTTGATAAAGATGAATGTAAAACAGCCATTCAAAACTCCTCATTTAAAGGCTTTATCGAAAAACCTATTATTCCCTCAACGTTTATCGAATCAGTAACCCGTTTACTGCCTACAACAATACAAAAAAATTCGATTAAAGAGGTACAAACGATAATTCCACAATTACAACATTATTCAGTATTACTTGTTGAGGACAATATTTTAAATCAACTCGTGGCTAAAACGTTCTTAGCAGATACCAATATACAAATAGATTGTGCTGAAGATGGTGAAGTTGCCATAGCTAAAATTAAGAATAAGACTTACGATATTATATTAATGGATATTCAAATGCCTAATATGGACGGTTTAACTGCCGCCTCTATTATTAGAAATGACTTAAAACTAACTAAACTGCCTATTATTGCCATGACGGCTCACGCCATGGAAGGGGATGCCCAAAAGAGTAAAGAGATGGGCATGAATGAGCATTTAACCAAACCGATATCCCCAGAGAAGCTTTATGAAATACTAGTAAAATATTTACAATGAGTCATATTTCATTTACTGAATACCACAGCCTTTGAGTATTATTTGCGTTAATGACGTAACAACGTCTTCATAATCATCTTCAGTCATTGCTTCTTTACCTAAGCCCGCAACAACTTGTACATTAAAATCAGCGTAATGCTGCGTTGAACTCCAAATCAAAAAGAGTAAATGATGGGGGTTAACGTTATCAATGAGACCCTGATTAATCCATGATTCAATAACGGTTACTTTACTATGAAGCCATACTTTGAAATCACTATTAAGATAGTCATTTAGCACTGGCGCGCCATGTATTATCTCACTAGCGAATATCCTAGAGGCATCTGGATCATTCTTTGAATACATAACTTTTGCCCGAATATAGTCGCCAAGCGCTTCTTTAGGTTCAACATCAGCATTTAATGTGTCGTAATCTCTATTCCACACCGAAATAATATTACTAAGAAGCTGCTGATATAAATCAGTTTTGTCTTTAAAATAGTAATGGATATTAGCACGAGGCATATTCGCCCGTTCAGCCATACGTTTAATTGACGCACCTTTAAAGCCATAAGTGACAAATTCTTTTTTGGCGGCACTAAAAATAATGGCTTTATTTTTTTGTCGAATAGTCCCTTCAATTGTTTTCTCTTTTGTCACAAAAACTCCTAGTAGAAAATAAAAATCACCAGCATTAAATGCTTTTATCTATGCTATTGATTATTAGATAATAAAAGGTAAGTTTTTTCAACCAAGATAATCATTAATTTTAGTGTTAACTCCGTACTTTAATTTGCTTATTTTACCTTTTCTTGGGTTAACCAAATAGCTAAGAGAGTTCGCTCTTTGTCAGTCATTTGGGTTTTATTCATAAAGGGCATATCGTGAGTGTCAATGACACGGGCTTTAATTCGCGGAGCCCATTGTTTAATTGAGGCGATATCGCCAAAAACAACTCCCGCTTGTGGCGATTTAAACAGGTCATCTGTGTTGTTATTTGAGTGGCAAGCGCTGCAACGCTTGTCAATCAACTTTACCACTTGCTCGTTACTCACTGTTTGCTGTTTTTGTGCTTCACTTAGCTCCGTTGGTTGAGGCGCAACAAGAAATGCGAGTGCAATGGTCGCTATAACAGAGCCGACTAAAAGCAAAGGTTTTTGTTTACCAAAGTGACGCAATACAAAATATTGACGTACTGTGGCAGTAATTAAAATAATAGCAATTAATATCAACCAATTGGCACTGTGGTTGTAAGTCATTGGGTAATGGTTTGAAATCATAATAAAAAGGATCGGTAACGTCGTATACGTATTATGTGTTGAACGTACTTTCGCGTTTACACCATAGGCAGGATCTGGCGCTTTGCCCTCTTCAACCGCTTTAACTAAAGCACGCTGTGACGGCATAATACCGAAAAACACATTACCCGCCATAATAGTACCTATGATAGCGCCCATGTGCATGTAGGCACCACGGGCACTAAATAGTTGCGTTAACCCATAAGAAAAAGCCGTTGCCACAATGATTAAGATCAAACCTAAAATAATGCCATGATTTCTTAATTTAGTGCGTACTAATGCTTCATAAATACCGACACCCAAAACGATAGAACCGATACCTAATGCAATGGCTTGTAATTGCGTTAAGTCTGCTACTCGTTTATCAATTAAGTAAGATTCAGCACCAACATAAAACATTAGTGATAATAGTAAAAAACCGGTGATCCATGTGGTGTAAGCTTCCCATTTAAACCAATGCAGGGTTGTTGGCATTTGTGGTGGTGCCAATTTATATTTTGCTACTTCATAAAAACCGCCACCGTGAATCGCCCATAAGTCACCACCAATACCTTTATCGACTTTTTCTTGCGGCGGTAGTTCTAAATGATTATCTAACCAAACAAAGTAAAACGAGGCACCTATCCAAGCGATACCCGTAATCAGATGAGCAAATCGAATAACTAAGTTAAGCCACTCATTAATATATGGATCCATAATTTTTCCCAATGTCTGTTATTTATTTGCTTATCAGCGCTTGATATTTATTAATTTACCGTGAATGAATTGGCTAAACGCGTTCACCCATAATATGAGTTGCTTTAACATGGCGTTCATCGCCTAACATACTTAATATGAATAACTTCTCGGATAAGCTTTTACAATGCTGCATTCGTCTGTCCATCAATGGTGTGGCATGATAATCAAGCACAATAAAATCTGCCTCTGCGCCTTTAGTGAAGTTACCAATGGTTCCCTCAAGATCTAAAGCAATAGCCCCGCCTAAAGTCGCTAAATAAAACGATTTAAATGGGCTAAGTGGGTTACCCCGTAATTGCTGAGTTTTATAGCCTTCATTTATCGTGCTTAGCATAGAGAATGTTGTGCCTGCGCCGATATCAGAGCCAATCCCCAGGTTAATGTCGTATTTTTGCGCCTGCTTTAAGTTAAATAAACCACTGCCTAAAAATAGGTTTGAGCTTGGACAAAAAGCAATTGCCGAGTCAGTTTCACCTAAACGCTTACATTCACTGTCATGTAGATGTACGCCATGAGCAAAAACACTACGGCGACCTAGTAATTGACTTTGATCATATACATCTAGGTAACCTTCATTATCAGGAAACAAATCCTTTACCCAAGCAATTTCAGTTTTGTTTTCACTTAAATGGGTATGTAAATAAACACTGGGATTTTCAGCTAGCAATTGCCCTGCTTTGTCTAATTGATCTCTTGAACAGGTAGGGGCAAACCGTGGCGTGATGGCATATTGTAAACGATCGGTGTTATGCCACTTTTCAATTAATGCTTTGCTGTCGTCATATCCACTTTGCGCGGTATCTGATAAGTAATCTGGACAGTTTCTATCCATTAATACCTTGCCACAAATCATCCGAAGCTTTTTTTGTTGGGCAATAGTAAAGAACGCTTCCACAGATTCTTTATGTACCGTACCAAAGACTAAAGCTGTTGTTGTGCCTGCTTCAAGTAATTGTTCGAGAAAGAACTTTGCAACTTTTTTACCGTGTTCCAAATCTGAAAACTGACGTTCAAAAGGGAAAGTATAGTTCTCTAACCACTCAAGTAGTTGCTCACCGTATGACGCAATCATTTCAGTTTGGGGATAATGCACATGAGTATCAATAAAGCCTGGCATGATTAACCCCTTTTTATAATGAGTAACGTCAACAGCCTCATCTAACGTAGGTAACAATTGAGCGGCTTCGCCTATTTGTTCAACTAATCCGTCTTTAATAATTAACAACCCATCTTCTATATACTGATAGCTGTCTTGTAACGTTACTTTGGCGGGATCTGCCAAGAAGTGCAGTAACTCGCCACGAAATACTTTTAACATCTTCTTTCGCCTTGTGCGTTATATTGTCGGTTTCAGTTAGTGTGGTGATTGTTTTTTTAGTGTCTCTTTTTAGTGCTTTGTTCAGTGCTTTAGCTTGTCGCGATAACTAACGAGCCATCTAACTCAAGCACATCGCAGTTATCGCCCGCACCGCCTCTATCAACCACCAAGAAGTCACTTTCACTGCCCAGTGCTAAACAAAAGTGGTGCCAAGTACCTTTGTGGTAATTCACCCCTTGATTTGAATTAGCAATAAACACCTCAATGTTGTTTACATCAAATTCGCCAGCAGGGGCGACTACTACTAAATATGAATTGCTTCCCATCGGGATAAACGCCTGACTCCCATAAGGATGTCGCTCCATCATTTTAATAGCAATGGGCTGAGCTAATGGCGTTGAACGAAAAATATTGATCAAAGCATGACCATTACTATCATTCACATCAACCTTGGCTAAATCGT
>TARA_R110001583_G_scaffold173897_2_pt1 | contig 38041 bp, 33 predicted proteins | sample TARA_R110001583 | Tara Oceans TARA_R110001583 (sample SAMEA4398432) | marine metagenome | biome: Polar Biome; feature: [MES] marine water layer (ENVO:01000295) within the mesopelagic zone...; material: water (ENVO:00002006), including particulate matter (ENVO:01000060) such... | reverse complement strand
GTATATGGCCCCTTAGCTCAGTTGGTTAGAGCATCCGACTCATAAAAGGTTGGAAAGGTTGGACCGGAAGAAGTAAGATAGCGAAAAATAGGTAAGAGCACATATACCTAAGACAAACTCGAAGAGTTGTTTTATGTATATGCCCTTTTAACAAAGAAGCATATAAGTAGAAAGAGATGGCCCCTTAGCTCAGTTGGTTAGAGCGCCCGACTCATAAGATATTGTGACCTATATCAGTAATGGTATATGGAAAAATTGGATGAATTGCTGGAAAGCTACGTTTCATTAGAAACTTGCCAATCAGCAGCCAAGCCTAGTAAGCGTACTAGGAAGGTTCAGAGACTAGATGGTTCAGCACGTTCTTGCTGTGTAATACATCACTAGCGTCCGACACCCCACCGCCTAATATTGCATTAGATGAGGGTGATGATATAGTCCAGGCCAGTACGAAAGTATTGGATAGCCAGAATCGGTAGGTCCTGTGTTCAAATCACAGAGGGGCCACCATCTCTTCTACACTTTTCTATAATAAGTACATACTTTGTACTTACCTCCACGTTTTTTATTCAATAAATCATTCAGTCACACCGATTTTTTGCCAAAATAATTTTTAGTATTTTACTGTTCCGGTCCAATTCTGGTCTAACTCAGTATGAATCAAAGTTAAATTACCGGATGATATTTTTCAAAACAGTTGTAACAGTGACAGTTTAAGTCGATTTTAAATATTCTTTTTAGCATTTATCACGAAGATAGAGAGCAGAAGGTATAGCTTAAAGCGGACTAAAATCACCTCATAAAACTAGTTTTTACTCATACGAGTAATATGCTTTTCTTAAACCTAATTTCCTATAATTCTTAGCAAGTTTATTATAACTAGGTATGCACCATGACTCCCTTAGAATTCCAGTTAATTGACAACCAATTAGATCAACTCGCCCTATCTACAAAAAATACAAGAGATGAGCTTAATTTAACCTTAAGACACATTGATCAACTAAAATTGCATCTATCAAAAGCAATCAAACATCAACGCCAAGATTCGTTAAAACCTACAGTTGAAATACAACAACCAAAAGAAGATGAAAAGGATTCTGTTCTAGTAAAAATGAAGGAAGTTATTCGTATGACTACCTTATCTAGGTCTACAATCTATTCATTGAAAAATAAAAAGGCATTCCCCCAACCTATTACATTAGGAATTCGATCAGTAGCTTGGGTTAGAGCGGATATATTAAACTGGATTGAGGAAAAATCCAGTTCAAATCACCGGATATGAGCCGGAGCGACGAGTCGTCGAGTAAGCAATTTCAAACTTACTATTTTACAATCAAATATAGCCAAAATCTTATGATTAAATGAGCTGGCTAATTTCGCGATAGCGCAACCGACTACCAATCCGATTGCTTTACTTAAGCGAAAAAAAAGAACACTAAGCGAATAGGCTTAGTGATCTTATTAACCTTATATGTAAACCCAGATTTTCTTAATCAATAGTCACTTCAACATCAAAGACTTTCATTTGCCAATAGCTAACAAAGTTTGATTGCCATAATTTGAACAAGTTTTTACCTTCCTCAATACTTATCTTTCCGATATATAAGTGATAAGCATCGCCAGTATCAAAACAAAAATCTATCTCTTTTGTTAGTTCTGCCATGGGTACTAAGCCTACGTAAGTAAAATCCGTTATGTAATCAAACAGCCATGCGTTATCAGATTTAACTAAACGAATTTCAACAGGATGGTAGCCGCCTTCCTCAACACTATAGCTTGGTGATCTAAAGTTAAAAATAACTGAGTTTACAGCCTGTCGTTTATTTTCAATTTCTTTTTGAATGATTGTTAATAAAGTATCAGACACAGCAAAGGTCGATACTTGACTAGAAAAAGTCAGTTTCATTATGTTTATCCTTGGAGTTTGTTAAGTAGTGAGGTAAAGCGGTTAATTACTATGAATTAAGATTTTCCAGCTAAGGCTAGTAGTTTCTTTTTACTTTCTACGTAATTGACACTCAACTGGTGTGAATACATTTTTGTTGGTACTGCAGCAATAAGAGAAAGCTCTCTTGCAATCGATGCCATGAATGATCCGTTATTCGCACTTCCAGAAGTAAATAATGTTTTAAAAATTGCAGAGTTAAAGTGTGTTGCTGGTGATTTTATTTCATCCAATAATGTTATCAGCTTTTGAATGGCGATACTTTCTTTCGAATGTAACCCGCCACCATCATTAACTGTCATCTTTAAACTGAGTACTTTATTTATTATGAATATTTCAAAATGAATAAAACCACCACTCTTAGGGTTTAATTTTGGTGCTTTAGCTGTCATTAGGATCTTTGAGATTGTTGCAGAGTCGCTCTTCTTTGGGTTTTCTTTTGTTTTGTTAGTCATAATGCTTTTCCTAAGTTCTTTTCTTAATATGCCGTTTAGCTTGCGCCTTATGGCTCGATTTAATGTGTTTACTTATGCTTGTTAGGGCTGCTGCGAGAATAGCTATATCATCAGCATAAATTATGGGATCTGGACCAAAGGGGTCCCAAGGGTTGATGAAGTAGATTAATGCGCTGGAACATAGTGCTTTTACCCAAACTGGGATGTCTCCGTCACACATTACGTAAAATAAAGTTAATGCAGCAATAATCAGACGATTACTATTTTTTACTGATTTAACTTTTTTCCAAAAAGATTCTATATTTACGTCCATTAAAACCCCTTATCTATTAATTCAATTAATGGGCATCCAGGTAAAAATAAAATATAGTTACCACCACCTTCATCATTCATTATGGTTAACGTAAGTATTAGGCATTGCCCGTTATTAGAGCTTGGTACTTTCTCTACAAACTCAGGATAAGTTAGTGAGTTATTAATTTGCTCCTTCAGCTGTTCAGGCAGTGTTAAAAGACTACTAACAGTGTCATTAACACTTGCTATAAAAAGTACATTCCCATAACTCTGCCAAAATATCCTAGCTTCGGTTTCATTTTCAAATGGCTCAATTAGCAGGGATATGATTTTATCCTTTTCACCTTTAGCTAATGGAAGCTCAACATCACCTGGCCAACCATTGATCATTTTCATATTGCTTCTCCTAAAATAAAAAGCCGATCCCTCAATGAAGAAGGATCGGCTTAAGTAGTTATAACCAGTAATTTAATATGAGATTTAAAGTGTTTTATTTACTTATTTTAATTACTTATCAGCGTTAAGAAGCAGTTCCATGTTACTAGAAACTTCTCGCAATCTGTTGGTTGATACATGAGCATAACGAGTTGTTGTTTGCGGGTTCCTATGCCCGAGTAAATGTTGTATTTCGTATAAGCTAGCACCACGACCATTTTCACTATTACCCATATTAATTAGTAAGCTAGCAAAGCTGTGGCGTAAATCATGTATTCTTAAACCTTCTAATCCCCCTGCTGATTCTTTTATACGAAGGAATGCCTTTCTAGGGTGATGGATATGTTGCCCTGTAACTTTCCCAGGAAATATATATGGATTACCATATTCACGAAATTGCTTTTGCTCTAAAATCACTTTTAAGGCTGCTTGATTCAGTATTACACTTCGAGAAAACCCCGACTTTGTGTGTGGTAAAAATAGGCTACCTTGCTCATTTGTTATATCTAAGTTTTTCCAGGTTGCAGAAACAATTTCACCAATACGCATACCCGATAGTACAGCTAACTTAAGTGCATTAGCCGCAGTTCTCGATGGTTCAGCATCACACGCAATAATAAAGCTATCGAGCTCCTCTTTTGATAGATACCGCTCTCGGTGGTTATTCTCTTTTAACTTACGAATACCGGCGGCAGGATTGGCAAAAGACTGAGGTGTAAAATTCCACTCATTCGCTAGCTTCAACATACGGTGGATTAAGCTAAGCATTCTATTAACACTACCTGGCATCAGATTTTCAGATACCTTATCAAGGAAGCGTTGAACATCATGCTTGGTGATCTCTGTTAATCGTTTGTCACGCCATACTGGGTACATGTGAAGATCAAGAATAGATTGGTCATTTTTATAACTGCGTTTATTAGATTTAGCATAGGGCATGTAATGTTGCTCTGAAAATTCATAGAAATTCAAAACAGCTCTAGCATCATCACGCTGTTGCTTAGGGTCTATGTCATCTGCAAGCATACGTTTAAATTCAGAAGCTTTCATACGTGCAGTATTAACATCAATAGGTCCAAATTCACCTATCATCAAGCTTTTCTTCTTTTTCAAAAATGTATAACGAAATAAGAAGCGCTTGCGGTTTTGACGATTAACAATAATACGAAGACCTGAGCAGGCTTCATCTGAATATTCAGTTTCTCTACTGCGGCTATTCTCTGGTGTGGGGGGAAGGCTGTCAATTTGACGCTTATTAAATTTAAATCTTGACGGGTACATAAGAATCTCCAAAAACAAAAACGCCAGACAGGAAGCTGACCGGCGTTAGAAATGTTGAATAAATTAATTTTCAATTTAGCCAGCAAGGAACTGGCTTCAATTAATTGTTAGTTTAATTTGACTCAAAAAAAATTAATTTTATGGTCTCATGATTCTTATATATATTTGTAGCACTTGTTAAATCGATCGTCAGACTTGACGACTCGGCGATTGTATTAAGTTACACTAGAAAAAAATTATTTTATAACTATGAAATTACTTAATTCGTATGAAGATCGTGATGAAGCTGAAAAGGCTGAGACATTAATTACTGGTGAGAAACGCCTTGCAAGTGAGCGTGACGGTACTGAAGTTATTTATAATTTATTTGGTCTGCCTAGTTGGAACAACTTTTACAAGCTAGGTATGTTCAACTTACCACTATTACAGACGATTATCGAACAACGTAAAAATAATCAGCCATACGATGAAAATAAACACACTGAAATATTATCTATGCTCAAGTATGCAGCTAACTCGTTTGAATTAGTCATACCTGAGCATTGGCTCTAAGCTTTGAGCTACTTTAAACTTCCACTTTATCTATAATATCTTTAAGAAAATGTAGCTCTTGAACAATACTTTTATTTATCTTATGTTCGGCAAGTGATTTTCTTGTAACATCATTTAATAAATCATCGATATTGCGCCATTTTACTCTTCTTTCTGTTCTAGATGAGCCGCTAACCACCACTTTACCTGAACCATCCACATTGCTTCTTAAAAAATCAACTGTTTGAGCCGATAATCCAATAGCTTCTTTACGATAGAGAAATGAATTTCCTACCATTTTAAATGGATTTTCAGTTTCTACGTCATCAATATGAATGACTTCCGATATTTTGTTAGGTTTGGCATAAGGTCTTATATTTTTATCTACATAAACAGACCAACTATCCTGTAAAAGATAGTCATCGACATTATTAAATAAAGATGATTTTTGGCCCGAAAAGGAAAGGATTAGATCCAACTTAGCCCTCGTCATCGCAACATATAGTCTTGATAATTCCCTAAAGTGTTCATCTTCAGGTACGAGAGGGTTTGGTATAATTCCTTCTGAACAATTTAAGATACATACGTAATCAAATTCAAAACCTTTTGTTTGCTCAAGATCAGAAATAAAAATGTTTTCTTCTGAAATATCCACCTCGCCATTTAACACAGGGAAATTGAGCTTGTTTGCAAATATTTCTAGCTCTCGCTGGCTAAAACCAGCAATACAAATACAAGCATTTTGAGACGCTGACAACTGGGATTTCACATAAGAAATGGAAGATGATATTTCTTCTTCTAAATTATAAGCTTCAAGTAATAATGGACTAGAACCAGAAAAGGATGTGTATTCAGGATCAAGTATTTCAAAATCGTCCGACTCAACCATTTCTTCGGTCATGTTTTCAATTAAAATATTATTTGCTAGCTCAAGTATTTCACGGCTATTTCGATAATTGCGAGTGATTTTTTTAGATCTAGAACCATGAACATCGATGCCAAAAGCTTTTAAATTTTGATGTTTTGTTGATATTTTTTGAGCTGCGTCACCACAGAAAAATAAATCATTAACATCTTCGCTAACTAATTTACGAGCTATCGCAAACTCAATATTTCCAAAATCCTGACATTCATCAATTAAAACGCAACGATAAATTGGTTTAACTTTTTCTATATGATTAAACAATGCGGTTGATATATTTAAATAATCAGTCACACCTACAGCTTTCATTTTGCTTTCCCAAGCAGCTAAACCTTTTAATAAGAGTTTTCTAAATCGTTCATTTAATGGAACTGTTCTACCTTTTCTTTCTACTTCTAAATAGTTGTTTCTTTGGCGTTTAGAAAAAGCACTACGAATCCAATCAAACTCTTCTCTAATATAAAGTTCAGCATTTATCCTTTTAGAAATTAAACTGTCGTGTAATTCATGAAGAATTGAAGCATCATTATTACCAAGTTCACAACGATAATATTCTCGCCAAACTTCATCAATATGTTCACCACTTTTCCAGGTAACATCATCATATAGTTTAATGTTTTTAGGTTCGAATTTAGCTAGAAAATCCTGGCATACCTTAAAGAATGGCTGCACTTGGATTTGTTTCTCAAATTCTGGTTCTACCAATAACTTAACAAGGTTTTCTATAAGAGCTGCCAGTGGCTTATTTAGCGTAACGACAAGTATCGGTTCTCCAGGATACTTTTTGGCGAGATAAATAGCTCGATGAACCACTACACATGTTTTACCTGCACCAGATACACCAAGTAGTTTCGATGGACCATTAAAATCAGCAAATGCAACAGCTTCTTGATCAGGATGCATATAAAGCATCCATTCTTTATATTCACTATTTTCAGCAAACTTTCGTAATAATTGGGGATATTGTGCAGAATCTATTGATACTTTTTTTAAAAACTCACTATCAATTATAGTTGTTTCTAAATCAATTTCTTCAACAGGTTTAATATCACCCAAATATAACTTTATCACTCGTTCTGAGTTTTTAGTATCACCTTTGATCAAAGATAAAAATGAATCGATAATAGCTTGTTTATAATTCACATCAAGCTCTCTCACACTATCGTATAATGACATTTCATCTAAATATGTCAGTTTTTCTATTGCTCTTTGTGTAGATCTTGGCGCTGAATCTATAAATCGATCAAATAACTTTTCATTGAGTAACTCAAATAGTTGTTTCTCTTGTCGCAATCTATCTGCTACAAATGGTGATGATTCACCGATTACTGAACTAATACTATTTATTTCAACCAGTTTTTTATTGCCATCTAGTCCAAAGGTTATCCCTTTATGAGAATCTAACCATTTATCAACAGCATTGTGGTCACCAACATATAATAGAAAACAATTCCCACATGTTTGAATAGTAACTAAACGAGATCTACCGCATAAGTCATATTTAATGCAATTTTTAACCCTTGTCTCACCATTATTAGTACTTTTATAGCCTTTTAATGGATTATCCTGTTCAAGTGCAACTCTACCCACCAATGCTTCCGCATCTTTTGCAGCTTTACTAAATGAACTTCCTTTACGGCCAAGTGTTACAATTGATTCCCTAAATTTACTGTACTCAAAAAATTGCATTACGACTACATCCTTATTGTCTAAATATATCTACACTTGTTTCCAAGCATTTACGCAAACTAAAATCATTTACACCAACACCAAACCAACTATCAGGTCTTTGAAAGAAGTCTAAGCCACGACCAATTTTTACTGTCCAACCATTATCAATTCGTATTTCACGATCATGGAGGTTTTCATTCACTTGAATATCTAATTCAACATCAAGCTCAAGTAAACTTTGCTGAAGGTCTTTAAGTGCTTCGGCCATTTCTTGAATATTAGTTTGCTCATCATAAGAGGTAATTAAAGTAATTTTCTTCACTGTAGGTTGCTTTAAAACAGCCTCACAAAAGCGAACAAAATTGTTGAGTTGATGTTTGGCTCTTATATAAGGATCTTCTATTACAACAGCTTTAGCTTTAGCTAAGTACGGAGTAATTAAAGATTCGTAACTGTGCCCTGTTGAGTCATAAGTTATTTTGAAGTGCTGCTCTTTAAGTTCAACTGATTCAGACAGGTCAACCTGGGCAGTATTAGTCACTTGCTGAGTAGGGCTATCAACTTTAGTAGGTTGAATAACTACTTCTTCAGCTTTGTGACTTTCTCCCTCATCAGGAATATCACGGCTAATACCAGGCTTAATAGGGTTTAGTGTCGCTTCAACACCAATCGTCTCAGGGCAATCAACAAAAATTTCTTTGTCGTCGGCATTAAAATATGACAAATGAATATTTGCAAACTCATCATCTGGTTTACGCTTATTCATTTGCTCTTTTACACGCCTACGTCCCTCTATGGCATAACAAACATATTCTTCAAACTCACTATCAGAACATTCACCGTGTGGGTGTAGCATCTTCAGAAAAGCAGCGACTGTTTTCTTGATCCCCTTTTCATCTCGCCCTTCAACACAACGACCTAACTTAAGGCGCTGACTTACATCCTCATATCGGTTTGTATTCTTTAATTGATAGTGAAAAGCTTCAGCTAAGTAATCAGTAATAAAGCCGTAATTTTTAGTCAAAAATTCAGAACTGTTTTTAGGCATCTCCCAACCAGGCATATACATGCAGAAACGATCCATTACAGCTAAATCGAACTCTTTCGGCAATGGTTGAAATAAATCATATTCAGTAGAGTTAACTACTTGCTCAACGCCTAAATCTAAGTTGCCAATAAAGGTCATACTTGCATCAGCAATAACTTCGGCCCCTCTAGAGAACCTCCCATTAGCCATAAAGTCTTTCATTATTTGAATGGTATCAGGATCTTTAACTTTCATATTGCCAACTTCATCGAAAGCAATAGTGTCCCAATATCCAACCAAGCCAACTTTTCTGCGAGCATTGTTGTAGAAAAGTGAAGCACTACTTGTTTGGCCACCAGATATTAAAGTCGAATAAGGTGAAAATTCACTATAAAAGTAAGATTTACCTGTCCCCCTTGGGCCAAGTTCAATAAAGTTATAATTAGCTTCAACAAGCGATGCTAACCTAGCCAAAAAGTGAAACTTAACGCGCTTAGTTAACTTACTTGGTTCTAGGCCTACAGAGCGCATCACAATGTCTAACCAGTCATCACGAGTATAAAGGGCTCTATTTTCACAATAATTGTCGTAATCAAATCGACTTAACTGAATTGGTCGTAAATCTTCAATATAAAAAGCGTAATCATCTTCTTCAATTTCATTATGGCGCAAAGTGACTTCAGCCCAAATGCCACCTTCAAGTAAACGGTCATTGTTTTTATAAAACTTCTCACCAATAGCAATACGCTGAGAGTTAAAATTTTCAAGGCTAGCCCAATGACGCTTTTCCTTTTCAACGTAACGAACATGCACTTTATCAATAAACTTATGCTTTCCCTTTGTAGCTACTTTTGATTGGGCTGCATTGGCTTCATCAGGTCGCACGTAATTGTCATTTAGCGTATCTAAAACAGCGCTTAACCCTTCTTGTATTTCGTCGTCATCATCACTCGCACAAAAGCGAGCCAACAAAAACTCCAAGACAAAGGTAGGTACATTGGTGCCTTTCTTTATGCGGTGTAAAAGATCTTTACGAACAACTTTTCCGTCGAATCCTTCAATTAACTTTTCGTCTAATGCATCCATAAATTACACCACATAGTCTGTTTTGAGTTTTAATTTAGCGTGTTCTGCCAGTGTATTGGGGTTAAGTGCTTTAATCACAAAACTACCATGAAAATCATCATCCATAATTATCGTCACTTTCTGGCTGTCACCAGGTTGTAAGGTGATTGTTCTAGTAGCGGCATTAACCGGACCACCAATCTTTGCTTCACCAACAACTTCAGTTGAACGAAACTTTTGAGCTTCGAGTAATATTTCAAAACTCTTTTCTTCACTAAACATATCTTCTGAACTAACTGAAACTTCTACAATAGGACGACGAGATGTAATTGAAGTGGCACCTTTTTTATAACTCAGAGAAATGACTTCACTTTGCACAGAAGGTTGCGCTTGCGGCTTCAACTTCAATTCCATTACAGGTACTACACATTCTTGAAGGGATGCACCACCATGAAAATATAATTTACCTTTTCGGTAAGCAGCCATAGTCTTAGGCCCTGCAACAGAACTATAATCACCTTTAATACCAAGCTGTTCAGCTGGTATCACAAAATGATGGTCGTTTGCATTACCACTCCCTAAAGCAATCCGTTCATGGGTTAAATACCAATTACCAGCAGGCTTAGGGCAACTATCGCCAGCTCCAGCTTGACGATTCATAAAGAAGCCATGGTCTGTTGCAATTACAACCTGGTTGAAGCCTTGTTTTTGCAGCATGCTAATAGCCACACGAAGATTCTTTAGTTCTCGTAAAATAACACTTGGAGCTGTTTTAGGTGTATTTTCGAATTGTGTATCTATTTCTACACTGCGTAAAACAGCAAGCTCTACATTTGAATCAAAAACATGAGCATTATCGACAAACCGATCAACTGCTATTTCTGCAAAACGACTACCATAGCGACGTTCAAATACAGCCATTCGCTGTTCAACGGTTGCTACAGTATGTTCTCCTAATACTGGTACCAACTTATCATCTATGTTTTTTAATTCTAATTGATCTCTGGCTCCTGGTAACAAGGCCGCCATACCTACCAGCGTTATGCTAGGTAAACATGAAAATGCTGGTTTTAAGCTGATTTCAAAATCATCTTTGAGCTGTTTTTCCAACTCGAGTCCTAATTCGTAACGCAATGCATCAACCATTAAGTACGCTACTCGCTGTCCACTCTGGCTAAGTTTAGGAGCAACAAATTCATCAAATACATTTGAGTTATTAATCCTGCCTTGCGGTGGCCAACCATGAGTTGAAAGCTGCTTAGTGAATAATATTTGCGCTTTTTCAGCTAATTTCCAATATTGATTTCGAGCTTTATCGATTACAGACCTAAGCAGAGAGTGCTCATCCCAGTAATCTGTAACAGCCTGTTCAAACTCACGTTGTAACCTGTCAGCTTCTCTCAAATGCGTTAGGTAAAATTCAACTAAAGCATCCTGATGAGCACAATGTTCAGGGAGTTCTCTAAGTAAATCGGTACAAGATACAATTAAATTCTTTGCTGCCGATACTAAATCCCACTGTGTCTGGTTTTCACCTCTATTGGTCCAAACAGAATGAGTATGCCTTGAAAGTATCTCTGTCAGACTATCAAAATCGTCTTCTTCAACATTTTTAATTGCTGCATTTAGAAAGGTTCGCTCTTCAAAAGGAAAGGTATCTCGTATACCTAAGTTAATTATATTTGCGCAATAATTGACTAAGTTAAGACCATCTTTCTCGCTTTCAATAATTTCAGCTTGTTGAATATATGCTTCTTGTGTTCTTAAGTCTTGACGAAGTCCGTCACAAATATCTTCAATTATTGGTTGTGCTACGTTTTTGGCTTTGGGTACACCTGACAGAGAGTCAGGTAACTCTTCAGGTAAATCAAAAACAAATTCACTAAACAATATAAATCGCCAAAGTTCATCACTAACTGATTTCCACTTTTGGCCACGAGTTGTTAAAGTAAAACCAAGTACCTGTTGAAACAGTTCTTTCGCTTCATTTACCCAGGCAGAATTGCACTCAAGCTCCGATAACTGTTCTGATTCTGGAACCATCAATGACCTAATAATTTCAGGAGATGACTCTACTTTTAACAATGCACGTAAAGTAGGCCATTGCAATCCACCACCAATGCCATTAATCACGTCAAAACTTGGCTTATCATCTTGCTCAAATGCTTGACGAATTTGAGTTTGATGATCAGGCTTGGCTTTCAAGCATAAACTTAAGTAACTATCACCATCGCTTTGAGGAAAAAACTCACCACTGGCAGCGTACAAACTAAATGGGTCTTGTTGCTTATCTTCGTCCGTTAAAGGAGCTGCTTTAGGAATGTAAATCAGCAGTTTATTTCCACCATGGCCAAAACCCGCTAAGCATTTTAGCGCTTGCTCTCTACTGGTAATACTAGACTCAGACGCATCAACTACTGTTACCTCTTCTGAAGCCATTTCCAAACATAATTTTCTATATTGGTGCTTCTCATCGTAAACCACCAAAACCCTCTGCTTAAGCCTAGGTTCAAACACCTTATTGATAATATATTCTTGTATTTGCATAATTTTTTTAATCCATAAACCACATAGTTGTGATTACACCTGGTTCCCTGGCTTTTTTATAGCAGTAGTATTAATGAAACGATTAAGACTCAAAGGCTGAATATTCATTTAGGACTCCTTCAAACGAGCAACTTGTTGTTGTACAAATGAGCTGTACTCTTGAGGTGTCAATTCCCTTGGTTGCCATTCCAACTTCGTACCTTTACCACGAGTAGCAGGTACTTCAATTTCATGCCATAAATCATCTTCAACGCCATGAGCAACAGAAAAACTACGATCCTGATGGCATTTTTTTAAGACTCGTTCTGGCCATGCATTGAACGCCATATGCGACCAATCATATATTCCTTTCTCAAGTTCTTGCCAAGTTTTCTTCAACTTATTTTGCCAGGGTTTATGTTGAAAAAGATTCCAAAGTGGTGCCGCTGTGATTTGAACACCATCATTTAGATTAGGTTTCCAATATGGCGCTATTAGAAGAAGTTCATCTCTCAAATCTTTTAGCTCAATTTCAAAAGCAACTAAAGAAGAAAAATCCTTATCTTCCTCTGAGGATCTATTTTGCTTTATTCTTAATTGAGATAGTTCTTCAGTAATTTGCAGGAGCTTAGGTTCAACAAAGTCATTAATGCAAGTATATAATGTCTGATTACATAGTTCGGGATAATATAGCCATAAACGATAAGAGCCACTCATTGTTTGAATGGGCCAATATATAGGTGCTTGTCTTCTACTTTTTGAATATTCTCTTAAATGTTTTTTGAAAAAACTTGTTTTAAGCCATTTATTTACATCAAAATCACAATTTTCATCTATAGAAATTATTACATCGTTTATCAGAGATACTATATCGTGTTCATGTGCAGGATCTTCAACTAAAATGCCATCAAACTTATGATATTTCGGCTTTTCAAAAGCTAGCATGGCAGGACTTTTTGATGGAATAGGGCTAAAAGGATCGTCGACAAACGTTTCTTTCTTAATATTATGGAAGCTATTGATATCAAATCGCCCCATAGCGACACCAATTGCCCAGGATAATAAATTTTCAGAGTAACTAGTATCTTTACTAGATAAATCAGGGTCCGTCTCACTATCAGACATCCATTTGGGAGAGTTGATGCTTTCCATCATATCTAACTCTAATAGTGATAATTCACTCTCATCTAACCCGTAAGACTTAGCAATAGCAATTTCAGCATCTCTTCCAAGAAGAGAACTACGATCCAGCTTAACCTCTCCTGCCTCTTGTTGAGGAAGAAAGCCATTAAACTGAATTGCAGTTTCATCTTGCTGAAATTGACTCTCAGAGGCCACAACCCTTTCATTAACTTTATTCCAAATTGTTTTTCCACTTGCTTTATCTATATCGCAATATGGGATAGAGGCAACCATAGAGTTTTGAAATTTAGGCTGTCCAAAGTTCTCTCCTTTAAACCTTGCAACTGAACTTGCAACGTTGGATGAAGCAATAATCAGCACATCATTTTCGAAGCCTTGATGAGGGTAAATCTGTGATCTACCTGCTGCAGGTATCACTCCTCTAGGAACAACATATGGAACTAATCTAGAGCTTCTCAACATATAACTAAAACCAGGCATGAAATATAAGCTTTCACTCATCACATACTTCGAAGCAGAGTGGCCATTACCTTCGTGATAAGATTTTATTTCTCTCCCATCTCTTCCCCAGTTAACTACCAAATGAATAGGAGCTGAAAAAGCGGCTGCTTTATCAATTTTAGAATAAAAACACCAAACCCCATCTCTATCAACTTTCTCCAAACATTCATCTCTACATTCCTGTGCAGCTAATGATTTGTCAGGCACCATAATTTTTTCTGAAGGTACTTCCCACCATAGGCGCAAGAATCTAAAATCGGTCCCTGTTTGAAGTCCAACTCTAATTTCAGCTTTACTAGGTTCAATAGTTTCATGTTTTGCTATTTTTTTAGCTACTTCTATTGGTATCCAATATATAAATGGTGCGCTATCAATAATTTCAAACTGCGTCTGTGGAACCATAAATGTGCAGCCTGATATAACTCCATTAGCCAAGCTATTTACCTCACGATGAAGAAGCTCTTCTTTTTCTTTTTTTACAAGTAACCGAATAAATGGCGACGGTGAGTCGCTACTTTTGCCTTTACTGAAAACACTACTCGCAACTTCTACCATTGCATCTAAAACTTTAGATCCTAAATCTACATGGCAGTCTATATGAGAATTTTCAAGAATATGTTTTCTAAACCCTGATAAAGTTGACAAGTAATAACCAGTACGGCTCACTAAAGTACCTATCTTGGCACCTTGAGCTCCCATTTCTATGCCTCTTTCAATAAAACAGGCCAGAAGGTTCGATTTAGATTCAGCATAAACATTATCAATATACTTTTTAGTATCCCTACTAGAGTCTCCAAATGGTGGATTCATGACTACTACGTCAAATCTTTTTCGACATAAATCAATAAAAGCAAAGCCTTTAGCTGTATCAGAAGCAAATAATCGCCTTTGAATCGAGCCATTATTCGAAGCTCTTTCAGCGTAAAGTTCAAGCTCTTCTAGTATGCTATTTTCAACATTTAGCCAGAATTTCTCATCAACACTGTCTTCTATCCCCTGACTTCGAGTCAAGTCACCCTTTTGCCATTGTTCATTTTTTACATATTCCGTTCTGGCTTCGTTAATTGCCGTTTGTATTTCTTGTTCAATTTTAAGTAATGAACCGGCTTCGCCCGCCAATTGCATTTTATTAAATACAGTTTCAACCAAACTTCCTAATACTGGAGGTTGGATCTGACTAGTAAACTCACTTAGCATTCCTGATTCACCAGGCATTGGCTCTGCACAAACAATATTTGAACGACTTATTTGTGGGCGCTGACCTGGTTTAATACCATTGTCGGTCCAAGACTTTTGTGCACGAAGCCAAAGTGATAAACCGGCAACCTGAGCTGCACGGGGGTCAATATCCACCCCGTGAATATTATTTTCGATAATCAATCGAGGGATGTCAGCTAAAAACAGCTCTTTATTTTCGTAATCTTGATGTAGGGCTTTTCGCATTTCACCATTAACGGTTTCTCTTACAAAACTCCCTAGGCTATTTGACGCTTCAAGCTCCCATGCTTCTTGATAAATTTTTTCAAATAAATCGAAGGCATAAAGACCAAAATGCATAGAGCCACAAGCTGGGTCTAGCATTTTCATATCTCGCGGGTCTTTTAAAGATCTATGTTGAATAAAAATCGTTTGTTGTAACAGTTCTTCTTGGCTTAAAGTATTTTCATGTTCAGAGTCTGTTACTGGTAATGCCATGCCTGAAGCGAGAAATTCTTCGTTAGGACGACGAACTAGAAAATCACAACTATTTACCAAATCAGTTTGGCCTTTGGTCATTTCATACCAAATTCGACCCAATGTATTATCCGTCAAAAATTCAACAATGTACCTTGGTGTAAAAAATTGATTGCGAACAGCCATTTCTCTAGAACTTCTTGGAGCTCTAGAAGCAGCTCTCATTTTATCTATTTCATCTCTACCATTCCAAAATTGATATATCCAACCTACAGTTTCATCTTCTCCCCAAAGTTGCTCAAGTTCTGGATCATTAATTAATTCCAGTAATTCATTCAGTATTGATTCATTCGGAAATAAGCGGCCTTGGCTTGAATAACGATCAAATAAAACTGCTAAATCTAAACTAAGTTCATCAAATATACTAAAGAGATATACTTGATATGCCTGTCCTGTTTCACCTAAGCTACTACCAGCAATACGTTGATAAAGTTGAAAACCTTTTGATTGATATCCTTGACTGATTGACTCCATGACAAAGTTTCGTGACTCTGCCATACGCAACGCGGCTAGACGGTTTAATACCGTAAAAGCCTGCTCACGCACAATTCGGTCAAGGGTAGCAATGATTAGTGCTTTATCTTGATACGATGTAGCTTTATGACTACCCGCTAAATAGTGCTCTAAGGTATCTCGTAATAATGTCGCTGTTTGTCTTTGACTTGGGTTTAAACCTGTTAATTCATCTAAGTTAGCAACTACACCTGTATTAGGATCTAACCCATAGGTATTTTGAAGTTGCTTGGTGAATTCAGCACTTAATAGCTTTCGTGCGTCACTTACAAATTTTTGCAGGCGATTTCGTGTTGATTGATCAAATGCCATCTTTCATATCGCCTTTAGTTATTGTTATTTGTAACTTCAAAAGTAATATCCAATACATCATATTCTTGAATATCTATTTTTAACTGTTGTAGATCACTAATGACATTATCTATGTCTTTAGCAGAGTTTAATTTGCTAGGTAATGATTGCTTGCGGCGTAACACTTTGGGTTGATATGTTCCTGCTGCTTGTTCTTTAGCTAATTTTTCTGCTTTTTCTTTTTCACGTTGTAAACGTCTCTGCTCAGCTGTTTCTTTTACAGAGCGTTGCAAGTTACGTAATGTAGTGCTAATTCCATAATCGTTATTCAATAACGTTTGCATACCCTCAAGACTTACTACTACTTCACCACTAAATTTTTCTAATTGGCCAAGCAAGGCATTACGTTCCTCAGCATTAAGCTCTTCCCAACCGGGACTGCGGGGTAACTCTTCTTGAGCGTTTTTTAAACTATCAGCAACATCTAAATTCATCTGTTTTGCTGCATCTACAACATTGCCTTCAATTTCACTTAACGTAGTTGAGAGATCAGCCTGATGTTGATAGAAGTCTTCTTGATTAAGTCGCTGCTTAAGTTGGGTTAACACTTCAGCTAAATCATTTTTAAGATCACCAGGAATACCTGTATCAGGTAATTTTTCAATACCTCGACATTGAACTTCAATTGTTTGCAATGTGCTTTCTAAACCATTGTCTAATTTAGTTTTTACTTCAGAAACCCACTTTAAACTACTATAAACAGTAGACTCTTCAGCGCCTAAACGCTGAGTAGTATCTGAACAGTCGTTATACAAAATATCTCTGAGTGTTTGCTGAAGTGTTGTTACTCTAGCTTCACCTGGAACCTTCAACCTTTTAAGTTTTTCACCTAAAGCACCAAATTGCTGTAAAAAAACAGGTAAATGTTTTTGAGCTGCTTTACTAATGTCATCTTCTAGCGGCACAATCATATTACCATCACCAATGACTTCACTTAACCGTTCAGCTGCTCTTGCACACATTTCAAGAGAAGGTCTGTCATCACGAAGGGATATACCAACATTGGCAAAGCTCTTATTGGTTTTAAATGCATCAATTGCCTGTTGGCCAACACTTGTTAATTCACGGCCTGCGACTTTGAGTTTAATTTCACCTGCACTTAACATCGCCGCTAACATGTAACGAGTAGTGTCTTGCGCCCAACCAAATTTTGGTCTGCTAAAGTCTTCACTAATTTTTTTACCTTCAACAGTGCCGTTACGTTCTATATAGTCACGAATACTGACCAAACCTTTATGGTTTTCATCTATCTTAAAGTTACCTGAAACATCTTTGATAACTAAACTTAACGGATCAGTTTCACTTGTAGCGCCACTAAGGCCAGCTTTTAAGAATTTCTCTGCCAAAATAGTTTGAGCACGCACAGGTGCTTCGTTATAGCGTTCATAAACACTGTCTGCTACATCTTTTAAATGTTTTTTATTGGCATCTAGCAGTTCTTGAGAAAAGGTATCGACTGCAGTATTAGCACCCCGAAAGACAAAAGATCCTCCTTGTAATGCTCGTTTTAATATACGTTGTAATTCAGGTATTAATTTGCCCTGAGCACGGTCTAATTCAGCATTACAGTAATCTTTAACTTCTTTGTCGGCTTCATTACGGTGACGTCTTGCTATTTCTTCACAGCGATAAATGTTGGCAACTAATTCATCTACCTCTGGTGATTTTCGACCGAGTAAATAAATTGTATTTTGATTAGCTCGTTCCCTTGAATCAGACACTAGATCAGCCATGGCAGTGTCATAGTTATACGGCTCTACAAAGTCAATTTGAGTTTGTACTGAATTTCGTTCTCCAGCCATACCACTCGGTATACCATTTGTATTTTGAAGCTTTAATCCAGTTTCTACACTTAAAGTGCCTTCAACCTGAACTTTAGGTAATGGTGTTAAGGTATTCTTTACGCTTTCACTTAAAATTCGTCTTAGGTCTACTGTTTTTAGCGGGATTTCATTTCTTGCTCTTTGTATTTCAGTAAGTTTTTCGCTAATAAAACCTAAGTAACCGTCTTGTTCACTGAAAGGGATATTACCTTCATTAATCAAGTCATCGACAGCTGCATTAAATGCTGCTTCATCTTGTATTTGACCGATGTGAGATTGCATTAGAGCTAAGGTATTTCGACGAGTTACAGGTAAATTAGTTAAAATTTCTAATATAGCTACTGTTTTAGCAATATCTATATGCAACGGGCTGTCGTAATAGTTAGAACTTTGAACTTTACCAACTGCCTGATGTTTAGTTGGAAATGCACGCTTGATATCTTTTTCAAGGGCATCATAAAGGGTAACGGTATTAGCTAACCAGCCAACTTGTTGTTCGGTTATGGGTTTTCCATTTACACCTTCGACTAAGATATCTTGAATAACTTTAATCGCGGAACGTAAACCAATACCACCAGTGGATTTGGCTAACTGGCCTAGTAACGTTAATAGTACTTCGAAATGAGCAGGTAAAAATGGATATAAGTTAGTGAAACCTTCTTTATCAAAGTCAGCTTCATAAACTCTAGCATCTTCTAATTTGGTAGCATGTCTTAACGCTTGGCCGTGGTTATCAAATTCCTTATTTAAGGTTTCAACACCAGTAGGAGATTTACCTAATAAACGACGGTAACAAATTTCTTTAATGTCACTTGATTCTAGATTGATTTGGATAGGAAAACGGTCTTTTAACTTATAAAGTTCGGCAGAGTTAAGGGCTGCTCTTTCGTTATCTTCAGTTAGAGTTTGCTGCGCTGTACCTATTAACCATACTTTACCGTCACCTATATTTTTAAGGTTTTTGGCTAAGCCATCTAAGTTGAGAATTAAGTTATTACGAGAGCCAACATATTGGCCTACTTCATCTACTACAAAAATAATGTTTTCACGGCCTGAGTGTTGGCGTGCAATATCAATCATTTCTGCAACACGGTCATTCTCAAATCGAATAATATCGCTAGCTTCAGTAGAGAATGCTGTATCCGTTCTAAAGAGTTGAGGATACATTTCATGTGCAATACTAGGAATTAAACCGTCAACGATCAGTTCATCATTTTGTAGGTCTTTCCATTCTTCGCCTTCAGTGAATTCTTTGAACATTTCAAGAAACTCATCGTAACGACCATCTTTTTGAAGCTTGCGTTCAAATGCTGCTACTTTGAGGTTGCGAGAATAACCAGCCCATTGCAGTACTTTGTAATAAAGCACTGTTGCAACATCTTCCATTGTAGCGCCAGCAACTTGTTCAGAAGCTAAATCAAGCATAATTACTGCTGCAGGAAAGCGTTTGGCCACAGTATTCAATAATGATTTGGTCGTGTTTTTATTGAGTCTATCTTTTAGGTGGTCAATAAAGGGTCGGTCATCAACAGTTACTGAATCGTCAAATGCTAAACCTAGGTATTTAGTGAATGAACTTTTACCTGAACCATAGAAACCAGATACCCATACACCCACTTCATTTTCACCACCTTGCTCCATGGCAAGCTGCATTTTAGACAATAAGTCTTCAAAATGTTCTTCAATGCTGTCAGTGGCAACGTATTCTGATATTTCAGATTTGAGACGTTTTTCCGCATCCGCACCATAACTAATAACTTTTTCAATGGCACGATCAATTCCTTTGCTTGGATCAAATAACTGTTTAATTTCCATGATTAATTCTCTTTATTTTTAACTGTTCTAGTATTAACCGCCAACGTGCATTGAACGATAATTTCCATCTTCAGGGTAAAAACCTAAAAACTTAAGTCTTGTTTGGCCTGTTCGTACACCTGGGTATAAAAATACAGTGGGTATATCAAACTTTCCTTGTAGCTGGCTTTCGATTGAGCCAATACGCATATATGGGTGAAGTGCTTCAAGGTCTGTCACTAACAAAAGAGCTTTGTCATCATTAGATAACTCTAATAATTTCTTCTCTATTACTGCTTGTAAGCCTTTTTCACTATCAGATAATGTATTTGCTAGGGAGTTATTTGTTTTACTCCAATCAAGGGGTGCTGCAGCATCTTGTTTTAACCAAATATTCCTGCGAAATTTCGGTACATTATCAAGTAATGCGTTGATATGTTCAGCAATTGAGAATGTATGTACATTCCAGCCTTGTTTCTTCAACATTTGAGACCACGGTTTTATCCGCTTTTTAACTTCAATAATTTGGCTTGGTGAAAATACCAAATAATAAATAGGTTCAAAACTAGCGTGCTGAAATTCTCTTCCTTGTTTTATTCGTGTAACGAGTTCATCAAAGTCTTGCTTCAAGGATGACATCAATAACTTCCTCCATATTTTTATATGACCAACTAATAGATACAACATCAGCAGCACTTTGAATGATCCAAAGCTTATGCACACTTAGTCTTTTTAATTCATCCCTTACATCATCTGGCTCAAGACCAAACAGCTTCCAATCGGGATGATTAATCAAGTTATTATCAGCAATACCTCTAAGGTGAAGCTCATACGCCAAGATAATTGCTACGCTAGTATTGAGACGTATTGGTGTAATTTGTCTTGTTGTTCGGGTTTGTTTCTTAAGTAAGCCATAATCTACACAGGCCCCTAACAAATATGATGAAATACGTTTAACCGTTGTATCTGACCATAATTTTTGAGTTTTTCCATCACTTGTTGCTCGTTGAACAAACTCTTTAGAATCTTCATTTTCAAGTTCACTGTAACCTGAGGCAAAACGGTCCCAATACACTCGAGATACAAAATCTCGTAGTATTAAGTTGGCTCGAGCAGTGAAAAGAAAGAAGAGCTGATTCAGTGAGCGAGCATCAATGCGGTGATTCAGAGTTTTTAACCAACCTACAGGCGGAAGTTCAGGCTTGGTATATCTAGGAGCGAAACATTCAGCAATGATGTTCCGTAGACGTCTTGCTGTAACATTTGGGAATTCCCCCGAATCAAGCGCTGTTTGAAACAGGTCAGTTGTAGACATGCCTTGCTGCCATATCCCAAGTAATGACTGTGTTTCATTAACAAGCCCCAATCCTGCAGAGAGTTGAGTGGTGTAATATGACTTTGACATTACGAATCGCCCTTAAAGTAAGGGTACACTGGTTGATTATTAACAAAACCACTTATGTATGCTGCTGCAATTTCACCTACTAATTTTTCTGCCGTAGCATCAATTAATAAAGGCCCTGTTCCATCAATTGAATTATCTGCTGCTAATGCTCTTAATTCTTGTGTAGCTTCCGCAATTGAACCAGGAATTTTTATTCCGCTATCTTTTTTCGATAGTAAGTGCATAAGTTCGCTTTCTAAATTTTCTGGTAATCTAAATAAATGATTTACATCACCTACACCGATAAATTCATCATGAACAATTTTAGCGGAGTTTGAACCACCAGTAATTTGAGCAAGTAATGATGTTTTGGGAAATACAGGCCCTAAAAAGGCTTTACCTGAAGCCGACAAGAAAGAGCTTGGCCACCAGTTGCTTTGTTCTTTTTCGCCAAGGTATGCTACACATACTCTTAATTTCGCTAATATATTTATTGAGTCTACATTCATTATTTTTCTCTCTGCATATACAGATTATTTATTAATATCTTTTAACTTAATAATTTAACTTTTAAGTTCTATCCGACTTCATAACCAGGTGCTATCGCTAAGTTTTCTGCACCGTATAATGTTTGTCTGTTCCTAAGCCATAGTTGATACTCACCACCACTTAAAGAAGCCTCTTCAGTACAATCAACATTCCAACGACGAAGTAAATAACCTGCTAATGCAGCTCGGACATTTAGCTCCAACACGCCTTTGTCCATACCATAGTCCATCTGTATAGCTGTAGGATGTTCAATATTATTTGGATGTGGCACCAATTGAAGTGGCATCATACGCATCCATTGATTGTCTTCTAACTTGTCTTCGTGGCTCTGAGGAACTTCATCTTTAATAGTAACTTTACTTATACGGGTTAGTACAAAATCTCTAAATGAATTTGATTTACGATCAAAAGCGCGAACATGCCATCTTAATCCATTATCTATAATGCTATGAGGCACTAAATCACGCGCAGCGGAGCCACTTGAAAGTGAAGTGTAAATAACGTTAACTGCTTTTTTATTTAAGATTGCTTGTACTAAGCGGGCAACGATATAAATGTCAGGTATGTTAAGTTGACTTGGTGCTTCTACTGGGAAGTTAATATCGCCAATAGCATCAAAACCATCAGTAATATTATTTGCTAATTTAACTAACGTCTTACGTGCATCTAGCTGGAATACTGGCTTAAAGCCTTTCGTTTGGAAGTAATATTTTGCCTGATTATCAAACTCAGAATTATTCGGAGCAAGTTCACGGTACAGCGCTATATCTCTAGTCGCATTTGCCATGCCCATTTCGAACTTAGTGGTTAAGTCACTACGCGAAAATGAACCTTTAAACATCAATAAGAAGTCAATAAAGGCCAATCTTTGTTTTTGTGAAAAGCTGATATCTGCTATTTTTTTATTATTCATCGCTATTAGTATTGATTCTAAGTTGTCATCACTTTGATTAGGACTTTATACTAGACCTTTTCTGTTAAGTGTCAATCGTAAATATGTTGTATTTCTGTTACTTATTTCACTACGTAAAAATACTATTCTCTTGGAAATAACCAATTCCAAAAGCCATTCCAAACTTTAATTAATAAATAGATGATGATAATTGCCCAAATGACATTAAATATTTGACCTAAAATATCGAATAATGCCTCCATGCATTATCTTCTTAGTCTTTTACAACGGGATAACAGGGTTCACCCCAGATTTCATTAGCGCTATCCATCATGATTCTTATGACTGAAGGAACAAACTTGCTCATGAATGCGACCGCATCTCTCATTTGATCTCGATTAACACTGCTATTCCAAGTTGCACCACCATGTAAAGTTTGATTACGTAAGGTATATAAACGAGAGAATATAACTGATAGAACTGCGGAAGTGTTTTTATGACCAAGCGCTTTATGGGCAAAAGCATTGGCAGATTTAAAATCATCTTGCCATTGGGCTTCTGTTTTCTTTTGGTTTTGATAATCCCAAAACGGTTGGAAGACAAATTGGTTGCTTAGTAACACTCGAATACTACTGGTGAATTCCTTCCAAACCAGATCAGACAGAGAGTTATCTACGTCTAAATGACATAAACGATCTATAAAATTGCGAAAGGTTTCTTGCTCGGTAAAGCGATGATGATCGTCTATTTCGTTGGCATAAGCCGCATTAAAGGCTATCCAGAGAAAAATGAATTGTGCGTCTTGATCGCCTTCAGCTTGTTCGGCACGATCTAACCAACTTAACGCTCGGTGTACTCTAAGGCTTAAGTTTATTGGGTAGTTATCGCGTTCTTTACGCTGACGCTCTTTTAACGATTGATAAGTAATTTCCATATTGTTCATCCGTCCAAGTTTGATACTAACTATCTCTTATATTAGAGAAAATTACTACCGTTTAGATCAAGGAATTGAATTTGGTTTTCTAAGATTTAAAAATAAGATGTATTGAAAATCATGATAGGAATAATCGACGCTATGACGCTGCCCAGAGAATATGGAAGTCGCCAATGCGTCGATTATCAGTAGGTTAATTTTTCTCTAAGGGAGCTTTCAACCCTATTGTAACCTTACGTAATTTACCTCTTTCGCCAAGTACCATTACGACTCCTTGGCTATTCAAAGTTTTTTCTAAAATTTTTAAGCGTTTAGTCTGCGCTATAGGGTTTTGAGGCCAAAGCTTTTGAGAGTTCAATACTCGCTTATTTTGACCTTCACTTAACTCTGATAGCAGCTGCCCTGGTGTTCCCGTCCATAAGTTAGGCTCTTTATGCTTAACAGCAAAAGCAAGGACAGCATGTGAGAATGCATCTTCAATAAGGGTTTCCAGCATACTATTCTTTATATTTTTCTCATAAGCTAACTGCAATTCACCTGCCTCAAAGCCAAGTACTTTTTCCATACCAGCAAGAAACTTAACAAACCCAATAATCCGAGAGGCATGTTTAACTTCAACATCATCTATTATCAATAACACTTGTGCTATTAACTGCAGTATTCCTGTAAATATAGCTGGCTTGTCAGCTTCGAGTTCTTTAACAATTACTCGCTCCTCTCTGCGTAGGGTTTCGGGCATTGGCTTTAAGTGAAAAGTTAAAGTCCTTGAAGCAAGGTCGCTCTCTTTAAGGAAGTGATGTATGCCATTTAAAACTAATGGAGAATGGACCTGAATAGTATGCTCTTCACTGTTAGTGTATAACGCACGTTCTGATATTGTGCCAGACGTGGCAAATGAACACATAACATCAGACCATTCCCTCGATAATTCCCTTAAATTATCAATTACCTGCAGGTGAGACTTTTGGCTTGCTATAGCTAAGTCCTTTGGTGTTTTAGGTAAAAGGGCAATTGGATTAGCTACGGGATCAACAAAACTTCTAATAATTTCTTTGCAGAAAAATGATTTACCAGAGCCCATAGTACCGATAACTATCAACAAACAATAACCTGCATACTTACTACGTGGTGTTGATAAGGTATAGCTAAGCCAGCCAACCAGTAAATAGAAGTCTTTATCTTTTAATCTGACGTATTTTTTTAATAGCTCTATATCACCGCTCTCAACTAACCTCGGATAGGGCAACATGCAGTCAGTTCTCTCAAAAGTAACCTCTGAACCATCAGTTACTTGAAGAATTTCACCATTTTCAATACGTAATATAGTGTGCTGCTTATCTCCAGTATCAATCTCTATACCATTTGCAATTTTAGCTACTCGCTTGGATATATGAACAAGCTCTCCCTCTCCAAATTCAGCTATAGCACCGAGCATCGCGAGTACTTCTTTAATTTCTTCAGTTTTTAAGAAATCACCATGTTGGAATCCATTCTTACGAATATCACGAATAAAGCTCTTACCTTGAATATCCTTAGCAAAGTAATTTCCATCTTTGTAAATGGCAACTGGCCTATGTTGAGTGTCTAATGCTAAACAAACTTTATTTTGTATAAAATTTACAGCTCGAGCGACTTTTGAGCCACCTCCAGCTTGATAAGCTTCGGTTTCATCACAAGGTGACAGTTCTTCTTCAACTTCATTTCCCATTCGTTCCCCCTGAATAATATTTACTTGCAACAGATACTCGTAAAGAAGCATTTACTAAAATTTCATTGCTTGCTTGGATCATCAAATTGCTTGCTGTTTGGATAGTTGATTGCTCTTGGTTTAACGCGCACTTGATTAACACAGCATCGTGGAAGGCTGCTAGTACTGGTATCTTTGCCTCATCTAACTTTAAACATGCTTTACGAAGTATGCTTGCAGCTGTAGCCTGAACAGGCCAGTTTCGAACTGTTAGTGGATTTTGTTGTTCGACATGCATCTGCCAATCATCACAAGCAATTAACCTTTCAGCATATGCTTGTGTTGTTCGGTTATCTAAATAGTCATTTATTTTAGAAAATCGTTGCTCAAGTTGAGAGTGAAGCCCAGTATCACCCATCTCATGAACAGTAAGTCTTTGGCCAAATTGATAACCTAATATCAATTTCTTTTGTTTACCACGACTTAGGTTGTCAGCATCAAAAGAATTATAGAAATCTCCTTTGCTATATTCTGCAATATTATCTGTATCATCAGCTAAGCTTGCCGCAACTAAAACCTCTTGTTGGCAATAATCAAGTAAGATTAAAACATGATCATCTTCAGCCAATATTAACTTTTCACGGAAATAATCAGGCACGTACATTAAACTAGCCCCAACAGGTTTATCCCTACCTGTTATGGTACCCAGCGGATTAGCCCAAAATCTATGTTTGCCAAATTTATCTACTTTCAAATATTGTAAATGCTTAGCCTTAAAAGCTCCCCTAAAGGAAATGATTGCTCTTGCTATGTCATGGTCTACATTTTTAAGTGATGATTTATCTGTTGCTAGCTCTTCACCGCCAAGTCTTGAATATTGCTTAGGCCATTTGGCTAACAACTGGTTTGGTAGTATTGAACGCAGTACATTTTGATTTACCTGGTTATGCTCAAATAGAGTTGACGAAAACTCTAGGTCTAAGCGCCTTAATGTTTCATTTGCTTGCGATACGGTTTTATTTATAAATGATGTATCAAGCAATATTGAACTGTTGTATCTGTCATAAGTATGTTTAACATATTTATATCTTTGAATAGCACTCGGCGTTTCGACGCAAATTTTAAGTTTATTTAATACGTCGAGACACGCTTGACGGTGCCACGTCTCGGGTGGTGTTTTGCAAGACTTCATCTCAGCTAAATATTTAAGTTGCCCTAAATAATAAGGTAATACCGAATTGGTATTACCTTTGCGGTTTGAATGAAACCTTGCCTCAGTTAAAGGGCAAAAATTCACGGTTAGCTCAAGATGTCTTCTAATGTATCTTCTTCAAAGTGTTCTTCAGCCTGGTCATCTTTAACAATACCTAATCGTTTCAAAACCGGGTGGTCCATGGAATCAATGATGTTAGATTTTAATGCTTCATTAAGTGCAGCGTTAAAATCAAACCACTTAACTGGGCGCTTTTGTAAATTTAAGCAAGTGACTTCATATTCTTTTTTATTGAAATTCGCCTTAGCTCGAACCCAGTCTTTTTCAGCTTTTTTAACTAACTGCCCACCTGAAGCAATCCATGAGTCAGTGTAGCCATCAATGTTTGGAATTTTCTCAGGGTAAATAAATGCTTGATCGTATTGAGTCATACCTGCATGAAACGTGATGAGTTTTGTGTGTTTTTCAAGTTCGACATGTAAACTTGTTACAACGATGAAATAGTCTTCTCTCACGAATTCACCTGCATCACTTTCGATTTTTTCTACAATATAAACAAATGTTTTTTGCTGCGTTGGATCAAGCTTAAAAGCAACTGATGAAGATTGTTTACCAATAGCGATGGCAACTTTTGTTTGCTTTGATGGTAATTTATCAAGATCGATAGAACATGTATCAAGCACACTTCTTTCAGTGTTAGTTTTAAGATCTGTTGTACTACTTATATTTTCATTAGATTTAGACATAGCTTCGCCCTTAAACTTCGTAGAAGTTCTAAAATTGGATTAAATAAAGGTATTGCGAAGCACTTACTACCTAGTAAGTACCACTATGGGGTAGAACGGGTGATGGTGATATTTAGTCGATACTTGTTCCTTAATGTTGAATTTTACTTTTAGCTTGCGCTATTTTATTTTGAATAAAAGAAAAATCATGCTGACCATCTTTTGTAAATGTAACCTTGTTTTCAATACACCATTCAGTCAAGCCAACCATGACTTCATGATGCATATCTTCATCAGTTAAGTTTTGCTCCCATTGCCAAAAGTTGAATTGCTGCACACAAATGCCATGGCTCATAACATCAACATGATAATCACCGTTTGAATGCGCACGAATATTTAGCAACTCACGTCTATTAGCGTGTAGCTTTTGACGCACTCGTGGGGGGCAACGACTAGCAATATTGGAGCTAGTTAAACTTAAATTATCCATTACAATTCCTCTAGTGAATACTTTCAATGTGTTTAATAACATCAGTAAATGCAGCATTAGCAAACTGCACGATTAACTCATCAGAAATAAGCTCAATATTTGAAAGAAAAGTAGAAAAATGACGACAACTAATACTTAATTCAACATCACGGTCTAATTGATAAATCACATCAGGATTATCTCTTGAGCCGAGCAAAAGAACTACACTACTACCTTGAATAAAAATCGTAGCGTCTAACCCAATTAATGCTAACTCACTGCAGATAGATGTAACATCGGGATTGTCTAATACATCGTTGATGTCTAAATCATCTTCATTAGGTACTTCAGGTATAACTAAATTTTCAACTCCACCTTTAAGTTTCAAGGAAGCGATAATTTGTGATACCACGTCATGGTTTTCATTTTTACTTGCTTTAACAGTAGTTGCTTTCGCGATTACTTTATTTGCAATATCGTAATGCCTTTCAAGAGACACTATTTCAGTATTCATATTAACTAACCTCTAAATTTACGGATACTGTTATGCATCCTTCACTCATATAACGAGAGAAGTGTGCATTAAAATATCCGATAAATCAACCATGAAAAATAAAATAAAATAAAACAGATATTTTATTTTATAACAATAACTTACATCGTAAATTTACATGTAAAAAGCTTATGTTATTGATATTGATTTAGCTTTGTTAGATACTAGTGCCAGCTCTTTTTTACAGGGGTTAAATAGAATTTAACTTAAGAGGTATTTATGGGGAGAGGAAAGCATAATAAAAAAGAGCGACTTGAAAGAAATTTTATACCTCTTCTATTAAAGATCATTAAATGTACAAATAACGGACTTTTTTTGTCGGAAGAAACGATTAAAGATAAGCTTGATCTTATTTCAACTGAGTTAAATTTAGACAAAGCCCTGTTTAAGAAAACAATGCGATGTCACTTTGTCAAACCGCAATCTGAAAAACTTGAGAAAGATAAAAACTGTGATGTAAATTCTTACTTCGATATGATCGAAGAATCAATATCTGACAAAAAATATGTAACGGTTTTATTTTGTGGTCCATATTCCAAGAGAGGATCAAATGACAATAACCTAACACTGCAGTTAAAAGACTTAGCATTAGGCTGGGTATCGTACACCAGCATGGATTTGGACGATCATAGAAAAAAAGCTGAGTCTTGGAATTTTCTATTAACTTTATTAGGCCTAGATAAAGCAAAAGAAATTATATTGAATGATATTCATGGCGATATGTTAGGTTCACTTGAAGATGAAAAAAAAATAGAAAGAAAGCTTGGCTCTAACATCGATAAAATATCTGAACTAACAAGTTTTGAGTATGTTCAGCTATCCAAGGTCAAACGCGTACGTGAAAGAGTCCTGAAAATAATAAGTGGTTTACTAGAAAGTGAGCCATCCTTTCTTTACACATATACTAGCCTTAGATCTGAAGCATCTAACAATAAAACGGGCAATTGGCACTGCATTATGCCTAATGAATGGATCAACGAATTAAAGCTAAGGAATAAGAAATGATAACGTTTATAAGTTCTTACTTGTCGTTGGGGTTACTTATTTCAACATTAATGCCTATTTGCAAACTGATCATGCAAGCAGACTATAAAGGTGAGCTCACAGCTAAAGAACTGGGTTTAAGAATGTTGGGCTGGGTTTTACTCTGGCCAATTCTAATTGTTTATACATTACCTAGACTAGGGTTAAGCACCTTATTTGAAAAGCACGAAAGCTTTGATTTTTCTGGTGCTATTGATAGACGACATGACGAGTTATTGGCTTTATGGGAATCACCACCTAATTGCAGCAATATAGTTGAAGTTAAGGGTCACGACGAGTCGTCGTATGAGTCCTTGGAATCTAAACTCATTTTTAATGCTAATGATGTCGAAACTTACGTAATGCAGTCCCCCCTTTACTAGCTGTTCAGCTAGGAAAAGTCTTAAAGGCTATGTTATAGCTAGTTCCTCCAAAGCATAATGAATGCAATTATGGATAGTAGCGAAGCTCATGAAAACCAAATGATGCAGCTATTGTCGAATCCAGATAAAGCTAGTGGGTTTTCAATGTTAGTATTTGATTTGTTGAAATTTACTTTTCTCTTAGCAGAGAAAATTTACAAAAGGAATTTGTGGTGATAGATTGAATTTCATTAATGTTTTCTTCATATCTTGAGATGATATCATGTAGTATGAATCAATTTTTTACTAAACTAAAAACTTACCAATAGATTTATAGTAATGAAATCAAACGAAAAAATAGTGGTTACATCAGGAAGCGCATATGTTGATATTGATGTATTAGCTTGTTCAATATCATACGTAAGTTTACTCCAATTATTGGGTAAGGATGCTATAGCGGTTCATAGCGGACCATTTAACGAAACAATTCCTAATTATATCCGTGGTTGGGATTTTACTTTCCAAAAAAAAATCCCAACAAATAGTAAAATAAATAAATTCGTACTTGTTGACGTGTCAGATCCTCTTTATTTTGAGGATTTTGTATCTAATAACGATATTATAGAAATATATGACCATCATTTTGGATTTGAAAAATTCTGGTTTAGTAAATTAAACAGCGCCTCAAAAATAGAGCATGTAGGAGCCTGCGCAACATTAATTTGGGAAGAGTTTATCAATGCAAATATGGAAAAACATATTGAACCGACCAATGCAAATCTATTGTACATTGCGATTAAAGCTAATACGTTAAACTTAAAGGCAAATATTACAAGTTTAAGAGATAAAGCAGCTATTGAGCAATTAGAAAAATATATAGATCTTCCTGTGGACTGGTTAAGTAAATATTATAATGAAATCGAGAGAAGCGTAATATCTAATGTTGAGGTTGCTATTTCAAAAGATTTAAAAAAGACACAGTTCAATAATTATAATTATACGATTGGTCAACTTGAATTATGGGATACAGAAAAATTTTTTCAAACTAATGATATTTTCAATCTAATCAAATTAGGGTTAAATATTGATATAGAACAACCTGATAGATGGTTTTTGATTATATCAGATGTGAAACAAGGTTATAACTATATTGTTACTGATAATAAGTTGACTCAAATTCTATTATCTAAAATATTAGACATTTCATTCGATGGCTGGATAGCCAAAACCAATAGTTTGTGGATGAGAAAAGAAGTGTTAAGAGAAATTCATAAGGAAGTAGCACATGGTATCAAATAGTAATAATTTGACCTTGTTGAAAGTTATTGCCCTTTCTTTAAAAAGGTCGAATGAACCTAAAACGGCTGAAGAATTGTTAACATATATATCTAATCATAATTTGTATATCTTTAATGGTAAAACGCCTAAAACAGCCATCAGATCTAGAATAGCTACAGATATCGACAAGTTTGGAGAGGAATCGAAATTTGTTAGGTTACAAAAAGGAACTTACGGACTCAGATCTTGGCTTGATGAATCCCCTGATAAGTATGAAGAATATATATTCGAAAAATCGCAAGAATTAAGGATGAATGAGTATTTAGCTGTGTTCGACAAAGAAAAATTATCAGAAATAATCATTGATACTGGCTTAACGTATAAAGAGATTCCAGCAGATTGGTTTAAAGTAAACTGTAAACAAAAAGTACGTTATGAGGCAGAAAAAGATTTTACATTAATTCAACTTATCTCAGTATTTGTAATTTTTTTTAATGGAGAAATAATTACGCATATTAGATCAAAAAGAGCTCCAGAAAGTCGTTTACATGGTGAAAGGTCAATACTTTTTGGTGGGCATATTACATATGAAGACATTAGTGGCCTTTTTAATCCTTTTGACCCTAATTCCCCAATGCCATGGATAAAAAGAGAATTAATAGAAGAGGTAGATATAGTTGATAAGTATAAAATGAAACCCATAGGGCTACTTTATGACGATAGTAGAAGCGTGAGTAGTCAACACTTAGGCTTGGTATATTTCGTAGAATTATCTAATGAGTCTTACAGTATCGGTGAGAAGGGATATCATATACAAGATGAATTCCAGAATATTGAAAGAATTAAGGAAAGTTCATTGGATTTCGAGAATTGGTCAGTAATTCTTATCAATGAAATTGATAGTATTTTTAACAATTATAATAAAGGACAAAAATAACATGGAATTTACTACTGGAAACGGTATTTTTGATTCAATCATTGCTGCAGTTATTTACACTATCGTTAGCACCTTGATCACACAATTTAGTAAGAATAATAATAACAGCGGTGGACTTTTAAAGAATTTAAATTTTTTGATTGGATTTACGGCAATATTTTTTATTATTTTAGCCATATCTTTCATTAATGGGTGGATTAGTCTGTTTGTTTATCACTCAACTATTTTATACATACTAACAATCAATTTTTTCATAATGGCTAGACGATTAGCCAATTATGTAAGTTGTGGTGTGGTTGGTATAGATACAGAAATTGGTAAAGGGCTTAATTATAAAGATGCATTAAATTTGACCAAAAACAATCTAAAATTTATTGGTACTGGTGGTCATAAATTAACAAAAAATGATAAAGAATTTAGAAAAGCTGTTCATTCAGCAACAGATGAGCAACCCGCGCGTTTTTTATTATGTAACCCAAAAAGCAAAGCTTTAAAGCTTATGGCTAAAAAAGCGAGAGTTGATGAGGAAAAATATGTTAACAATGTTACTGAATCCCTTCGAAAAATGAAAATATTGATTGAGGATGGCTGCAGCATTGAAGTTAGATTATATGATGCTAAAACTATTGCTGAAATGCCTACATTTAGATTAATGTTTTTCAATGATCACCATTGCTTGTGTTCGTATAATATATTTGGCAATCAAGATGTTGGTGGAAAAACACCACAACTTCAATTATATAAGAAGCATGATAGCAATGGAGATAATTCGTTCTATACAGCTTTTTCTAGACATTTTGATGGGTTATGGGTATTGAATGAAGAGAATAAAGTCGATCTTAGCACTTTGGAATTATCATAGTGTTAGATTGTGATCCTAGTTATTTTGGTTGTGGAAATAAGGTTCCTGCGTTTGAACTAGCTTCGATGACTAACAATGAAGATTATAGTTTTTTACTTCCTGATAATGGGACATTTAAAGGTTTTGGTCAAAATATTCATTCAACTATAGATACCGTGTTTCCTTTTACAAAAGATATCAAATTATTTACTACTGCTGCATTTTATCACTGTGCTAATGATTTATTTATAGATGGTATTTTACCAAGTATTGCAACTGTGAGTGTAGGGTTGAGTTCTTATTTAGACAGTCAAGAGATAGAAACTTTATTTAATAAGCTTAATGAATTATTTGAGTATGAGCATATAGTTTGTCAAAATTTTCATACTTACAAAGCAGATCAAACTTCAATTACTATAAGCTTTACGGGTTGGGATGATAAGAAACTTAGTAATAAACAGATCTCTCCAAATCAAACGATATTTTTAACAAAGCCATTGGGGCATTCTGTACTATTTTCCGATGAATCTAATTGCTTGACTAATTTATCGAGTATTGGTGATTTAACACATTCCGCTCGAGATTTAGCGTTATTACTTAGAAACCACGAAATCTCTGTTGCCACGGATGTATCCGGGTTTGGTCTGATTGGTCATTTAAGTTCTATTCTTGATACATATAACTATGATATTGATTTATTTTTAGATCTAATTCCCAGAATAGAAAACTTTGAAAGTTTATGCTCTGAGTACGGGTTGACTTGTTCTGCGCGTTCAAATGTCGAATCTTTTATGTCTAAAATAGCCAATTCTGATGAAATGAAAATTCATGAAACTGAATTGCTATTTTCAGGTGAAATTAATGGGCCCATGCTATTCATTCTCGATGAAAATGATGAAAGTGATTTGAATTTCAAAAAAGAAGTAGAGAAAATAACAAACGTTTATAAAATCGGGGTTGTTTCTAGTTTTATAAATAGGCCTAAAAAAATTAATTTAATTAGAGGTACTATATGAAACTAGGATGCATACATGGACGATTTCAACCTTTTCATAATGAGCATTTAGATTATGCCTTAGCAGCTCTGAAGGAAGTGGATTTCCTATGGATAGGTATTACACAATACGACGTAATAGAATTAAAAACTGGTAATTCATCACCAAGCAGAACTGAAAAAACAGCTAATCCTTTAACTTATATTGAAAGGATAGAAATAATTAAAAGTGCTCTGATTGAAAATAAAGTAGATCCAAATAAATTTAGTTTTGTACCTTTTCCAATTGAAGAACCAAATAAATTAAAGCAGTTCGTTGGTCATAATGTTATTTGTTATACAACGGTTAGAGAAGAGTGGAATTATAAAAAAGTACAAATACTGCAGGATACCGGATACCAAGTGGTTGTTTTATGGGAGTCCTTAGATGAGAAATTGATTTCATCTTCGATTATAAGAGAAAAAATTATTAACGGAGATGATAGTTGGAGAGGGATGGTTGCGAGCAGCACTTTTAAATTTATACAACAAATTAATCTCAAAAATAGACTCGAAAAAATATTAAATTAATTTTATTATTGATAAGGAATAAAATTAGTATTTTTTAAAATATATTTGGTGGGCGTAGTGGTGGGCAATCTAACGGAAGCTCGTGAATAATAACAATAAACAACTGATAAATAACAAAAATAAATAATTAACCAATAAGCAGTTCCAGTTAATATAAATTTTTGCAAAATTAAAAGGATGTAACTTAGCAATGAGCACTTCAAGTTCAGATCAACAATTAATCGATTTAAAACCTACCTCACATAGAAAAATCATCGAGCTAGTTGAAGAAGCTGGTATTGATGTAAGTGATTGGCCTAACTTCAAAGGTGGTGCAGAGAGAGCGGCGTCTAACCCTAAATATTGTTATGAGTGGTCTTTTGAAAACAAAAAAGAAAACATCATTGTATTAAACCTTTGGTTTGATAATTGTGAATTAGCAAATGGATCCATAATTCAAAAATTAAACATGCGAGCTGAGGCCGAGGAGTTTAAAGGGATTCGTATAAGAAGAGCCATTAACATGGATTTTTCTTTGCAAAGAGCTGCTCGATTACAGAGCCCCGTCCGTGTAATTATGTGTGATGAGAACCCGAAAGAAAAGCTTAAAGAAGAAAAGTCTACTGCTGATAAACGCAATTTAGACTCAGAGAATTGGTTCGTTAAAGAATACGATGAAGATGGTAATTGTGTTCTCCAACGAGGGGGAATTAAAGCACCTTATATCGATCAATTTATATTACGTGAGCTAGATAGTAATCATCCTGAAAAGAAAGAATCGACTTCTTTTGTTTACCCAAGGAGTAAAGTTGTAAGAGAACAAGTATTATTGCGTGCTAAAGGTAATTGTGAGCACTGTGGTGAAGAAGGATTTAGAACCAATGCTGGGGCCATTTACCTAGAAAGTCACCATATAGTTCCCTTATCTGAAAAAGGAATAGACCATATTAGTAACGTCATAGCTCTTTGCCCAAATCATCATAGAGAAGCTCACTATAGTGAGAACTCTAGCGAATACCGGGAAATATTTTTAGATAAGATCGGTAGCTAATATTCGTGGAAAAACTACTTACAGATTCATTATCACTATTAAATCAAATTAATCCAATAATATCTGTTGGTCCACACCAAAGTGATAAACGATGGTCAGGAAGTTGGGTGATGTGCGATGTCGCTTTAGAGCATGCACATTCACTTCAAAACTTAATGAATATAGGCAACTGTACCTCAGCGGTATCAATGTTAAGACTTCAATTTGACGCACTGACAAGATCTGTTTGGCTTCTTTGGGGAGCCACTGACAGTAAAGTTGAGCGTATTATGCAGGAATTAACAATTGATACCGCTAATGCTGATAATGGCCTACCTTCCCATATTGAAATGATAAAACAGATAGAAGGAAAAGCACCTGCTGAAGCAACTCGCATGTTGAAAGAGTTTAGAGATGTAACCTGGAAGGCATCGAGTTCTTATGTACACGGCGGTATTCATGCGATGAAGAGACATGGCAATGGATATCCTATCCCTTTGCTAAGACAGATTATTATCAATTCTAATGGTTTGGTAATGTTGTCAGCAGTTCATCTAGCGACTATGACAGGTAATGAACATGTTGTTGGTGATATTACTCGTATAAGAGATGCGTTTAGAAATATTTTGCCAAAGTTGAATTTATAATTAAGGAAATATGTTAATGGAACCAGCAAAGACGATTAGACAAATGATGGCTGGATATAAGATAGTCGTGCCATCTTATCAACGTGCTTACTCGTGGGATATACCTGATGATAAAAAGAAAAAAAGAACAACGCAGGTTGATGTTTTCCTTAATGATTTGGAAGAGTACAGTAGAAGCAATGCAGATACACCTTACTATTTTGGTCATTTCTTGTTCGAAGAAAAAGGTAACTTTCTTTGCGTGATAGATGGGCAGCAGCGACTTACAACAATTGTTATATTCTTATCGGCATTGTTTGCAAAACTCAAATTAATTCGTAATCTTCATGATGAAGAAAAAGACTTATTTGATGATATGGTAAAGCGTCGTAGTACATATCGTTTTTCTACTGTCGACTATGATAATTCAATCTTCAAAGATTATGTCGTAGATCAATCTAAAAAAGGTAAGGATGGATTGGAGACCGAATCGATAAAACGTATTGTTAAAGCCTTCGACTTTTTTAGTGAGAAATTATCAAGCAAAACAGAAATGTATTTGGCGAATATTTTATCGATTATTAGTAACTCAACATGTACAACCCATCTAGTAAAAAATGAATCAGAAGCAATCCAAATGTTTATTTTTCAAAATGATAGGGGTAAGAAACCATCAAATTTGGAGATAGTTAAAGCTCAGTTTATGTACAATGTACATCTATACGGGGGGGATGATAAAAACGATATTATTGCTGAAATTAAAGAGCGTTTTGAAAAAATTTATAAATCTATCTCGTCTATAGAATATCGAATTAATGAAGATGATGTTTTGCTCTATACGCTGAAAGTCCATTTCAATTCACTTTGGGAAAAAAATGCGTTAGATAAGATCAACAAAATATTATCAGAAGATAACTCTATCCAGTTTATTGTTGATTTTACCCGATCGCTATCATCAAGTTTTGGGTGCCTTTCAACGTTTTTTGGAAAAGATGAACGAGAAATATTTTCGATTCATTCCTTAGTTTCTCTCGGAGGAATAGGGATTGCCCTTCCTTTTATTGTGAAGGCATACAAGTTTGGCATAGAGCCTCGTACTATTGGAAAGCTTTGTGCATCTTTGGAAAGCCTTGTCTTACGCCATCGATTAATTGGGACGAGAGCAGATATGACCTCTCGAATAAATAAAGTCTTCGAGAAGTTCACATTAGATAACCGTGATATTGCACCAATTGTTGACAGAATTGAATGGATGAAGACAACTTCAGAATGGTGGTGGGCTTATTGGAACGATGACTCGTTAGAGAAATCAATTCAAGGTGGAATGAATCACTCTATTGCAAAGTACTTACTTTGGAAATATGAAATAGATTTAGAAGGCCGAGGTAAAGATGGATATGCCACGGTACGATTTGATCATATCGAAAACCCTGAGTTAGAGCACATTGCTCCAACTACAGAACCATCTACTAGACCACATGGATATTGTGAATATGACGAAGAATTTAGAAATCAATATCTTAATTGCTTAGGGAATTATCTATTACTTTCTAAGTCCCATAATTGTGCGGTAGGTAATATACCATTCTCAAAAAAACATGAAAGTTATTGTCATAATGAACAGCAAAGAGAAGTTCAGAGGCTAGTAGCTAAAGACGGTGTTTGGAGTAAGGAAATCATATTACAAAGAAAGGATAAAATTATTAAGTTCATTTTATCAAATCTTTAACTATTTGTGAGCATTTAGCCTTAATGACTAAGGCTAAGGCTAAATAAATTTCTCAAAAAACTCTAGTCCTAAATATATATATTTAATGTACGCCGGTCTTCCGCTGGTCCTACTTGAAACATAGCTTTTTTATACCAATCAACTACAAAAACTAATCAACTCGTTGCTGAGTGTGATGTTACGCATTAAGTTTTAGCGGTGTTATCTTTATAGGTTTCAATTGGCAAAACAGCTCTAAAATACAGGGCTGTTATTCAA
>TARA_R110001583_G_scaffold83631_5_pt1 | contig 38229 bp, 34 predicted proteins | sample TARA_R110001583 | Tara Oceans TARA_R110001583 (sample SAMEA4398432) | marine metagenome | biome: Polar Biome; feature: [MES] marine water layer (ENVO:01000295) within the mesopelagic zone...; material: water (ENVO:00002006), including particulate matter (ENVO:01000060) such as...... | reverse complement strand
TTAGTAACGGTATTTTTGTTAGCTGACACTGTTTTGTAACTTAATGTATTCACAATTAAATTCTTTGTTATAGTTAAACATTTATTTTTCTCCCTAAAAAGGGAGTGCAAATGTACAAACTATTTTATAGATAACAAAACCAAGTTTTACTATATTTTTTCGGTGTGTTTTTATAGTCAAAAAAGCATCAAAATATTTCTAATTGTTTAATTGTTAATTTTTTAGAATAATTAAATAAAGTAAACTGTTAAAGCTCAATTACTATTTGGCAACCGCTAAAAAATCGCAAACTAAAACAGCTATTCATTAGCGAATGAACTAGCAGCCACTAAACCTCATTTATGTTTATAGTTTTTGAAAGCCCAAATCAACATAATTTTCAGTTTTTCGGATACTTTTAACGAGAAGTAATTTGTTATTTATTGAGTTTTAATCCTCCATTTTTAAATAAATCAAAAGCAGTTTGATAATAGGAAATTGCTTCCTTTAGAAATAGCGAATCAGTTTCTTTTACTATTAATTTATTATTTTGTGAATTCCATTCATAAAAAGTATGACTTTTCTGATTGTTTAAAATAAGCAATTTATTTTGTTTCAAAAGTCCTAATTTTCTATGATTTGCAATTAAAGCTCTTTCATCTTTTGGTTGCATTTTAGTAATGTCCTTTCCGAAAAAATTAGATTCATAACCCCAATTTAAATACCCAAATAACGTTGGAAATATATCTATTTGCGAACTTAATTTATGTACTTCTTCTGGCTCTTTATCTTTTAAATTATAAATAAAGGCAGGGACATGGTAGCTTTTTACATTAATTTCTGATTTTCCAGCACTATAAGCACAATGATCTGCAACAATTACAAATACCGTATTTTTAAACCAAGGTTTATTTTTTGCTTCTTTAAAAAACTTTTGAAAAGCCCAATCGGTATATTTTAGTGCGCCATCTCTATTTTTTCCTGAAGGAATATCTACAATACCATCTGGATATGTATAAGGTTTGTGATTAGTGCTAGTCATTACAAAATTGAAAAAGGGCTTTTGTAGTTTATATTGAGCATCTGCTTCTTTTAAAACTTTGTCATATAAATCTCCATCACATACTCCCCAAGCATTTTCAAAAGTAACTTCATCATCGGTAATTTGTGTTCTTTTTGTTGAAAATACTTCATTTAACCTGTGCTCTTTTTTTCTATCAACAATATTAAACCCATTGTTTCCAAAGAAAATATTCATATTATCAAAATGACCATCTCCACCGTAAAAAAAAGTATTGGTATATCCTTTTTGCTTAAAAACTTCACCAATAGTAAATATGTTATTGCTGTTTTCTCGTTTAACAATACTTCTGCCAGGAGTTGGAGGAATACATACCGCAAGTGCTTCCATACCTCTAATTGTTCGTGTTCCTGTGGCTTGTAAGTTTGTAAAAAATATTGATTCTTTGGCTAAAGAATCAATTGCTGGAACAAGGTTTTTTTCATTCCCAAATCGGTTCATAAATGAAGCGCTTAAACTTTCCAAACCAATAAAAATTACATTTGGTTTTTGTTCTTCACCAGTGTTAAAAATGTGCCTTTTAATACTTTTTGAAACGCCCGTTAAACTATCATTTTTTGAATTAACCAAATGTCTAATCGTATTAAAAACTGTATCAGAAGGTTTGGTTTCATAAAAATCATTATAATTTAACTCATTGCTATTATAAGCTGCAAAGAAAGAATAAATACCCGATTTTGTTATTTCATTTTCATATTGATTTGAAAAAATTTCAGCCTGATCATTTTTAACATTTATATGAAAACTACTTAAAATTAGCATCCAAAAAAAAGCAGGAATTATTTTTATAAAAAACGAGTCTGAATTATTAAAAGTAGCGTTATATGCATTTTTATTTTTGGCAATTTTAATAGCAATAAAAGTGATAACAATTAGTAAACCAACAATAAATGGTATTGGAAATGATTGATTGATATTTTGAACAACTTCATACGTATATAATAAATAATCAACAGCTATAAAATTAAAACGCTTTTGATATTCTCCCCAAAAAGTAAGCTCTGCTAAAAATGAAAATATGATAATAAAAAGTGCAAAAGCATACGAAAAGTATGTTAAAACCTTATCTAATTTGCTTCCATATAATTGTTTTGGAAGCAGCAATAAATACATTGAATAAAATACTAATATATAGGAAAGACTTCCTAAGTCAAACAAAAATCCTATTCCAAAAATTTTAATAAAATTAATGAACGAAAATTCAATCTCACTAAATGACCAAAAATATAGTGTGAGCCTAATTACAAAAGCAAATACTAAAAATGTTGCTGCAAAGGTTTTTACTAATGAAAAACGTTTGGGGAATACTAATTTTAACATAAACTATTTTTAATGTGCTTCTAACCAGTTTTGTCCTTCGCCCAAATCTACCGTTAAAGGAACCGAAAATTCAAAAGCGTGTTCCATTTCTTGTATAATTATAGGTTTTAAAATTTCCAACTCATCTTTATGAACATCAAAAACCAATTCATCATGCACTTGTAATAACATTTTAGACTTATACTCACCTTTAATCAACAGTTTATCAATACGAATCATTGCAATTTTTATAATATCGGCTGCACTTCCTTGTATGGGTGCATTTACAGCATTTCGCTCATCTCCAGCACGAACAATAGCATTTTGAGAGTTGATATTTTTTAAATACCTGCGACGCCCTAATATTGTTTCAACATATTCATTTTCACGTGCTATATCTACCTGATTTGCAATAAATTGATTCAATTTTGGAAAAGTAGCGTAATAATTGTCTATTAATTCTTTGGCTTCAGCTCTAGATTTATTTAATTGTTGCGCTAATGTAAAAGCTCCTTGACCATAAATAATTCCAAAATTTACTGCTTTTGCATCTCCACGTTGTGCTCTTGTAACTTCATTTAAAGGAATTCCAAAAACTTTTGAAGCTGTAGCGGCATGAATATCTTCACCTCTTTTAAAAGATTCAATCATACTTTCATCTTCACTTAAAGCAGCTATAATTCGAAGTTCAATTTGAGAATAATCGGCAGCAACTAGTATGTAATTTTCATTTCTTGGTACAAATGCTTTTCTAACTTGCCTACCTCGTTCTGTTCGAATTGGTATGTTTTGAAGATTTGGATTGTTTGAACTCAATCTACCTGTTGCAGCAACCGCCTGACTATAAGTTGTGTGAATTCTTCCTGTATTTTTATTTATTTCATTTGGTAAAGCATCAACATACGTGTTTTTTAATTTTACCAATCCGCGCCATTCTAAAATTTCGCGAACTATTTTATGTTCTGAAGCTAACTTTGATAAAATTTCTTCACCAGTAGCATATTGACCTGTTTTTGTTTTTTTAGGTTTGGCCATTAATTTTAAATGCTCAAATAACACATCACCCAATTGTTTTGGTGAAGCTAAATTAAATTCAATATTTGCTTCAGCATAAATATTTTTTTCTAATTTTTGAATATCTTCAATTAATTTTTTTGATAATGAATTTAAAAATTCAGCATCCATTCTAATACCTTCCAATTCCATTGAAGCCAACACTCGAAGTAAAGGAATTTCAATTTCATTGTATAGTTTGGTAAGATTAAATTTCTCTAAATCTTTTTCAAAAATTTCTTTTAACTGAAATGTTAAATCCGCTAATTCAATGCTATAATCTGCTTGTTTTTTCAACTCAATATCACGTAATAAAAGTTGATTTTTCCCTTTTTTTCCAATAATAGATTCTAAGCTTGTTAGTTGATAATTTAAGTAAGTCTCCGCTAACACATTCAAATTATGACGCATATCTGGATTTAATAAATAATGTGCCAACATGGTATCAAATAATTTCCCTTTTACTTTTATTGAAAAATTATTCAAAATTTTAATTGTATGCTTAATATCATGTCCAACCTTTTCAATCAATTTATTTTCAAAAAACGGACGAAGTTCTTCCAAAATCCCCTGTACTTCATTTTTGTTCTCAGAAAGAGAAACCAAATAACCTTTTCCTTTTTCATAAGAAAATGAGATTCCTATTAAATCGGCATCAAAAGTTGATGTTCCAATAGTTTCAATATGAAAACTTACCGATTTTTGTTGTAGTAATTTTTCAATAAATAACTTTCTTGAAAGTGGTGTATTTATGTATTGATATACATTGTTAGTGTTTTCTGAAGTTTTATAGCCTGAAGAAGAAATTTCTTTAGTTGTATTTTCAACAGGAGTTGAGAATAAATCGAATTGTTGGTTGGCTATTTGTTGGGGTTTATTTGTAACAGTACCTTCTTCTTTTTGGACACTTTTATTAATCTCAGGATGATTTTTAAATATTCTAGGAAGACTTTCAGCAATTCTTCTAAATTCCAATTCTTTAAAAATTTCACCTGTTTTTTCAAGATCTGGATGGTTTAACTCGAAATCTTTTTCGTGAAATTCCACTGGACAATCTAACATAATTGTAGCCAGTTGTTTTGAAAGTAAACCCAATTCCTTACTAGCTTCAACTTTTTCTTTCATTTTACCTTTTAGCTCATGCGTATTTGCCAACAGGTTTTCCATACTTCCGTATTCTTTCAAAAACTTTTTAGCAGTTTTATCTCCAACGCCTGGTAATCCTGGAATATTATCAACAGCATCGCCCATCATGCCTAAATAATCAATTACTTGTTCCGGACGTTCAATTTCAAATTTCGCCTGAACTTCTGGTATTCCCCAAATTTCAATGCCATTTCCCATTCGAGATGGCTTGTACATAAAAATATTTTCAGAAACTAATTGCGCAAAATCTTTATCAGGTGTTACCATATACGTTTTGTAACCTGCTTTTTCAGCTTGTTTTGACAGCGTTCCAATTAAATCATCTGCTTCAAAACCCTTTTTTTCAATAATTGGAATATGCATTGCTTCCAAAATTTTATGAATATACGGAATTGCAATTTTTATAGCCTCAGGCGTTTCTTGCCTATTTGATTTGTACTCTGGAAAAGCCTCTGTGCGTATATGTGAACCTCCCTTATCAAAAGCAACAGCTAAATGATCAGGGTTTTCACGTTTAATTACATCTAATAGCGAATTGGTAAAACCTAAAATAGCGGAAGTATCCATTCCTTTTGAATTAATTCTAGGGTTTTTTATGAGCGCATAATACCCGCGAAAAATTAAAGCGAAGGCATCTAATAGAAAAAGGCGTTTTTGTTCTTGCATTGATTATTCCGATTGAAATTTTATTTTGAGTAAAAGTAATAAAATCAATTTTAACAATACATTAATTAGTGAAAGCAACTATTATTTCTTCATTCATGTATATTTACTAAAATAATTTTTTTATATGATTCGTTGGGTAATTTTAATAATAGTGGTTTTATGTATAGATTTTTATGCTTTTCAAAGCATAAAAACAATGACTAAAAACAAAATTGTACATAGCATTTACTGGCTAATTTCAATTGCAGTACTAAGTAATTTTATATATAGAATTAATACAATAGAACCTTCAAAAGGAATAGGACAACAAGTTATGTTCGCTTTTGGATTGGTAGTTTTAACGCTTACTCCAAAAATAATTGCAATGATAATTTTATTTGCTGAAGATATTTTTAGAGTTATAAAATTGGTATTTAATTATTTTTCAAACTCAAGTACAAAAACATCTTTTCCAAGTAGAAGAGATTTTGTAAGCAAACTAGCTTTAGGTTTGGCGGCAATTCCATTTGCATCGGTTTTGTATGGAATGGCACGAGGGAAATACAATTACCAAGTACTAAAACATACGTTATTTTTTGATGATTTACCAACTACTTTTGACGGATTTAAACTAACACATATTTCTGATATTCATAGCGGTAGTTTTGATGATGAAGCCAAAATAATTGCTGGAATTGATTTAATAAATGAACAACAGTCTGATGTTATTTTATTTACTGGTGATATTGTTAACAATACGGCTGATGAAATGGATCCTTGGATTCCTCATTTTAAAAAATTGAATGCCAAAGATGGTAAATACTCCATTTTAGGAAATCATGATTATGGCGAGTATGCACGTTGGAAAACCGATAAAGAAAAAGAAACTAATTTTCAAGCAATAAAAGACATTCACCCTAAAATAGGGTTTAATTTATTGCTGAATGATAGTGTTTATTTAGAAAAAGGAACAGATAAAATTGCCTTGATTGGTGTTGAAAATTGGGGAACTCGTTTTAAAAAAGCTGGAGATTTAAATTTGGCTTCTTTAAAAATTAATAACAAAGATTTTAAAATATTACTAAGCCACGACCCATCTCATTGGGAAACTGAAGTTAAAAATCACCCCAACAAATACCACCTTACTTTAAGCGGCCATACACACGGAATGCAATTTGGCATAGAAATTCCAGGCATAAAATGGAGTCCTGTTCAATATATATATATAAACATTGGGCTGGCGTATATAAAGAATTTGGCAACTATATAAACGTAAACAGAGGTTTTGGATTTTTAGCTTTTCCTGGGAGAGTAGGAATTTGGCCCGAAATAACTGTAATTACATTGAAAAAGAAGTAGATAACAATTTTTGAAATTAAAATGTTACATTTGTAAGTAGAGTAGCTATTATTTTATTTTTATTGTTTGTAAAAATTATAAAATTATGACAAAATTTGGAGAATTAATTGGCTCAGACATTCCTGTATTAATAGATTTTTTTACAGATTGGGAGGAAGAACCTAGTGAATTGCATAGTACCTTACGCGATGTAGCTGCAGCACTTGGCGATAAAGCAAAAGTTATAAAAATTGACATTGAAAAAAATGAAACCCTTGCCAATGCATTAAGAATAAAAGGAAATCCAACTTTTATTATTTATAAAGATGGTGAAATGAAATGGCGTCAATCTGGCACACAAGATGCTAACACCTTAATAAGTTTAGTACAACAATACGTTTAAAAGCCCCTAGCCCCCAAAAAGGGAATAAAAAAGATTAAAGAAAAAAAATTTAGACTCTGAATTTAGAATCCTCTCTTCTATATTATCTTCTCTTTTATCTCATTACTCAATTCTTTTAAAAATAAAGCCAGTTTTAGCATAGTATTTCAACACTTTAGGTAGTACATATTTCAAATTAGAACTCGCCTTTATACTATCATGAAATACAATAACACTTCCATTATTAGCATTGCTAATTACATTTTTTAAGCAATCTTCTTTTGAAATTGAAATATCAAAATCAGCACTTAAAACATCCCACATAATTATTTTATAACCTTTACTTCTAATTTTTTTTGCTAAAGCTAATTTAAGTTTTCCGTATGGCGGTCTAAATAATTTTGATTGCTGTTGGCTTTTACTCATAAATGAGTTTTCAGCCAACTCAATATTCTCAATATAGTTGTTCGAATTTGTTTTTAAACTATTAAAATGGTTGTGTGTATGATTTCCTATTGAATGGCCATTTTCAATAATTTTGGTATAGATATTTGGATGCTCTTCAACATTTTTTCCTATACAAAAAAAGGTAGCTTTTGCATTGTATTTAGAAAGCTGATTTAAAGTCCAATCCGTAATTTCAGGAGTTGGACCATCATCAAAAGTTAAATAAATTACCTTTTCTTTTTTTGAAAAACTCCAAACCCAATTCTTTAATAACAATTTTATAAAGCTTGGAGTTTTTATTAAATAAGGTTTCATTATTCCTCTTCACTCATTAAAAAGCTAAATAGTTTTAAATACTCAACATATTCTTCTTTAATAGATGTAGCATATGCTTCTTCATCAAAACGAATGGCTGTTTTAACTATTTGATCGTACATTAATAAACTACGCTCAATTTCATTAAAAACACCTTCAATCTCATATTCATCAAACTGGCTGTAATATGTTAAATTTTCTTGTAAAACTATTTTTAATTCAGAAGTTAATTTTCTTGCTTTTTCGGGTTTATCTAAGCTATAGTATAAATCTAAATATGAAAATAACATGCTGTAATGTCCAAATTTATGAACAGGCATTTTCTCTAAAGAAATATCTAAAATTTCTTCCGCTTTTTCAAACTTCTTTTCAGCAATTAACACTCTAGCTAAACGCTCCATATTGTTACGATATGAAACTGAATTTTTTCGAGTTTCAGGATCTAAATAAATGTTATCATCGGTAATATTTCTCCAATCCCAATTCTTCACATTTTTATACATTACATCCGTATTTATGCGCCCCATTTCAAAGAAATTTCCTTGATTAGGAGTTTTAATAGGTACCAATCTATATGCCATTCCATCTAATTGTAAATAATCTTTTAACCAAATATATTCTTCAGCAGCTTGTGCTCCACCCGTAAAATAAATAGGCTTTTCCCAATTATTATTTGCCAAAATATCTAACATTAGAATTCTATTTTTTGAAAGTGCACTTGCAACTTCAATATCAATATAAGGTACAATTAAATGTGCATCTTTTTCAGCTACTGTTCCATTTTTTAAAACAGCTTCTTTGTCTACAGGTATTCTTATTTTTGTAGTTGGCAACACTTTTTCAGGAATACCATCTTCATCTAAATCGTAAAAAGTTATCTCTTTATCACTTTCAATCCATCGCATAAAATAATCAATATCAACTACTGAATCTTTTAGTTGAGGAAAAATTTCTTCAAAATAATAAGCAACATCTAATGACCCTAATTTATATTTTTCGTGTGTTAATTGAGATGGTATTGGATCAGCAAGGTATGTTTTACGCTTCATTTGATCTATATACCAATCGGTTTGAAAAAGACTGGTGTTAATCAATTTCATATCCGTTCTATAGTTTTCAACCTCTTGTAAATACCATAAAGGGAATGTATCATTATCTCCAATGGTGAATAAAATTGCATTTTCCGCACAAGAATCTAAATAGGCTTTTGCATTTAAATGAGAAGTATATCGGTTAGATCTGTCATGATCATCCCAATTTTCAAAAGCCATTAATGTTGGAACCGCTAATAACGTAATTGTTGAAACTGCTATTGCTACTGCATTTTTATTAGCGTACTTTTTTAATTTTTCAAAAATAGCCAAAACACCAAAACCAATCCAAATAGCGAAAATGTAAAAGGAACCTACAACAGCATAATCTCGTTCTCGAGGTTCAAATGGTTTAGGGTTTGTATAAAATATAATAGCCAAACCTGTAAATGCAAAAAAGAGCAATAGTGTATAAAAATCGTTTTTATTATTTTTAAGGTGAAAAATAAGTCCAATAATTCCTAATAGAAAAGGAAGGAAATAATACGTATTTCTACCTTTGTTGTTTTTCACATCAGAAGGTAAATTTGATTGGGTTCCTAAATGTATTTCATCAATAAATTTAATACCACTTAGCCAATTTCCATTTTGTAAATCTAGCTGTCCTTGTTCATCATTTTGTCTTCCAACAAAATTCCACATAAAATATCTAGCATACATATACCCAAACTGAAAATCAACCATAAATTTAATATTCTCAATAAAAGTAGGTCTGCGCTTACTATTTTGGGGAATACCTGCAATGGATTTATAGTTTTTAATTACACCAGCATCAGTACTTACCATTCTTGGAATAAACCCTTTGTGTTTTCCGCTCCAGTTTGGCAAAGCATCTTTATAATTATTTACAATTACATATTTGTTGGTTTTTTCATCTTTTTCGTATTTCGGCTTGTCATCTTTTGTTGGATTTTCAGAATCGGCATCTCTATTGTAAATAAGTGAATAATAAGTGTCATAAAAAACATTGGCATCACCATATTGTTCACGATCATAATATGCTAATAATTCTCTTGCACTTGAAGGGTTATTTTCATTAATGGTTGTATTAGCATTTGCTCTAATAGGAAGCATTAACCAAGATGAGAAACCAATCATAATAAATAATATAGATAGTATAATTGTATTAGCTTCAACCAATTGTTTTTTATGTGTGTACTTTATTCCGAAGTAAAAAGCTGCGATTAACAAAATAAAGGCAATAATACTTCCAGAATTAAAAGGTAAGCCCATAGAATTCACAAAAAATAATTCTAATGCGCTAAAATATCTTAGTGTATAAGGAAAGAGCATTTTAAACACAAACATCAATACTAGTACTGAAACTATATTTGCAATAACAAACTGCTTCGTATTTAAATTTGTATACTTTTTGTAGATGTACAGAAATACTATGGAAGGAATTACTAATAAAGACAAAATATGAACTCCAAATGAAAGTCCTACTACAAAACTAATTAATAACAACCATTTGTTTCCTTGTGGTTTATCCATTTCAGATTCCCAATGCAACCCTAACCAAAATAATAATGCCATTAAAAATGAAGACATTGCATATACTTCACCTTCTACTGCACTAAACCAAAAACTATCAGAAAATGTGTAGCTTAATGCGCCAACAATACCACTTCCTAAAATAGCTATTGATGTACTTTTAGATAATTTAGATGAATTTTTCAGTACTCTTTTTGCTAAAGCAGTGATGGTCCAAAACATAAATAGTATGGTAAAAGCACTTGCTAATGCCGACATAAAGTTTACCATTTTAGCAATTTCGGTAACTTCGCTTGTAAACATAGCAAAAAACGCACCCAACATTTGAAACAAAGGTGCTCCTGGTGGATGGCCTACTTCTAATTTTACAGCGGTAGAAATATATTCACCACAATCCCAGTAACTCACCGTAGGCTCTAAAGTTAGCGTATAAGTTACTAAAGCAATTGCAAATATGGCCCACCCAAGAATGGTGTTCCATTTAGAAAAATTGAATGAATTCATAAAAAAAAATTTATAGAGGCGAATTTAGTAAAATTAAACTTAAATATTGAATAGAGAACTGTTGTAGGGTTTAATAAGTCCTAAATTGTTGTTAAAAGTAATTTTCTAAAAAAAAAGCATAATTTATTTGCTGAATTAAAACTTTACATTAAATTTGCAGCCTTAAATTGACCTATGGTGTAATGGTAGCACTCCGGTTTTTGGTATCGTCAGTCAAGGTTCGAGTCCTTGTAGGTCAACTAGAGAAATTAACAATCCCTTTAAACTTAAATGTTTAGAGGGATTTGTTTTTTTAATCAATTGTATAACCTACAATTAGGTACGAAATAAAATAGAGCCAAGTAGGTTCTTTTTTTTATTTCATTCAAGAATTACATATGATGTATATATTTGTCTACAATTTTTTTAATTTCCTCATGGTTATTAAATAAACGCTCATTCATATCCTTGTCATTAAATCCTTTCAATCTTTTAACAAAGCCTTTTATTGTTCCTTCAGGGAAAACACCATCTTTTTGATAGAAATTACTATCATTCTCTAAACATTCAGCAGACTCATAACATGAAATTGGTAAGCTATTTAAAGAATTACATAAATCTTTGTGCTTTTCATCAAATATATTAACATTAACATACATTTTGTTAGCTTTTTCTAAAGAATCTTCAGCTAAAATACCATCCTTAGCTGCCAAAATTATTCCAGCCATTAAATGGTATAAATCTGCCGAACCATCTGGTGATCTCAGTTCTACAGTTTGTTTACCTGGAACATAAGGAACATCTCCTCTTTCTTGCGGGTTCGCATCTTTAATCATATTTGTTTTAGCAATCCATCCTAATGGAACTCTTACAAGAACTGACCTATTGCTATCTCCCCAACAAATCATTGTTGGCGCCTCTTGATGAGGAACAAGTCTTAAATAAGAGGTTGGAATAGAATTTCCAAAAGCAGTTAATGATTGTGCTCTATCTAAAATTCCAGCAATAAATTTCTTAGCAATGTCAGTTAAGCCGACTTCATCGGTCATATAATTTACTCCATCTTTTTCAAGCATCATATGAATATGCAAACCACTTCCTGCTTTACCCACAGTGATTTTAGGCGCAAAACTAATTGTTACTCCATGTTTTTGACCAAGCATTCTAAGTATCCATTTAGAAATAATTAGCTGTTCAACTGCCTCTTCTGCATCAACTGGTGTAAATTCAATTTCATTTTGCTCATACCTATGCGTATCCGTACTAAAACTACCTACTTCAGAATGGCCATATTTAATTTTACCACCACATTGAGCAATAATTAACAACGCTTCCGTTCTAAGGTTTTCCCAGTTTGCAAACGGAGAAGCCTCGTGGTAACCTTTTTGATCCATAGAAGGATATAAATCATCCTTTTCACTAATGATATAATACTCTAATTCTCCCATGGCTTTAAAATTATAACCAGTATCCTTAGTAAATTGATTTGAAGCTTTCTTTAAAATGTATTCAGGAGCACTCTCTAACGGTTTTCCATCTTTTGTATAGAACGAGCATAAAATATCTAAAGTAGGATGTTCTGTAAATGGATTTACAAAAGCAGTTCTAAACCTTGGAATAACATATAAATCACTATAATCAGCGTCTATGTATGAGAATAAGCTAGAACCATCCACTCGCTCTCCAGTAGATAAGATTGATTCAAGATAATCTTTACTGGTTATTACAAAGTTTAATGTTTTTAACTTTCCATCTTCACCAATATATCTAAAATTCAACATTTCAATATGATGATCGTCAATAAATTTAATAATATCGTATTTGGTGAATTCTCGCACTGGTTTTTTAAGATGTTTAACCAGTTTATTTGGGTTCATTAATATTTCTAAATCTCTCATTTTATGTATGCATTATTTGTTAGCCTAAAACGTTTTCGAAAAAAGAAAAACGTTAACAAAGATACCATCTTTTGAAATGAAATTAAGTAGAATATATGCCGTAATTAGGCTTAACTTACCCTTTATTTAACAGAACTATTTTTTTAAAAAATTATTACTTTTTTAATTTAAATAATTAATTTCTACGAATATAAAATGATCCTTAAATTAAAAGTAGAATAACTTAAATAAATTAACTATTTCGCTATGGATTTACAGTTGTATAATAACTCATAATCTAATTGAGCACACCAAATTTTTGTTGTCACTATTTAACGTTCTGGCTTGTATTAATTAACTAAAGAAATTAATAGTCTTTTACACTTTTTTTTAGAGGGATTTGTTTATTTACAACAATCAATCCCTTTAATTTATTTGCAAAATAATTTTTATTATATTCTAAACACTTATAAATCAGCAATATAAATATAATATAATTTGTTATTCTGAAAAAAAAACGTTATATTAAGAAAAAATAAAACCGACTCTAAGAAACTCCAATCGGTATACCCTTATAATAATATTAATTATTGAAAGCAACCTCCTCTTTAACTTTCATTAAATTGTTGTTGAGTATACATTTCAACAACCTTTGAAAAAGTATTATAAAAGATTTAAATAGATAATTTTAAAAATATAATATCATGGACACACTAGATTTAAAAGAAACACTAGATTTAAAGAAAATAAGTTTACCATTATCTAAAGATAAATTTCAAAAATTAAGAAAATCCATCAAAAAAGGTCAGGTGAAATTTAAAGATTTATCTGAAGAATTAACGTATGCTTATCAGGATTTTTGGAGATATAATAGATACAAAAATTGTGAATAACATAGTAGAAGCAACTACATAAAAAGTTCGATTAATTTATAGCTCACATTAGTACTTTTTTCTCAAATTACTAAGAAAACAAAAAAGAATAAACAAGATATTCTATTCTCAAAAACTTAGTCTTCAATTAAATATTTGTTTATTACGGACAATCTATTATCTCTTCAAAAAAAATATTTGTAATCAACACTCACCTTCAACATAATTACTTCTAAAGTATTTCTTATATTTGCATAACTTTTAAATAAATTATGGCTTATAAAAGAATTCTTTTAAAATTAAGTGGTGAAGCTCTAATGGGAGAACGCCAATATGGTATAGATCCTGCCCGCTTAGCAGAATACGCTCAAGAAATAAAAAAAATTGTTGATAAAGGTATTGAAGTTGCCATTGTAATTGGTGGTGGAAATATTTTTAGAGGTGTTGCGGGTGCAAGTAATGGTATTGATAGAGTTCAAGCCGATTATATGGGTATGCTTGCAACGGTTATCAACGGTTTAGCCTTGCAAAGTGCTCTTGAGGATGAACAAATTAAAACAAGATTATTAACAGCTATAAAAATGGAACAGGTAGCTGAACCATTTATTAAAAGAAGAGCCGTTCGTCATTTAGAAAAAGGACGTGTTGTGATTTTTGGTGGAGGTACTGGAAATCCATATTTCACTACAGATACAGCAGCAGTATTAAGAGCTATAGAAATTAATGCAGATGTTATTTTAAAAGGTACTCGTGTTGATGGTATTTATACTTCAGATCCAGAAAAATTTAAAGACGCTATTAAATTTGAATCTATAACTTATAAAGATGTTATGAGCAAAGGCTTAAAAGTTATGGACATGACTGCTTTTGCCTTAAGTCAGGAAAATAATTTACCTATTGTTGTTTTTGACATGAATACAAAAGGAAATCTTGAAAAGGTAATTTCAGGAGAAAATATTGGAACAAAAGTTGATAAATAAACATAAAATTTAAATTTTTCAATTATGAATGAAGAATTAACCTTTATTATAGAAAGCGCAAAAGAATTAATGCAAAATGCTATAGTGCATTTAGAAAAAGAATTCAGAAACATTAGAGCTGGCAAAGCAAGTCCGGCTATGATAGGAAGTGTAACAGTAGATTATTATGGCTCTCAAGTTCCACTTACGCAAGTGGCAAACGTGGGTACAATGGATGCTCATACTATTACTGTGCAACCTTGGGAAAAAAACATGCTTCACGAAATTGAAAAAGCAATTATGATTGCTAATTTAGGTTTTAACCCTATGAATAATGGTGAAATTATTATTATTAATGTTCCCGCTTTAACTGAAGAAAGACGTAAAGAACTTTCTAAACAGGCAAAAGCGGCTGCTGAATATGCAAAAGTGAGCATTAGAAATGATCGTAGAGAGGCTATGAATGAAATTAAAAAAGATGAAGCTTCTGAAGATATGAAAGCTAATGCTGAAATTGACATTCAAAAACTAACCGATAAATTTAGTGGTGAAGTTGATGAGCTCTATAAAATTAAAGACATTGAAATTATGAAAGTTTAAATACGCTAATAGATAGTTAAACTTATCATAATAACTATTAAGCACTCTAACGAGTGCTTTTTTATTATACTATATTTGTTTCCCTTTCAAGTAAAAACATGAAATGAAAAACACCCTTTTATTCTTATTAATAGTTCCATTTTTAGCAATTTCGCAACATAAAATTCAGGGTGTTGTTATTGACAGTAAAACAAAACAACCGCTCCCTTTTGCGTCTATTATAACCAATACTAATTTTGGTACTTTAACTGATGTTGATGGTAAGTTTTATATAAAAGCTAAAAATTCATTCAATCAAATTACCATTTCTTATGTTGGTTATAAATCTGTAATTGTACCAATAACTATAAATGATAAATTTATTAACATACCACTAAAAGCTTCTGTTGAAAATTTAAATGAAGTATTAATTACTGCTAAAGAAAATCCTGCCCTTAAAATTATAAGAAATGCAATTAAAAATAAACCAAGAAATAATATTGAAAAATCATTAAACTCCTTTAAGTTTAACACCTATAATAAGTTACTGGTAACGGCAAATCCTGATTCTATAAGTGGTGAAATTGATTCTGTTTTTGTAATTAAAAATGGTGATAAAAAGTTTAAAAAGTTAGATTCTTCAAATTACAAATTCAAAAAAGAGATTGACAAGCAACACCTTTACATTTCTGAAAAAATTTCTGAATTTCAATTTCAAAAAGGGAAAAAGAAAAAAGAAATAATTCTAGCTTCAAGAATGGCGGGTTTAAAACAACCTATTTACGAATTATTAGCTGTTACATTTCAAGATTTTTCATTCTACAATGAACTTTATACAGTTGCTGGTACTGACTATATAAATCCTATTGCTGATAACGCCTTAAAACATTACAATTACAAAATATTAGATACCGTTACAATTGGAAATAGCAACTCAATTCTGATTCACTTTAAACCAAAATCAAATAAAAAAATTCTAGGAATAGAAGGTGTTTTGTATATTGACAGGCAAAATTTTGCTTTAACAAAGGCAATTGCAGAGTTAAAAGGAATTGTAAATGTAAAAACTATTCAAAATTTCAATTACAACCAAGAATACAATATTTGGTTTCCAAAGGATATGAATATTGTTTTGAAAAAAGGTGAAAATAATAAAACCATGTCTTTATTTGGAGGCGCCGTAAAATTCTCTGGAAATGAAAAAAACGATTCTATACTAAACACACGTAAAACGAATCCAGCTGAAATCTCCTATTTCATATCTAAATCTATTAATTCAAACATTCAAATTAACGTACCTGTTGTTGTTAAAAGTTCTGCATCAACAATACAATTTAATGATGACGCTCACAAAAAATCGGATAGTTTTTGGAACAATTACCGAACAGATTCACTAACAAAGCGTGGTAAAAATGCATATGTGATTTTAGATAGCCTAGCCAAAAAAGAAGGCGTTGAAAAAAAAATAAATATAGCTCGTAATATTCTAAAAGGATATTACCCAACAAAATACATTAATTTAAACCTTGGTAAAATTATAAACCTTAATAATTATGAAGGATTACGTGTAGGTTTTGGTGGTGAAACAAATAGTAACTTTTCTCCAAAATACAAAATAGAATCATACGCTGCATATGGTACAAAAGATACTAATTTTAAATATAATTTTGGAGCTTCATTTAGATTAGACAAGGATAAAAACACCTGGTTTGGAGTTAATTATACTAATGATATTAAAGAAGCAGCTTCTTTAGATTTTATTGCCGAAAACACTTCATTCTCTCCCGTAAATCCTCGAAACTTAAATATAAGTACATTTTACAATTATAAAACTGTAACCGCTTATTTGAAGCATGATATTCAGCCTAATTTAGAAGCAAAAATCGAATTCAATGCAGGAGATTACAAACCTTTATTTGAATACAAATTTATATCACCTACTAAAAATTTGGATGAATATAAATTAACAACAGCAACTTTAGGTTTGCAATACAATCCGAAAAGTGAATATATGAATTCACCTATAGGTAAGTTAAAAATTAAAAATGAATTCCCTCAATTTACCTTTCAAGTTACAAAAAGTTTTGAAAATGTACTTGAGAGCGATTTTAACTTTACACAACTAAATTTTAGAATTTTACAAAAGATTAAACGCCTTAGAAAAGCAATAACTCACATTTTAGTTGAAGGAGGAATTGTTTTTGGAGAATCACCAATTTCTCATTTATACAATTCAACTCCAAATTACACATTTAAAAATCCTTGGAGAAAACGAATAACACTTGCCGGTACAAATAGTTTTGAAACTATGGGATATAACGAATTTATTTCTGATAGATTTGCTGCTGTTCATTTAAAGCATGAAATAAAATCGTTTAAAATAACTTCTAAATTTAAACCACAATTAACGCTTGTTACAAGAGCTGCCATTGGTAATATTAAAAACGCTTCATACAATAATGGTTTGGAATTTAAAAATTTAAAAAAAGGATATATAGAAAGCGGCTTAGAATTAAACAGTCTTTTTAAGGGTTTTGGTTTAAGTGCATTTTATAGATATGGAGTTTATAAAAACCCTATTTGGAGTGACAATTTAGCTATAAAATTAACTTACAAATTACGTTTAGGATTTTAAAAATCTTCACATTAAAAGTTCAAGTATTTTTTTAACTTTGCAAAAAACATTTGAATGAATTTTTGGACTCAGGTTTCTAGAGTAATCCTAAAGGGAAGATATCTTATACTCGTATTAATAGCAGCTTTTACATACTTTTTAGCTTCACAAATGCAGTACATGCGTTTTTCATACACCGAAGCTAATTTATTACCCGCAGATCATAAAATCAATATTGAATATGACCGCTTTTTAGAACTTTTTGGCGAAGAAGGAAATTTAATAATTTTAGCCACAAATGATTCAACAATATTCACTCCTAAAAAATTTAATGCTTGGAATAACTTATCTAAAAAATTAGATAGTTTCTCTGAAATAGATTTTACTGTTGCTGTAGGTGATATTAAAAAGTTAAAGAAAAACACCAAACTTCAAAAATTTGATGTTGAACCGCTCTATGATAAAACTCCTGAAACCATTGAGGATGTTTTAAAAATTAAAACTGAACTTTTTGAAAACCTACCGTTCTTTGATAATTTTTTATTCAATAAAAAATCAGGAACTATAAGAACTGTTGTTTATTTAAAGAAAGATATTGTAAACACTCCTGCTCGTAAAGAATTTGTTTTCAACACATTAAATCCTGCTATTGAACAGTTTGAAAAGGAGCATAATATTGATATTAGAGTTTCTGGTATGCCATACATACGCACCATGAATGCTCAAAATATTATTGATGAAATTGGGCTTTTTGTAGGATTAGCTTTAGGTGTTACTGCTTTAATATTCTTTTTCTTCTTTCGTTCAATTAGAGCAACATTTATTACTCTTTTAGTAGTTAGTATTGGGGTTGTTTGGGCATTTGGTTTTATAGGATTATTTAGATATGAAATTTCAGTTTTAATGGCACTAATTCCTCCATTAATTATTGTTATTGGAGTACCAAACGCTATATTTTTAATAAACAAATACCAACAAGAAGTAAAAAAACACGGAAATCAGGCTAAATCATTACAACGTGTTATAACAAAAATTGGAAATGCAACTTTAATGACCAATGTTACCACAGCATCTGGTTTTGCAACATTCATTTTTACTAAAAGTCAACTTTTAAGAGAATTTGGTACTATAGCTTCAATTAACATTTTAGGAATATTTGTTTTGGCTTTATTAATTATACCAATTATGTATAGTTTTATGCCGCTTCCCAAAGAAAAACATTTAAAACATCTTGAACGAAAATGGATAGACGCTATTGTAATATGGATGGAATATATTGTTAGAAATCATAGAATTTCAGTATACATAACAACACTTGTATTAATAATTGCAAGTATGATTGGTGTTTATATGATTAAAGTTTCAGGAAGTTTAATTGAAGATATGCCTAAAGGAAAACAATTTTTTAAGGATATTGTGTTTTTTGAAGAAGAATTTGGTGGTATTATGCCTTTAGAAATTATTATTGATACAAAAGTTGAAAAGGGAGTTATGAAACTTTCAACACTTAAAAAAATGAACAGGCTTGATGAAACTATTGATGAAATTCCTCAACTTTCTAAATCTATATCCGTTTTAAATTTAGTTAAATACTCCAAACAAGCATTTTACGGTGGAAAACCTAAATATTATCAATTGCCAACCAATCAAGAAAAAAATTGGATATTATCCTATACTAAAAACTCAACCTCCAATGATGATTTAATGAAAAATTTTGTTGATTCAACTGGTCAATATGCTCGTATCACAACATTTATGAAAGATATTGGTACTGATAAAATGGGATTCATTGAAGAGCGTTTACAACAAAAAATTGATAAAGAATTTCCTGAAGAAGATTACAATGTTACTATGACTGGTAAGGCTTTGGTATTTTTAAAAGGAACTAATTTTTTAATTAACAACTTAATTATTTCACTTTCCTTAGCTATTTTATTAATTGGTGTTTTTATGGCATTTCTATTTCGTTCGTTCAGAATGATATTAATATCTTTAATTCCAAACATATTTCCATTATTACTAACAGCAGGAATAATGGGATATATAGGAATTCCTATTAAACCTTCAACAATTCTTGTATTTAGTATTGCTTTTGGTATTTCAGTAGATGACACAATTCATTTTTTAGCCAAATATCGTCAAGAGTTAATAGCCAATAATTGGAGAATTAAACAATCTGTATATGCTGCATTACGTGAAACTGGTGTAAGTATGTTTTATACTTCAATTGTTTTATTTTTTGGTTTTTTAGTATTTACGGTTTCTAGTTTTGGGGGCACAATTGCTTTAGGTGGATTGGTATCTATCACTTTACTATTTGCTATGGCTTCTAATTTATTGTTATTACCTTCTTTACTACTTTCATTAGAAAAAAATATTGCAAACAAAAAAACATTTAAAGAACCAACACTTGATATTTTGAGTTCTGAAGATGAAAATAATGAAAACTAAAAATAAAGTATTTCCCTTATTGAATCTTAATTATCAATTGTCAATTATCAATTGTTAATGTATCTTTGTAACTCTTAAAATTTAGAATATGGCTAGAACGAATATAGCTGAACTTTTAAGTTCAGATAAATTTTTACAAGAAATAACTGTACAAGGTTGGGTTAGAACATTTAGAGCAAACCGCTTTATTGCATTAAATGATGGTTCAACAATAAATAATATTCAATGTGTGGTTGATTTTGAAAATACTGATGAAAGTATTTTAAAACGTATTACTACGGGAGCAGCACTTTTAATAAAAGGAACCTTAGTTGAAAGCCTTGGAAAAGGGCAAAATGTTGAAATTAAAGTTTCTAAGATTGAAGTTTTAGGAGATTGTAATCCTGATGAATATCCTATTCAACCAAAAAAACATAGTTTAGAATTTTTACGTGAAAATGCCCACTTACGCATAAGAACCAATACTTTTAGTGCAGTAATGAGATTACGTTCTGCACTATCTTTTGCTGTTCATAAATACTTTACAGAAAATGGATTTTACAATTTTCATGCGCCTATAATTACAGGTTCAGATGCTGAAGGCGCTGGTGAAATGTTTAACGTTTCAACATTAGATGCAGAAAACCCACCAAGAAAAGAAGACGGTACCATTGATCACTCTAAAAACTTTTTTGGAAAAGAAACAAACTTAACAGTTTCAGGTCAGTTAGAAGCAGAAACTTACGCAATGGCTTTAGGAAAAGTATATACTTTTGGCCCTACTTTTAGAGCCGAAAACTCGAATACAACACGTCACTTATCTGAATTTTGGATGATTGAACCAGAAGTTGCTTTTAATAATTTAGATGATAATATGGATTTAGCAGAAGATTTTATTAAATCTGTTATTTCTTATGTATTAGAAAATTATAAAGATGATTTAACTTTTTTAGATACTAGATTAACTCAAGAAGATAAATCTAAACCAGCTTTGGAACGCAACGAAATGTCACTTCTAGAGAAACTTAATTTTGTTGTTAACAATAATTTTAAACGTGTTAGCTATACCGAAGCTTTTGATATTTTAAGAAACTGCAAACCTAACAAAAAGAAAAAATTTCAATACATAATTAACGAATGGGGAGCAGATCTTCAAAGTGAACATGAAAGATATTTGGTGGAAAAACATTTTAAATGTCCAGTAATTTTATTTGATTACCCTGCGAATATTAAAGCATTTTACATGCGTTTAAATGATGATGGAAAAACAGTTAGAGCTATGGATGTTTTATTTCCAGGTATTGGTGAAATAGTTGGAGGTAGTCAACGTGAAGAACGTTTAGATGTTTTAAAACAAAAGATTGCTGAGCTAAATATTGATGAAAAAGAATTATGGTGGTATTTAGATACTCGAAAATTTGGAACAGCTACTCATAGTGGCTTTGGTCTTGGTTTTGAACGTTTAGTTCAATTTACCACTGGTATGGGAAATATACGCGATGTTATACCATATCCTCGAACACCTCAAAATGCAGAATTTTAATTAATAAATCTCAAAAAACATAGTATTAAGTACTATGTTTTTTTTGTATTTTTAACCAAAACAATTTCACTTTAGTGTATGCTAAAACAAAGTTTAAATTTTAAATTATTACAAAAATTATCTCCTCAACAAATTCAATTGATGAAGATGATTCAATTGCCTACACAAGCATTTGAACAACGTTTAAAACAAGAATTGGAAGAAAATCCGGCTTTAGAAAGTGGAAAAGATAATGATGATGAGTTTGAAAATTCACAATCAGATGAAGACTACGATGATTCAGGGAATGAAAACATTGATACTGAAGATATAAATATTGATGAATATTTGAGTGATGATGAAATTCCAAATTACAAAACACAAACCAATAACTACTCCGCTGATGATGAAGAAAAACATATCCCTTACGCTTCAGGAACTTCTTTTACACAACATTTAAAAACTCAGATTAACACATATCAACTCACTGAAGATGAGGAAATAATTACTGATTTTTTAGTTGGAAGTATTGATGATAGCGGATATATTAGAAGAGATTTGGTAGACATTTTAGATGATTTAGCTTTCACCCAAAATATTTTTACAACTCAAGAAGAGTTAGAACGTCTTCTTAAAATTGTACAACAACTGGATCCAGCAGGTGTTGGAGCTCGAGATTTAAAAGAATGTTTATTAATTCAATTAAAGCGTAAAAAGGAAAAACCAAGTAGGAATTTAGCTATAAATATTTTAGAACATTCTTTTGATCATTTTGTAAAAAAACATTACAAAAAACTATTGCAAAAATTTCATATTTCAGAAGATCAATTAAAAGAAGCCATTCAACAAATTGAAAAATTAAATCCAAAACCTGGAGGCTCATTTGTGGGGAGCAATAAAATTGCAGAACAAATTGTTCCAGATTTTACTATTAGAATTATTGAAGGAGAATTAGAACTTTCTTTAAATTCTAGAAATGCTCCTGAACTTCATATTTCAAACGAGTATAATAATTTATTAAAAGGCTATAAAGATTCTAAAGACAAATCAAAATCTCAAAAAGAAGCTGTACAGTTTATTAAGCAAAAATTAGACGCTGCAAAATGGTTTATTGATGCTATTAAACAGCGCCAACAAACGTTAATTTTAAATATGAATGCTATTCTTGAGCATCAGAAAGAATATTTTTTAACTGGAGATGATCGAAAACTAAAACCAATGATCTTAAAAGATATTGCAGATGTGATTAATATGGATGTTTCAACCGTTTCAAGAGTTGCGAATAGTAAATATGTATCAACACCTTATGGAACTAAATTAATTAAGGAATTCTTCTCTGAATCAATGAAAAATGATCAAGGAGAAGATGTATCTACAAGAGAAATAAAAAGTATTCTTGAAACAGTCATCATTGAAGAGGATAAAAAGAAACCTCTAACTGATGATAAACTAGCTATAATTTTAAAAGAAAAAGGATATCCAATAGCCAGAAGAACAGTCGCAAAATATAGAGAGCAATTAGATATTCCTGTTGCTAGGTTAAGAAAAGAAATGTAGCAATTGTTATTAAAAAAATTATCTATGAAATTTTCAAAATTTATTTCTTATTTTTTTCACCCTATAAATTTTCCAATAATTGGGTCTATTATATATTTTCTCATTGTGCCAGAATATATATTTAAACCTCAAGAGCACATAATTATAGCTGTAATTTTAATTGGAACCTACATTTTTCCAATGTTTTTATTACTACTACTTAAACGTTTTGAGATGATTAATAGTTATCATATGGTAACTATTGAAGAGCGAAAATTCCCAACATTGCTCTTTATTTCGATTTCTTATATTTTAGGTAATTGGCTATACAAATCTACCGTTGTTGATATATTATCCCTATTTTATTTTGGGTATGGATTAGCACTATTGTGCTCATACCTACTTTTGTACTTTAAAACTAAAATGAGCTTACATACTGCAGCAATTGGCGGTTTAGTCGGTTTCTTAATTTGCTTTAGTTATTACTACAAAATAAATTTAATTGTACTATTATCAATATTCGTTTTAATTAGTGGTTTAATTGCATCTTCAAGATTAAGACTAAATGCTCATAATTCGCTTGAAGTTTTTTTAGGTTATATAATCGGAATCCTTTCTCAGTTTATAGTTTTTTGTATCTATATGTACATTTACATAATATAAAATTTTAACCCTATATTAAAATCTTTTAACTTTAATGCCTTTCCATTAAAGTTAACATCTTTAAAAAAGGGATTCAATCCATAATAAACGTATACATTCCACGTACTAAAACCAGTTGCTAATGTTAATCCATATTGGATTCTATTAAACTCGTGGATATTTTTAGTTTTTAAAGTAGTTTCTGAATCGATAAATGTTGATTTCGCGGCTAATACATAAGCAAATTTAACACCTCCATAAATTCTCCAAAATTTATATTTCTCCGGTGTTGAGTTTCTCCAACGTACTTCAAATGGCAATTCAATAGCGCTTAATCCTAACTTGTTAGTTTTATAATCTAGAGCAGTTTCAAACGAAGTTACCTGACTATCTCGTGTTATTTTTAAATTTTGAATGTACGTATTGTAGGAATATCCTAACCCAAGTCCAAGTCCAAAATTTCGTTGTTTATTTATTGGAATATCTTTTATAAAACCGAAGGAAATTCCACCCGAGAACCCATTTTGTAAAATTGGTTTAGGCTTTTTAATTAAAACATTATACGTTAAGGATAAATATATTTGATCTTCTAAATATTTTAAATCAATTGTGTCCTTATTTACTTGAGCGTTAAGTTTTATAAAGAAAAGCAAGAAAAATAATATAAGCCAATGTTTAAACATTTAACAAATATACTTTATAAAAGTAAAAAAGGCAATCAAATAATATTTGATTGCCTTTTTAATATTTAAAGAATTATAAATTTTAATAATTTGATTTCAAATCTGTTCCTTTTGTTGTTGAGAAACTAACTTTCAATGCATTTATATCTCTTAATTGTTCTTTAATATCTAAAATTGTACCAACACTAGCTCCTTTATCTGCTTTTATAGAAGTTGTCATATATTTTTGTTCATCCTCACTTCTTAAAGCTCTTTCGGAAAAAATAAAACTAGGAACATCATCTACATCGATAATTTTATCATTTACTTGAATTTTATCTCCAGATATTCTCGCATCTTTAGATTTTCCGACATAAATTGTACTTACCAAACTTTTTTGTTCTAATTTTTTAACTTCACTTGCAGTTGGTAAAACTGGTTTTTTTAATAATAAATCAGTTTCTCTCATAGTTGTTGAAACCATAAAAAAGAACAACAACATAAATACAATATCAGGTAAGGACGCTGTAGAAATAGCAGGTAATCCTTTTTTCTTCTTTTTAAATTTACTCATAATCTGATATTATTTAATAGGTTCTGGTTCAGCGATTATTTGAGGATAACTATCCTTTAAAAAATCAATTTTCTCTTTCAAACTTACGCTACCATTATCCTTATAATCGCTTAATAAATCTTTATAAGTCCTTTTATACTTTTTTAAGGCTAATTTATTTCTTAGCTCATTATAGGCTGCTTCAATTTCATTTTGAATTGATACATACATCCCATACGTTGTTCCTCTATCACTTTGCAAAGATATAATTGCTTTTGATGGATGATCTGATGAAGCAGGATCTTTTGCTCCATCACAATAATCACAAGGTTGCCCTGGTTGGTCATCTTTTGCTGCCGACAGACCTCCACCATTGTCAACAAAATCCATTGCCAATCGTTTAATATCTGTAACCTGTACAAATTCGTTTTCAACCAATAGTTGATTATTACGATTTACAGTAATATCTAATACATTCTTTTCCTTTATTACAACTTCAGGTGTGTCTTCTGTTTTTTCAGGTAATTTACGTGAAATACCAGAATCAACATCCATAGTAGTTGTTACTAAGAAAAATATTAGAAGCAAGAACGCAATGTCTGCCATTGAACCAGCATTAATTTCTGAGTTTTCTCTTCTTGCCATTTTTAGTTAATTTTTTACTAATGATTTAACAAAGTCAAAAAAGAATGCTCCAAAACCAATAACACCTAAAATGGCACTGAAATTAATCCCTGTACTTACCCATTTTGATACAGTTCCTGCCTCTCCATCTTCTAGCACTTTACCCATAGAGTATACAGCTGCATCAGACGCAAAAACATAAGCTAATACCAGTAGCACACCTAATGCAGCTACCGCCATTAATGATCTTTTTAACACTTGTGGTTGTTTCACTAAATTTACAATTGAAAACACAACAGCTATAATCCCAGTTGCATATAACAACATAACAGCAAATGAAATAAATGGAGCTACATGACTATCACTAATAGTTGAGTCAGCAAGCATAAGTTTTATTGCATCATCACCAGTAATAACAATTCTAGCGAAGAAAACAAAACCTATTAATCCAATTAGCCCTGTTACTAATGTTAATATTTTTGATAATTTCTTATTCATAATTCATGTTATTTTTTATGTCTAACCAAAAGGTCAACAAGTGAAATTGAAGCGTCTTCCATATTATTTACAATACTATCTACTTTAGAGATAATATAATTATAAAAAATTTGAAGGATAATTGCTACAACTAAACCAAATACTGTTGTTAATAATGCTACTTTAATACCACCCGCAACAACTGTTGGAGAAATATCACCAGCTGCTTGAATTGAATCAAATGCTGCAATCATACCAATTACAGTTCCCATGAAACCAAGCATTGGTGCTAATGCGATAAATAAAGACAACCAAGAAATATTTTTCTCTAATAATCCCATTTGAACTCCACCATAACCTACAACTGCTTTTTCTGCTGCATCTACACCTTCATCCATTCTATCTAATCCTTGATAAAATATTGAAGCAACTGGACCTTTTGTATTTCTACAAACTTCTTTTGCCGCTTCTACTCCACCTGAAGATAAAGCATCATCAACTTTACTCACTAATTTCTTAGTGTTTGTAGTTGCCATATTAAGATAAATAATTCTTTCAATTGCGATAGCCAAACCTAAAATTAGGGCTACTAATACAATTCCCATAAAAAATGGTCCACCTTCAATAAAACGTTGTTTTAAAACTTGGTGAAATGTTTTTGAATCTGTTGCATCAGCAACTTGTTCTGTTTTTGCTGCATCTTGTGCCATAGCCTTCGGTGCTGCTCCAAATAACAATAATCCTGTAATTGCAAGGATAGTAAATACTCTTTTCATCGTGTAATAGTTAATTTATTAAATTTTTACGGTTAAATATATATTATATTCATAAAACAAATTTGTCGAACGATGAAGGATAGAGTCAAAGTAACAATTCATCTCAAATCTTCACGCTTTACGACTTTTGCGAATGGCAAGTAACAAAAAATTGTTGAATTCTAAAAATTTTAGAACTACTAAAAATATTTTTTTTTGATACTTCTAATTTTTAAATATTATCAAAAATCAATCCAAAACGTATTATTTTTTTTAAAAAATATTCAATTTTCTTGTATTTAATTAAATAAATATCATTCAACAACAGTCATCTCTCCTCTAAGCTCCTTTTCAAAAAAAGATTTGAATTCATTTTTTGGAATATTTCCGCCTAACAAGTACATAAGTTTAGCCAATGCCGACTCAGTGGTAATATCATATCCACAAATAACCCCAAGTTTTTGAAGCTCAATACTTGTTTCATAGTGCCCCATCATTACGCTTCCACCAATACATTGAGTAACATTTACAATATACACTCCTTTATCTATTGTGCTTTTTAACAAATCAATAAACCATTTTTCTGTAGGTGCATTTCCAGACCCATATGTTTCTAAAATTACACCTTTTAAACCGTTACTATTTAAAATACTTTCAACAACAATTTCAGTTATCCCAGGGAATATTTTTAATATTGTTACATTATTATTTAATTGTTTTCTAACTTTTAGCGCCTTAATTTCCGTTGACTTATAAATTAATTGTTTATTAAATTTTAAATGAACACCACTTTCTCCTAATGGTGGAAAATTTGGAGACGTAAAAGCCTCAAAGTGCTCTGCATTTATTTTTGTTGTTCTATTTGCTCTATATAATTTGTATTCAAAATACAAACCCACTTCTGAAACAATTGGTTTTCCATTTTCTTGAGTTGAAGCAATTTCTATTGAAGTTATTAAATTTTCTTTTGCATCTGTTCTTAAATCTCCAATAGGCAATTGTGAACCTGTAAAAATAATTGGTTTTGATAGATTTTCAAACATAAAACTAATTGCCGAAGCTGTGTATGACATGGTATCAGACCCATGAAGAACAACAAAACCATCAAATTTTTCGTAATTTTCTTCAATAATTTCAGAAATCTCCACCCAATTAGTAATATTCATATTTGAAGAATCAATTGGCTCCTTAAATGAAATACTGCTTATTGCACATTTTAATAAATTAATTTCAGGAATATGTTTTAGTAATTCATCAAAATTAAAAGCGCGTAAAGCTCCTGTATTGAAATCTTTAACCATACCAATAGTTCCGCCAGTATATATCAAAAGTATGCGTGGTATTGTTGTCATTTTGTCTGCTGTTAATTTTTGGAATAATTTATGCGGTAAATCTATAAAATTAAAAAGAATTATATGCTACTGTTTTATATTATAATTGGGGTTATTTCACTAGTTAGCTGGCTAGTAAGTCAACGACTTAAAAATAAGTTTAACTATTATTCAAAAATTCAATTACGAAATGGGTTAAGTGGCAAAGAAATTGCCGAAAAAATGCTCCACGACAATGGTATTTTTGATGTAAAAATTATTTCTACTCCCGGAAAATTAACAGACCATTACAATCCCATAAACAAGACTGTAAATTTAAGTGAATCGGTATATGAGCAAAGAAATGCTTCTGCTGCTGCAGTTGCATCACACGAGGTAGGACACGCAGTACAACATGCACAAGCTTACCAATGGTTAACTTTGCGATCTAAATTAGTCCCTGCAGTGAATGTATCTTCAAAATTCTCACAATGGCTTGTTATTGGAGGGATAATACTAGGTGCTGTATCAGGAAATACTGGCATTGGATTTATAATAGCAGTTATAGGCTTAGCATTAATGGCTTTAGCTACTTTATTTAGTTTTATTACGCTACCTGTTGAATACGACGCTAGTAACCGCGCTTTAGGCTGGTTAAAATCCAACAATATGCTTACAAACGAAGAACAAGACGGAGCAAAAGACGCTTTAAAATGGGCCGCACGAACTTATTTAGTTGCTGCTTTAGGCTCGTTAGCAATGCTACTTTATTGGGGATTTAGAATATTAGGCTCTAGAGATTAATAACAACTAGAACAATTGAACTATTTTTCACAATTTTATTTGTCGATTAATTTGTTGATCTAAAGATATAAATGTTTCTATTCTAGCTACACCTTTAATGGGTTGAATTTCCTGATTAAGAAGATTCATTAGGTGCTCATTATCTTTACAAATAATTTTTATGAAAACCGCAAAATTACCAGTTGTGTAATGACTTTCAATTACTTCGGGTATTTCTTTTAATCTTTTTATTACAGATGAATATTTGCTTGTTACATCTAAAAAAACACCTACAAAAGCCACTGTTTTATAACCCAAAACTTTAGGGTTAATCATAAATTTAGACCCTTCAATTAAGCCAGATGCTTCTAGCTTCCTTAACCTTTGATGAATTGCCGCACCAGATATTCCTATTTCACGTGCTATGCTTAATATTGGTGTTCTGGCATCTTGCATTAAATTTTTTAAAATAACTTTATCAATACCATCAATATGCAATACTTTTTCTTTCATAAAGTTTATAATTGAAAGTAAATTTAAAAAAATAAAGGATATGAAAATTCATATCCTTTATTTTTTATTTTAATTTGAAATATTACGCTTCTTCTGGCTGAAGCACAAAATCTTCCATAAATTTTGTAGTATAATTTCCTGCAATATAATCAGCATTATCCATTAACTGTCTATGAAAAGGAATAGTGGTTTTTACACCTTCAATAACAAATTCATCTAAAGCTCTTCTCATTTTACTAATTGCAACTTCACGAGTTTGAGCAGTAGTAATTAATTTCGCAATCATTGAATCATAATTAGGCGGTATTGTATATCCTGCATACACATGGGTATCAACTCTAATACCATGACCACCAGGAATATGTAATATCGTTATTTTACCCGGTGAAGGCCTAAAATCTTTAAAAGGATCTTCAGCATTAATTCTACACTCTATAGAATGTAATTTAGGTACGTAATTTTTACCTGTAATTGGTATCCCTGCTGCTACTTTTATTTGCTCATTAATTAAATCATAATCAATAACCTGTTCAGTAATTGGATGTTCTACTTGAATACGCGTATTCATTTCCATAAAATAGAAATTCTTATGCTTATCTACAAGAAACTCAACTGTACCAGCTCCCTCATATGCAATATACTCAGCTGCTTTTACTGCTGCTTCACCCATTTTATTTCTCAACTGAGTAGTCATAAATGGTGAAGGAGCTTCTTCTGTTAACTTTTGATGACGGCGCTGTATAGAACAATCTCTTTCTGATAGATGACAAGCTTTACCAAATGAGTCTCCAACAATTTGAATTTCAATATGTCTTGGCTCTTCAATAAGCTTTTCCATATACATACCATCATTTCCAAAGCAAGCAAATGCTTCTTGTCTGGCAGCATCCCAAAGTTCTCTTAAATTTTCTTTTTTCCAAACTGCGCGCATTCCTTTTCCTCCACCACCTGCTGTTGCCTTCAACATTACAGGGTAACCCATTTCATCTGCAAGCTCTTCGGTTTCCTCAAACGTCTCCAATAAACCGTCTGATCCTGGAATAGTAGGTACTCCTGCAGCTTTCATTGTAGCACGAGCTGAAGCTTTATCACCCATTTTGCTAATCATATCAGCAGAAGCTCCAATAAACTTAATACCATGCTCTTCACATAGTTTTGAAAATTTAGCATTTTCAGACAAAAACCCATAACCTGGGTGAATTGCATCTGCATTGGTAATTTCTGCAGCCGCCAAAATTGCTGACATTTTTAAATATGATTCACTACTTGCTGGGGGTCCAATACAAACAGCTTCGTCTGCAAAACGCACATGTAAACTATCTGCATCTGCCGTTGAGTAAACTGCAACCGTTTTTATTCCAATTTCTCTACAGGTTCTTATAACTCGTAGAGCTATTTCACCTCTATTGGCAACTAATATTTTTTTAAACATAAATTCTTTGAATTTTCAAAAATCAAAAATCAAATTCCAACAGATTTAATTGGTATTTGGGAATTGAAAATTGGGATTTATATTACGACGGATCCACTAAAAATAATGGTTGGCCAAACTCAACTGGAGTTCCATCTTCAACTAATATTTTTACGATCTTACCTGAAACCTCAGATTCAATTTCATTAAATAATTTCATTGCTTCCACCATACAAACAATGGTGTCTGAACTTACAGTATCTCCAACCTCAACAAAAACAGATTTATCTGGTGAAGGTTTTCTATAAAATGTACCAATTATTGGTGAAGTAATTTCAATATATTTTGAAGACTCATCTACAACTGCAGCCTCAGGAATTGGAGTTTCAGCCATTGAAACAGGTCCTGCAACAGGCATTTGAGGTATTCCCATTGGCGCTTGTTGTAATATTGTAGTTTCTGTTTTTTCTGATCCAGTTTTAATAGTGATTTTAATATCCTCCATTTCTAACTTCACTTCACTTGCGCCAGATTTGGCAACAAATTTTATCAGGTTTTGAATATCTTTTATATCCATATTGGTATGGTTTTAGTTGTTAATTTATTATGAATTATATGCCCATTTAAAGTAAATTGATCCCCAAGTGAAACCACCTCCAAATGCTGCAAAAATTATAGTATCACCTTTTTTTAGTTGGTTTTCATAATCTGCTAAAAGTAATGGTAAAGTAGCAGAAGTAGTATTTCCATATTTATGGATATTCATCATTACTTTTGAACTCTCTAAGCTAATTCTATTTGCTGTTGCTTCAATTATTCTTTTATTAGCTTGATGAGCGGCCAACCAAGTAACATCTTCATTTGTTAAGTTATTTCTTTTTAATATTTTTTCAGTTGCATCAGCCATATTAAATACTGCATTTTTGAAAACGGTTTTACCATCCTGAAAAACAAAATTCTCTCTTTTTTCTAAAGCTTCTTTTGTAGTTGGGTACATAGACCCTCCTGTTTTTACTTGTAAAAAGTCTCTACCTATTCCATCACATCGCAAATATTCATCTTGCAAACCTAAACCCTCTTCATTTGGTTCAAATAAAACTGCTCCAGCTCCATCTCCAAATATAATACAAGTTGATCTATCCGTATAATCAATCATAGAAGAACATTTATCTGCACCTATAAGTAATACTTTTTTGTATTTCCCAGACTCTATATACCTTGAAGCTACAGACATTCCATATAAAAAACTTGAACAGGCAGCTTCTAAATCAAAACCAAAAGCATTCGTTGCTCCAATTTGAGAAGCCACATAAGCTGCCGTTGCTGCAGCTTGCATATCTGGTGTTGCTGTACCAACTATAACAAGGTCAATTTCTTTAGGGTCTAATTTTTTCTTTTCTATTAATTCCTGAGCGGCTTTTATTGCCATAAAGGAAGTTCCTTTTCCTTCTCCTTTTAGAATTCTTCGTTCTTTAATTCCTGTCCTAGAAGTAATCCATTCATCATTAGTATCAACTAATTTCGCTAACATTTCATTTGTTAAAACGTCTTCAGGAAGGTATTTTCCTACTGCTGTTATTGCTGCGGTAATTTTTGTCATATTTTATATTCTTTCAGTAAAAAAAGATGGTCAAAGTAATGAAATTTATTTTGATTTTTTAATGAATCTCATCACTTTTTAACCATTTTCCAGTCTAAACATAAAAAAAACCCCCAAAATGAGAGTTTTTTTTATGTTTTGATCTTAATTTTTTATGCTTGAATTTCTTCAGAATCAATTACAATTTGACCTCTGTAATATAATTTTCCTTCATGCCAATGAGCTCTATGGTATAAATGAGCTTCTCCAGTAGTTGGGTCAACAGCTACTTGAGGAACTACTGCTTTATAATGAGTTCTTCTTTTGTCTCTTCTTGTTTTTGATATTTTTCTTTTAGGATGTGCCATTACTTGTATTTTTATCTATTAGTATATTCTTTAATTTATCCCACCTTGGGTCAATTTCTTTACCTGTGGTATCTTCTTCTTGTTCTAATTCTTTTATTTCTAATTCTTTTAACTTCTCTAAAACATCTGATTTTAATGTTCCATCACTAACACCTGGGTGAATTCTTTTTAATGGTAACGCCAATACAATTACTTCGTAAATATACTGTGCTACATTCATTTTATGATCTGCATAAGGGATAATTAATAATTCCTCATTTTCATCATTAAATTCATTTCCAAATTTCACAATTAAATCCACACTTGTTTCAATTGGATACTGAAATAATTCATTTGTTACATCACAAGTTATTTCTGCCCAGCCTGAAAAAGTAAAACTTAATTCAAACATTGTTGGCTTTTTTAAAAATATTAAACCTGTTTTTATGTTTGAATTATAAAACTCTTCATAGTTGAAAAAATCAAAGAACTCATTTTCAATTGTATATTCAAATTGATTCATTCCATCTTTTAAACCGATAAAAGAAATATCGAACTCTTTTAAATCTTTCATTTTGAAATTCAATTTGAGCGTGCAAAGATATAAAATTATAAATAAATTTTAAAATTTTATCGCTTTTCTTTTTGCCTTGCTCTTTTTAAAGTGTTTTCTGTCAAACTTTTATATTCTCTTCTTGTCTTAAATATTTGAATACCACTAAATACAGCCTCTTTAAATGAGTTAATATTGGCTAATTCCTTACCCGCCAAATCATAAGCAGTCCCATGGTCTGGTGAAGTTCTAACTTTATCCAACCCAGCTGTAAAATTCACTCCTTCTCCAAATGACAAGGATTTAAAAGGTGCTAAACCTTGATCGTGGTACATAGCTAAAATAGCATCAAAATTTTTATAATTTTCTGAACCAAAGAAACTATCCGCAGCATAAGGCCCATAAACCAACTGTCCTTTATCCTGTATCTCCACAATTGTAGGTCTAATTATTTCATCATCCTCATTACCAATTACACCATTATCACCACAATGTGGATTTAACCCTAAAATTGCAATTTTAGGTTTTGAAATGGCAAAATCTTGCACTAAAGTTTTGTACAAAATCTCAACCTTTTTCTTAATTAAATCAGAAGTAATAGTTTCTGATACTTTTGAAACTGGAATATGGCCAGTTATTAACCCTATTCTTAATTCATCGGTCATTAAAATCATTAAACTTTCACCTTCTAGTTTAGACTCTAAGAACTCTGTATGGCCTGGGAATTTAAAATTTTCAGACTGAATATTATCTTTATTTATAGGTGCAGTTACAAGCACATCTATTTCTCCTTTAGCCAATGCATTTGTTGCAGCATCTAAGGATTTAAAAGCATATTCACCAGAGGTTTCAGAAGGTTTTCCCAGGTTAATTTCAATATCTTCATTCCATAAATTCAAAATATTTAACTTCCCTGGTATTGCTTTATCAACATCTTTTACACCATTAAAAGGCACATTAATATTCATTGTTTTTTTATACGCTGAAATTAATTTGGTTGACCCAAAAAATATAGGTGTACAAAAATCCAACATTCTTTTATCTAAAAATGTTTTCAAGGCAATTTCTATGCCAATACCGTTAAAATCTCCTATAGAAATTCCTACTATTATTTTTTCAGATTTATTCATCAATCAGGTTTATTATGCTTAATTTTGAATCTTCAAAAGTAATCAATTAAATTGATAAAATTATGTTTACAGGTATAATAGAAAGTTTAGGTAAAGTAAAAAATATTGTTCAGGAGGGTGAAAATTTCCATATTACTATTGAAAGTGATTTTACTTCAGAATTAAAAATTGATCAAAGTGTTGCTCATGATGGTGTTTGTTTAACCACCGTTGATATTAATAAAAATGAATATACTGTAACAGCAATTAAAGAAACGTTAGACAAATCGAATTTTAAGCATTTAAAAATTGGCGACTTCATAAATTTAGAACGCGCAATGGTACTTGGAGCAAGATTAGATGGACATATAGTTCAAGGTCATGTAGATCAAACGGCAGTTTGCACAAATGTTTTAGAGGAAGATGGCAGCTGGGTTTTTAGTTTTGAATATGATAGTTCGTTAAATAACATAACTATTGAAAAAGGATCTGTTACAATTAATGGGGTAAGTTTAACGGTAATCAATTCTAAAAAGAACAGTTTTTCTGTAGCTATTATTCCTTACACTTATGAATTCACTAATTTTCATACCTTTAAAAAAGAGACCGTAATTAATTTAGAATTTGATGTAATAGGAAAATATGTTGCTAAATTATTAGAAAAATAATTATTCTTTTTTCCTTTTTAGCTCGTAAACACCATAAGCAATACCAGAAATAATTAAATATAATAAACCTCCATCAATTGGAAGATCATTACCTGGATTAGGAGGTGGACCTGGAAGATCAGGATCTTTTTGCGCAAACACAGTAGCACAAATTAATATTAAGCAAAAACTTAATAAATATTTATTAAATCTACTTTTCATTAGGGGGTTGAGGTTAATGTATTATTTAAAAAAATAAAAACACATTTAAACGAATGTAGTATTTATAATTTAAATAAAAAAATTATTGATTAATTTCAAACTTCCTAAGCTTCCATTATATACTTAAAAATCAGAAGTTTACTATCAATTATTTTGTTCCTATAACAGCGTTATGCCTATAGTTTAATCTATAGCAATTGCTTATTTACAAATGTAAATTTTAAATTTTCATTCACCCTAAATTTTAATCACAAATATACCAACTGCATAGTATTAGGCATAATTGGCTTCTTTAAAAAAACAAAATATCTAATTTTTCTTTTTCAAAAGATTAAAATCTCAACAGAAAGTGGCTTTGAATTACTATTTTTTATTAAAAAACATCAAAAAAAAACCTCTCAAATAAATGAAAGGCTTAAAGTTTTAAAGTGGTCCCACAAGGGCTCGAACCTTGGACCCTCTGATTATGAGTCAGATGCTCTAACCAACTGAGCTATGGGACCTAAAACTGGGTGCGAAATTAATACTATTTTATGTTATGCACAATATTTATTTCAATAAAATAATACTAAAAAATAAATTAACTTCGCAAAAAACTACTAACATGCACAAAACCTTAATTTTACTGGCGCTAATTATTTTTGTAAATCTAAATTTATTTGGTCAAAACTCCGATTTAGGTCAACGGCGTTTTATTGATGATGTACGTTTTGGTGGTGGAATTAATATTGGTGTAGGTAGCAGCTACTCTACATTTTCAATTTCCCCAAGTGCTTTATATGATTTTTCTAATGAATTTAGTGCTGGTTTAAGTGTTACATATGTTTACGTTAAAAACAAATCAGTTATTAATTCAACAACAAATATTTACGGAGGAAGCCTTTTAGCTTTTTTTAAACCAATTAACACACTACAGTTTTCTACTGAATTTGAGCAATTAAAAATTGACCAAGCTTATGCTTCTTTAAATGAAAACACTTCTTTATGGCAACCTGCATTATATATTGGAGCTGAATACGTTACTGGTAATATTTCTATGGGCTTACGATATGATGTATTATTTGATAAAACTACAAATGTTATTTATTCATCTGCCTTATCACCTGTTTTTAGAATCTATTTTTAAACCAAACTTTTTGATATTCTCTTTTTAAAATTAAAAATGCTATTTGATTAATTGTAGTTTCTAAATTTTCAGCTGTTAAAGCTGCTAATTCTTTTTCTGGGACATCTACTCTATACAAGAAATTCAAATAATCATCATAATTATTTGTAATTAGATTTAATATTATTTTACTTAATCCTTCTTTTAACTGGATAGGAGTATTTGATATTTCAAAACTTTCATCCAAATTTGATAATTGAAAATCCTTATTTAATTGTTCAATTAAATTCTGGTATAAATTTTCAAATGCAACCTTTTGTAATAACTCTAACGTGTTTTGTGCTGTTAACATTAAATAGTGCGTTTCATTAAACTTAAACCAAAATTTTTAAGAACTGTTTTCTTTTCTTCTGAAATTGATAGTTCCTCTAAAACCTTAAACGCTTTATTTGTATAAGCTTCTATTTCTGAAATAGTAATAGCTGGTATTTTATTTCTTTCAAATAAATTAGTTACTTCACCCACTTTATCCTTTGTATTTCCTGAATTATACAACTTCAATAAACGCTCCTTATCTTTAGTTTCACAAACTTCTAATGCTTTTAAATACAAAAAGGTTTTTTTATTTTCAATAATATCACCTCCTATTTGCTTTCCAAAAGTTGCTTCGTTTCCAAAAGTATCTAAAAAGTCATCTTGTAATTGAAATGCTATTCCAAGATTTAAACCGAAATTATAAATACTATTTGCTTCAGCCTCACTTACATTTGCTATAATAGCACCCATTTTCATTGAAGCTGCTACCAAAACGGATGTTTTATAGGTTATCATTTTCAAATACTCTGAAATAGTTACATCGTTTCTAATTTCAAAATCAACATCTAATTGTTGCCCTTCACAAACTTCCAAAGCCGTTTGGCTAAATAATTTTAATAATTTTTTATAGATGATTGGTTCATAATTTTCAAAACACTGATACGCCATTATCATCATTGCGTCACCAGATAAAATACCTGTATTTACATCCCATTTTTTATGAACCGTTTCTTTTCCTCGTCTTATAGGAGCACTATCCATAATATCATCATGAACCAATGTAAAATTATGAAACACTTCAATAGCCAAAGCAACATCAAAAGCATCTTTAGGGTTTTTACCAAATAAATCACAAGTCATTATTGCTAAAATTGGTCTTAAACGCTTACCTCCTATTTGTAAAATATATTGAATTGGTGCATATAAATTTTTGGGTTCTTTTAAAACTACCTTTTTATTCAAATATGTTAAAAAATCTTCTTTATAAATTTCAATACTCATAAACTCTTATTTTACAGTAAAACTACAGCTTTCATCTGTTTTATTAAACCTATTTTAAATTAAAATGTTATCAAAATGTTAAAACTATGGAAACTTTCATTGTTTCTTAAGTTTCCTTTCCTATATTTGCAGCCTCAATTTTATAACTAAATTGAATTTATGAAAGAAACAATATTAAAAAAATCTGGTAAAATATTTTTAAAATTTGGTTTTAAGAGTGTTACTATGGATGACATTGCTAATGAATTGGGCATATCAAAAAAAACAATTTATAAGTATTTTAAAAACAAAGTTGAACTTGTTGATGAAGCTACTACTTACATGCACGAAACCATGTACAAAGAAGTTTTAACAGTTTACAATTTTGGTTACAATGCCATTCAAGAAAATTTTGAAGTAAATAAAATATTTAAAGGTTTTTTACAAAATTCAGACAACTCACCTATTTATCAATTGCAAAAATACTACCCTGAAACAC
>TARA_R110001583_G_scaffold16041_5_pt1 | contig 38535 bp, 31 predicted proteins | sample TARA_R110001583 | Tara Oceans TARA_R110001583 (sample SAMEA4398432) | marine metagenome | biome: Polar Biome; feature: [MES] marine water layer (ENVO:01000295) within the mesopelagic zone...; material: water (ENVO:00002006), including particulate matter (ENVO:01000060) such as...... | reverse complement strand
TTTTTTCTTTCAGCTCTAAGCCCCTTTTCTGACCAATAGTATAGTAAGGATAACCTTCATGCCAGCCTAATTCTTTTCCATCAGTATCTATAATCTTTCCCTTCCCTATTTTTTCATCAACATCCGAAATCTCTTGTTTAAGAAAATCTCTGTAATCCATCCCATCTAGGAAACAGATGCCCATACTTTCTTTCTTTGAGGCAACACGTTTATGTCCAAAATTTATCGCCATTTCACGCACTTCAGGTTTAGTATAAGTACCTAGAGGGGTTAATGTACGCGATAAGATTTCCTGATTAAGATTCCACAAAAAATAGGATTGATCTTTTGCAGGATCGTTCCCTTTATGTATATAAAAAATCTCTTCCTCCTCAAGTATCTGAATATAATGTCCGGTTGCAATATATTGCGCTCCAAGTTGATCGGCTTTATCTAAAAGCAATCGCCATTTTAGGTTGGGATTGCAGTGAATACAAGGACTAGGTGTACGACCATTTAAATATTCCTGAAGGAATTGGCCAATAACAATATCCTTAAACTCATCACGAGCATCAATTACATAGTGTTCTATTGAAAGTTTATCTGCTAATTCCTGAGCATCAACTATAAAGTCAGGCAATTCTTGATTGTTAGAATCCTCATTAGGTGAATTCCAAAACCATAACGAAACACCTATAACCTCATAACCTTTATCCTTAAGCAACATAGCCGTAACAGATGAATCTGTTCCACCGCTCATTCCCAACACCACTTTATTCTTATCTCTACAACTTATTGCCATTTCTCTAGAATTACTTATCAGTTTACAAAACTAGAAAAAAAGCAAGAACCATATAGACAGATAATCATTTATTCAGAAAATCTTCTAGAATCCAATGATCATCGAAAAAATAAGAACATTAATCTTCATTTGTATATATTTGCCATTCTAACATAAGTTCAAACAAAAAAATCAAATATGAACATTAACAAAACAAGTCAAACTGTGATTGGTTTAGGCTTAACTCTCAGTATTCTATCCGGATGCTCGCAGGAGAAAACCATAGGGCATGGCATTCTTAAGAAGGAAGACATGAATCTTGAAGTAAAACCTGGTTCTGACTTTTTTGAATATGCTAATGGAGCTTGGATGAAAAACACGCCAATTCCTGCTGACAAAAGTCGTTATGGCGCTTTCGATATTTTAAGTGAAAGTGCAAACGAAGCTGTTCACAATCTTTTAGAGGAAGCTGCAAAAACTGAAAATGCACCTGAAGGAAGTAATCTAAAGAAGATTCAAGATTTCTACGCAACTGCAATGGATGTTGAGAAAATCAACAAAATCGGTTTAACTCCTCTATTGCCTGAATTTGAAAAAATTGCTGCAGTTGAGAATGCTAACGATTTACGTAATGAGCTTATTCATCTTCATAAAATGGGTATCAGTGCCTTATTTGGTGCTGGTGTTGAGCAAGACATGAAGAATACGACTGCAAACAGAATGTACCTTTCAGAAGATGGTTTATCTCTTTCAGATCGCGATTATTATACTGCTGACAATGAAACAAGTGCTAACATTCGAGTAGAGTTTGTAAAGTACATGGCTAAAATGTTTGAATTGATTGGTGAAGATTCAGCACTTGCAAAGAAAAATGCTGAAACAATCATGAGATTTGAAACGCGCATGGCTGAAAAATTCAATACTCTTTTAGAGAATCGAAATTATCCTGCAATGTATAACCCTAAAACTGTAGAGGTTCTAGCAAAAGAGTATCCTAACTTTGATTGGGCTACCTACTTCAAAGAAATGGGAGCAGATATCAAGGAGTATGTTATCACTACTCATCCAAGATACATGAAGGAATTCAACTTAATGCTTAAGGATGAGAAAATGGCTGACATCAAGCTATACTTAAAGTGGAAAGTGTTAGATGAATCTGCAAGTAAGGTATCTACCGAACTTGAGAAAGAACAATTTGCATTTTATGGTACTGCTTTAACTGGAGCAACTGAGCAACAGCCTAGATGGAGACGTATGTCTGATGCAACAGGTTCTGTTCTAGGAGAAGCTGTAGGTCAACTATATGTAGAAAAGTATTTCCCACCAGAAGCTAAAATTAGAATGGACAAGTTGGTAACAAACTTGAAAATCGCTTTACGCGGAAGAATAGAGAAACTTGAGTGGATGAGCGAAGAAACTAGAGTGCAGGCATTGGCTAAACTTGATGCATTCGGTGTGAAAATTGGTTATCCTGACAAATGGGAAGATTACTCAAAATTAGAAGTAAGTACTGATTCTTATATTCAAAATATTTGGAGAGCTTCACGTTTTGGTGTTACAAAGAACATTGCCAAACTGGGTAAACCTGTTGATACTGAAAAATGGGGTATGACGCCACAAACAGTTAATGCTTACTACCACCCCTTATTAAACGAAGTTGTTTTCCCTGCCGCAATTCTTCAACCTCCATTTTTCTATATGAATGGTGATGATGCCGTAAATTATGGAGCAATTGGTGTAGTTATCGGTCACGAAATGACTCACGGATTTGATGATTCTGGTCGCCGTTTTGATAAGGATGGAAACATGAGAGACTGGTGGACTGCTGAGGATACAGAAAAATTCAATGCTAGATCTCAGAAATTGGTTGATCAATTTAACGGATTCCAAGCATTCGAAGATTTGAATGTTGATGGTAAATTAACTCTTGGAGAAAATATTGCCGATTATGGTGGACTTACTGTTGGTCTAGAAGCATACAAGACCAGCTTGAATGGTAAACAACCAGAAGACATTGAAGGTTTCAATAACATGCAGCGTTTCTTCCTTGCTTATTCAAAGGTTTGGAGAGGTAATGTAAGAGACAAATATTTGAGAAAACTTATTAAAGAAGATGTTCATTCACCAGGTGAGTATCGTGTAAATGGAGGTTTATTCAATATTCCTGAATTTTACACAGCTTTTGAGATCGATGAAAAAGATCCTTTGTATCGTAACGACGAGCAAAGAGCAAAAATCTGGTAAGAGGTTTAATACCTTAAACATATAAGAAAAGCGATGAGATAACTCATCGCTTTTTTTTGTCAACTATTTAAAAGCCCAACTCAACTTTAATCTAATTTATAGCTAAGCCAATCCAACTCTAACTTTTTTATTTATAACACGTTGAAAACTGAAATCTTAAATTAAGCTAAATTCTCTTAGCTAATGTGAATCTCATGATTGTTTTGTAAACTTTGTTTCTTATTTTTGTTAATGTTCTTGTCAAACACCAAAACTCTGAAAAATAATCAGTTAATGAGATATTTCATCCAAAAACTTATCATTCTTTTATTCCTATCTGGAGCTATAATCGATGCTCAAGCACAAACGAACGAAGTTATTCGTTCTAACGAAAAAGTCGTTGTTGCTGGTAAGTTTTACTATTTGCATGTAGTAAGAGAAAAACAAACCATGTTTTCGATATGTAAGGCCTATGGTACTGACATAAAAGAAGTCATGGAAATTAATAGAAAGAAAACGCACAACATTGATTTAAATGAGATTCTAAGAATCCCTTTCGTACAATCTGCAGTTGCCAACAGTTCTGTTAACACCTCAAAAAAAGAAACATCTGACTATTTCTACCATGTTATTCAAAAAGGGAATACGCTTTATTCATTATCAAAACAATTCAATCAGAGTATTGAGAATATCAAAGTAAATAATCCTGAGATTGGAGAAAATGGTAGACTTACAGTAGGAACAGTTCTTAAAATTCAAAAACAGACTAATCCTCAACAAGCAGATAAGAAAAAGAACACTTATAAGGTTAAGGCTAGTGATTCTGAAGCTGATATTCTTGATAAATTCAACATCAAACGTAGAGCATTCCGAAAACTAAACCGCCATGTTAGGTCGTTCAGAAATATTAGAGCAGGTACGATTGTAAATCTTCCGAAGAATGCTAAACCAATAGCCCCTGCTCTAGATGTAACTAATGAATTTACTGATGAGTTAGAACATGCAACAGATTACAATCAAATTTTCAAAGAATATACCAGAGATACAACGGTTCAATCTACTATTGACATTGCTCTTTTCTTGCCTCTTTATGCTGCTTTAAGTGATTCTTTAAACTGGGAATATACTTATCAAGATACGCTTCAAATCATGACTCGTAAGGAGCCTGAAACAATCTATCCGAAATCTAGAGATTTCATTAGATTGTACCAAGGTGTACTATTAGCTGTTGAAGATCTTAAGAAACAAGGTTTAGAAATAAACCTACACGTATTTGATACCGAAAAAAATCAATCAACTGTTCGTCAAACATTGGAAAGCTTGGGAGCGCAAAAATTAGATTTAATATTAGGTCCAGTTTATTCTAGCACATTTGACTTAGTCGCTGAATACGCCCAAGCTAAACAGATTCCTATTATTTCACCTTTATCTTCTAAAAACAAACAACTACACAATAACCCTTTTGTTTTTCAACTAAATACTTCAATTCAATCTTTATGTGATAATATTTTTAATCACATCATGTCTGATAAAGAGAATAAAAATATTGTGATTGTTCACAGCAAAAACTATAAAGAGTTAGAAGAATACAAGCTGGTTTCAGATATTGAACAGCAATTATTTGAAGATGGTAGATACTGGAAATATTCTAACCTTAACTACAGTAAAATCTCGTTTGAGGATTACGGCAATCTTGGTTTGGAGTATCTTTTAAGTAAAACTCAGGAGAACATCATTGTAATTCCGTCATCGAAGCCTGCAGTAGTTGAAAGCTTTTTGACAAACCTTAGAATTCTAAGTAAGTCATATCCAATAAAACTAATTGGTTTTCCTTCGTGGCAGCGTTATAGTAGTATGGATCCGAGTAATTTATTCGAACTAAACACACAAATACTCTCACCATATTTCATCGATTACAAATCGGAACGTGTTAGTCAATTTGTAGATCGCTTTAGATATGAATTTAGCTGTGAACCTAATGACTATTCATTTAGAGCTTACGATTTCACGCTTTATTTCTCTACTGCAATTAAACGTTACGGTATTCAATTCTTCGATCACCTAAATGAAATTAAAGATATTGACTTACTTCAATCGAACTACGCGATTGAAAGTGTTAGTGCTTGGGGAGGTTTTGAGAATAGAGGTCTTCAAATGATTAATTACACCAAAGACTTTGAAGTAAAAGCTCAAAAGTTTGAACCAATAATTGAAGATCATCAAAATATTGAACTTACTACGGGAACTTTAAATCAATAGTTCTGGTAAAATATATAGATCTAAAAAAGGCTACCTAATTGGTAGCCTTTATATTTTATTGTGGGTAATTAAGATTTTCTTCTTTCAGATTGCTTAGAACTTCATGATTAAACTTCTTAGCTTCTTGCCTTGCTCCTTCAAGATCGTGACTCTTGTAGTTACCACATTCTATCTTATCGGCTCCCGGAATTTCTTCATCAAAGTCAGACATAAATTTGAACATTTCTTGAATTACATCGACCACATCAGTTGAGATTAAGTCTCCATGAAAAATCATATAAAAACCAGTACAACATCCCATTGGTCCGAAATAAACTGTTTTCTTTGCCCAATGATCGTGATTTCTTAAGAAAGTAGCACATAAATGCTCCATAGTATGCATAGCCTCAATTTCCATTGCAGGCTCAATATTTGGCAGCTTCGTTCTAATATCAAAACTTGTTAGAATCTCGCTACCTACTGTATCTTTACGAGAAACATATATACCTCTCTTCAATCGATCATGATCAACTTCAAAACTATCTATCTTTTTCATATCCCTATTTTTAAATGATCAACAAAAACACAATAGTTATTCCGATAGCTTAGAAATAAAAATTAGGCTTGGCCTAATTCTTGAATCATCTCCATTACCATATTACCTGAATTAACTGCCGCAGTTTCTACAAACTCCTCATATTGAACAGCATTCTCTTGTCCTGCAATATCCGAAATAGAACGGATAACAACAAATGGGACTTCAAAACGATGGCAAGCTTGCGCAATAGCTGCACCTTCCATTTCTACTGCATCGGCTTCTGGGATCAAACCTTTAATTCGTTTAGTTGCTTCAGGATCATTCATAAACTGATCTCCAGTAACAATAGTTCCACACTTAGTCTTCAAATCAGTTAATTTATGAATAGATCTATCGGCTAATTCAATCAACTTAGAATCCGCAATAAAACTAGGTGGCATGCCTGGCACTTGACCGTGTTTGTAACCAAAAACAGTACAATCAAAATCGTGATAAATAGCTTCCTTGGAAATAACGATATCCCCCACTTTTAAGTCAGAAATAAAGCCACCAGCACAACCTGTATTGATTACAAAATCAGGAGCAAAATTATCGATTAAAACAGCAGCTCCAATACCAGCATTAACTTTCCCAATTCCCGATTGTAACAACACAATATCAATCCCATGGATTTGTCCTTTATAAAAAGTAAATCCTGCCTTAGTGATTTCTTCTTTATTTTTCAACTCATCACGAAGCCTAGTGACTTCAATCTCCATAGCTCCAATTATACCTATATTCATTTCCTTTTTTTTATTTAATCGTCAAAATTAAGCCATTTCATTTCAGGAATAACTGATTTTAAATGCTTAGTTCCTGCAAAATTAACAAAGGAAATGGGTTTACTAAATTCAATATGAAAAAATAATAAGCTTTAAATGGATCTTATACATAAGTATTAGGTATCAAACTTTGAATATCATCAGCAATAATCGTATTTTAAAGCTCAATTTAATCGACTAAAGAAATAAAGGATATGCTGAGTAATTCTATCTATCAATATTTACTTGATCTTAGAGAAAACAATAATAGAGATTGGTTTCACGCCAATAAAACTCTATACAATACGGCAAAAAAAGATTTTGAACTTTTCATAGAACTAAGCATAGAGCAGATTAAACAAATAGATCCTTCGGTAGCTGGCAATAATGCGAAAGATTGCATTTTTCGTATTTTTAGAGATGTTCGATTCTCAAATGACAAACGTCCTTATAAAACCAACTTTGGAGCTTTTATAGCTCGTGATGGTCGCAAATCTAAATATGGTGGTTACTATATTCATATTGAACCAGAGCAATGTTTTCTAGGAGGTGGCTGTTATATGCCCGAACCTAAAACACTTAAAGCAATTCGTGAAGAGATTTTTCATCATCCTGAAGAATTTAAGTCTATAATCGAAAAACCCGAATTTGCTAATCATTTCCCTGAACTGTATGGAGATAAACTAAAGACTGCCCCACGTGGCTATCCAAAAGATTTTGAATACATTCAACTCTTAAACTATAAACACTTTGCAGTTAGCAAATTGGTTTCTGATAATATTGTGACTTCAGACAAGTTCCCTCTTGCGATACAGGAATCATTTGAAGCTCTGCATCCTCTTAATCTGTTTTTGAATAATATTATAGAGGATTTATAACTGAAAGCTATTTGGTATTACTATCAATAAAGGAGATATTCGCAGTCTTAAATCAAAAACGAGTTATGAGTCAGAAAGGGAATAGACTTAGTGGAGAAGAATTACATGAACTAGGTATAAAATGGGTATATAAACACATCAAAGATGATTACGAAATTCTATCGGTGAATATTGAATTTGAGAAGAATCCTCAAATTCTTGCTCGAAAAGATGAAGACATGTATTTCATCGTTATAAAGACAAGTACTTATCCAGATTTAGGATCTTTATCGCCAATGGCTGCTGAAGAAATCATAAAGCATGCAGATAAGCACAAATCTAAAATCTTATTTGCACATGTAGGTGTAGCTAATGCAGATACTAAGGATGAAGAAGAAATGGCATTTCCTGTAAAAGGAGGTCAATATTACATTAATTACAACGGCTTAAGTATAGAGCCTAACATACTTATGCAGCCAGAATAAATAGTTGTCATGCAAGAAGATATCCAGAGAAAACGTCACGAATACACGCTTAAGCAATTAAATGAGGAAGATGTAGATCCGAGTCCATTTATTCTATTTGATACTTGGTTTAAAGCGGCACTTGATGAAGATTTACCCGATGCTAATGCCATGACATTAGCCACCGTCAATTCAGATGGTAAACCTACAGCAAGAATACTTCTACTTAAAGATTATTCCGATCAAGGTTTCTGTTTCTTCACCAATTATAATAGTAGAAAAGGTGAAGATATAAAGCAGACCCCATATGGTGCAATGGTGTTCTTTTGGCCTGAGTTGGAAAAGCAAATTCGGATAGAAGGTCTAATCGAGAAATTAGAGCCTGAGTATTCAGATCAGTATTTTATGGCACGCCCTGTTGGTAGTCGACGTGCTGCTGCTGCATCTCCACAATCCTCTATTCTTACAAATAGAAATGAATTAGAGCAAGCTATTCATGATTTTAAAAATAAGTTTGGCGATAATTTCAAACGACCTAGCTACTGGGGAGGCTACAAGCTTATTCCTGAAAAATTCGAATTTTGGCAAGGAAGAGAGAGTCGCTTAAATGATAGAATCGAATTTGTATTGAAAAATGAGAATTGGAATTTTCATCGCCTAGCACCTTGATTTACAATCGAACTATAGAAAGGCTTTCAAATAAGGCTTTTGGCATCTCACAAAATTCAAAAAAACAACTATCTTGTGCCTGATTTTCAACCCAATAGGAGTTTTTGGAGTTTGAAATACAACACTTTTTAGAAATTATAATAAAGTATATTTGACTAAAAATGAGCATTATAAAAAATACGGCTGAAAAAATAGCTCGAAAATTATTAAACAAACAACTAAGAAAACACACAAAACGTGTAGAATTTCATAATATGAAAAGTGCTAAACACATTGGCATTTTATTCGATACAAATCAAAAAGAAAATAATAGTATTGTAAGTAACTTCTATACAGATTTAAAAAACCAAGGTTACAAGGTAAGTGCAGCTGGTTGGTACGAGGGATTTGACATCCCTAAAAAACCATTAAACATTTTAGATTTCATATATTTTTCAGAATTAGACAGTAATTGGAAAGGGATACCTCAAACACATGAGATATCTGAGTTCTTTAAACAAAAATTTGATATTCTTTTTGTTTTAACTCAGTCTGAAGAACTCGCAATTCAATATATATCATCTCTATCACCTGCAGCTTTTAAAGTAGGTGCAAGAGGGAATCATGCTGAATATTTAGATTTTATGATTGAACTAAAGGAGACTGCGTCAATTAAAAACCTTATACAAGACAGCATCACATATTTATCAGAAATTAAGAAAAACTAGAATATAATGTCACAACAATTTTCAGGAACAGGAGTCGCTATTGTTACGCCTTTCCATACAGATGGGAGTATCGATTTTAACTCTTTAAGCAACTTGGTCGAATTCCAAGTTAAGAATGGAGTAGACTATCTTGTTGTTATGGGGACAACAGGTGAATCAGCAACTCTTAATAAAGATGAGAAAAAAGCGGTTATCGATCATATAATCAAGGTGAACAACAAGAGAATACCTCTAATTGTAGGCATTGGTGGTAATAACACAAATGAAATTGTTGAAGAAATAAAAAGTTTTCATGCTTATGATGAAATTGCTGGAGTTCTATCCGTTGCACCATATTATAACAAACCAAGCCAAGAAGGACTTTATCAACACTACAAAATGATTGCAGAAGCTTGCCCAGTACCTGTAATTCTATATAATGTTCCTGGAAGATCTGCAGTAAACATTTCGGCAGAAACAACACTTCGATTAGCAAATGACTTCGAAAATATCGTTGCAATTAAAGAAGCATCTGGCGATATGGAGCAAATCATGGATATTATCAAAAACAAACCATCTGGTTTTGCAGTAATATCTGGTGACGATGCCCTAACCTTTCCGATGATTTGTTTGGGTGCCGATGGCGTTATTTCTGTAGTCGCGAATGCGTTCCCAAAAGAATTTAGTGACATGGTTAATTATGCTCGCCAATCTAAAATTGCTCAAGCAAAGGAATTACATTATAGCCTTTTTGAAATCATTCAAAATTTATTTACAGAAGGTAACCCTGCTGGCATTAAAGCTATTCTAAACATCAACAATTTGATTGAGAACAACTTCAGATTACCAATGATTGGTGTTAGCACTAAGCACTACTCAAAACTTAAAAATTTAGTTAATCAAGTTAAGTAAGTCTGGCACGTAAATTGATATGATTCATAAAGATTACTTTTAGTAATATGTTTTAAATACTCATTGAATGTGAGTATCTTTAAATTTCAATCTAAACAGAGTAAATTAAAACACACATTATGAATCATTCATTGCGTTTATTAGTTCTTGCATTGGTATTAGTTGCTAGTGCATCTTGTTCACGTCAAATCACACGAGTATCACCAGACCAGCAAATAGATTTAAGTGGTCGTTGGAATGACACAGATTCTCAACTAGCTGCACAGGCTTTAACTCAACAAGTTTTGAGTCAAAATTGGATTGCAAATTTCCAAAAGGAATTCAATAGAAAACCAGTAGTTATTGTTGGGTTAATATATAACAAGAGTTCTGAGCATATTGAGGCTGACACTTACATTAAAGATATTGAAAAATCAATATTGAACGATGGTCGTGTTCGACTTGTACAAGCAGGTTCTAAACGCGAAGATTTACGTCAAGAAAGAGCTGATCAGCAAGATTTTGCTGCGAAAGCAACAATTAAGAAGTGGGGACAAGAATTAGGTGCTGACTTTATTCTACAAGGTGATATCAATTCTATTATTGATAGCCACAAAAAAGAGAAAGTACGTTATTATCAATTAAGTCTTGAATTGACTAACATCGAAACTAGCGAACTAGTATGGATGGGTGATAAAAAGATTAAGAAATACGTAAATCGATAAACTGAAGATTTGCTCTTATAAACCTTGCAAGACTTAACGTCTTGCAAGGATTTTAATTTCTTGACTAAAATCTAAAGTCAAACATTCAACCTTTCTCTTCGTATGATATTCTTTCTACACAAGCGATTCCATTTATTCCTCGTTCTTCTTGCTTCAATTTTATTATCAAGTTGCGCAACTTATTACCAACAAAACGAAGCTTTCAATAAAAGCTTTGAAAATGGTGATATGCAAATGGCAAACAAGCATTTGGATGCTAATAAAAAACTACAAGCAAATCGAAACAGAGTACTTTACCTTGTAAACAAAGGCACTCTAGCTTGGATGCAGGAAGACTATACTTTAGCTAACACCTACTTTAACGAAGCTGATTTATTTATTGAGGATCAAAGAAAGAATATAGGTTCAGAAGCCTTAGCCATTATTTCGAACCCTAGTGTTAAACCCTACAAGCCAGAAGATTTTGAGAATGTACTTATAAACTATTATAAGGCCATTGGCTATCTTCAACTAGGTAAAAATCAAGAAGCTCTTGTTGAATGTCGTCGTGTCAACGAGAAACTTTACGCTATAAACGACAAGTACCCTAGAAACCACAAAAATAGATATAGTGATGATGCATTTGCCCACAACCTGATGGGGATGATATACGATGCATCAAAAGATTACAATAATGCTTTCATTGCATATAGAAATGCCTACAATATCTATAAAAGCAACTACTCCGAAAACTTTGGAACCATAAGCCCAGTACAATTAAAGAAAGATATTTTAAGAACTGCAAAACGTATTGGATTCGAGAAGGAATACATCTTCTATAGTAAAGAGTTTAATATGACCTACGAAAACTCCTCTAAAGATGAAGGAGAAATCATTTTCATTTGGATGAATGGCTTAGGACCTGTCAAAGACGAATGGAGCATCAATTTTGCTGCCAGCAGAGGTGGCGGAGGTATGTTAAATCTTACTAATAATGAAGAAGGTATTAACTTCCCTTTCAACACGAATAATTTTAGCAGTAATGAGAAAGCTGCATTCAACAATCTCGACTTTGTTCGAATTGCTTTCCCAAAATACAGAGAACGTACACCATTATTCAACCAAGCTTTTATCGAAATTAATGGAGCAGATACATTTCCGTTAGAAAAAGCTGAAGATATAAATGCAATTGCTTTTAAATGCTTAAAAGATCGCATGGTCAGAGAATTAGCTAATTCAATTTTACGATTGGCAACAAAAAAAGCTCTTGAAGAATTTACTCGCAGTAAAGATAAAACAATGGGAACTCTGCTAAGCATTGCTAACGCATTAACAGAGAAAGCAGATACACGCAACTGGCAAACTCTTCCTCATAGTATCTATTACTCAAGAATTAGACTTAAACCAGGAAACCACAAACTTGTATTAAATCTTAAAAGCGGTATAAATGGTGAGCATAAGCAAGAATTCAACTTCAATGTGAAAGCAGGTAAGACTCAATTCTTCAATTTCCAAAATCTTGAAACAAGATAAGTCATTAAATAGTAGAATTTTATTGGCATACCTATTAATGGATGGTAAGTTCCATTGGTCCACGTATAAAACTTGATATGAAATCAACATTACCCCAAAATACAATTCACTATTGTCCTAAATGCAGCAGTAGTGAATTTTCATTTAAAGAAGATCAGTCTTTTTTATGCAACAAGTGTAATTTTCAGCTATATATCAACTCAGCCGCAGCCGTAGCAGCTTTAATTGTAAACGACAAGGGCGAGATCCTTTTTACAAAACGAGCTGTAGAACCTCACAAAGGAATGCTTGATCTACCAGGAGGTTTTGCCGATATTATGGAAACTGCTGAAAATGCACTCTCCCGTGAAATAAAGGAAGAGCTAAATCTTGACATTAAAAATCATCATTATTTTATGTCTTCTCCCAATGAATATATTTTTGGTGGATTATCTGTTTTCACATTGGATTTAGCTTATATTTGTCAACTTAAAACATTTAACGATATACACGCAAAAGACGATATTTCTAGTTACGAATTCATAGCCCCAAACTTAATCCCCTACAACAAGATTGGTGGTGAATCTATAAAAAGAATAACATATGCTTTTGCTAAAAAATTAATTAATGAGCTTTAGAAAAATTACCTTAATCACAGTCCTTTGTGCATTAATATTTATTTCATCATCGTCTTTTGCACAAAAAAAAGAATTGAAGTATGAAATAGGGACGTCAGGAGTTGTATCAAGTAAGTCAACACTTCCTTTTTGGTTAGTTTCAAATAGGAATGGAATTATTCCTGATGAGAATAGTGGTCTATTATCATTAAAGCTTAAATCTGAATTCACACCATCAAATTCAAATTTTGATTATTCATATACTGCTTCATTGATCGGTTCTCAAGGAAACACAAGTGAAGTATTCTTCGATGAGTTATACAGTTCCTTAAAATGGCAAAATATAATCTTTGATATAGGTATAAAACATAGAGAGATAAATTATGATGGTATATCTATGAGTAATGGAAATCTTCTATTTTCAGGAAACTCTCGCTCCTATCCTAAAATTAGTGTTGGAATTAATAATTATGTTTCTGTTCCCCTCACCAACAATTGGTTAGCTATTAAAGGTGAATTTTCAAATGGTATTCTTCTTGATAATAGATATGTTGACAATGCTAATATACATCACAAAAATGCTTTTCTAAGAATAGGTAAAGAAAATGGGCTATCGTTTACAATAGGTTTAGATCATTATGCACAATGGGGAGGAAAGTCACCTAAATGGGGAAATCTAGGTGGACTTAACGCATTCAAAGAAGCCGTTTTAGTTCAAGCTGGAAAGGTTCTAATTGATCCTGATGGTAATGAATCAATAACTGAAAGCTATAATAAGTCAGGTAATCATTTAGGACAAAATTCATTTAAGATTGCTTATTCTAATGACAAATTATTTTCTTCGTTAACATTAAAAAACATCTACGAAGACAAATCTGGAGACTTCAGGCATCTCCCAGACGTAAAAGACTGGAATATTAGCTTTTATTTAAACTTTAAGGATCAAAAGTTCTTATCATCATTTATTTACGAATATTATACATCCAAAGATCAAGGAGGCTATCTTATTCGTCCAGATCATCCTAATGAGCCTACAATTGGATTTGATTCCTACTTTAACAATGGAGTTTTCAAATCAGGTTGGACTAATTATAACAGAACCATTGGTCTACCTCTCTTCACCACTCGTTTGGAAAATGGTGAATCACGAGGGGTTAACAACAATGCTATTACAGCACATCATTTTGGGTTTAAAGGAAATGTTTCAAATTTTCAGTACAAAGCACTGGTGACATTTTCTAACAATTTTGGCACACTATCATTGATTAATGATGGCAAAGGAAAAAAACCAGAGAACTACTCGAAAGCTTACTCTTTTCCTAAAGCATTATCTCAACAATCTTATATGCTAGAAATTTACTTACCTAAATTCAAAAGTATTCCTTTCTCTGTTTCAACAAAATTTGCTTTAGACACGGGTGAGTACCTACCAAAAAATTTCGGATGTCAAGTCTATTTCTTGTATGATGGTATATTCTCAAAATAACTCTATCCCTAAAAACATATAATCTTAATAATGGTTGTTAGCTATTATATCATAAAATATCCATACAAGCTTGTATGGAATATTCTAAATTTTTTCAAGAAAAGGAAAGAAGTAGTTTTTTACTGTGCTAATGAATTGGATTTAGAGATCTTCAAGAACGTAAAAAAACATCTCAAACCAATATCCGTAGTTGTTCGAAACAAACGTATTAAAAATAAGTTGAAAACGTTAGGAGTTAAATCAAGATTAATGCCTGTCTTTCCAAAGGCTGTAATCATGTGTAGACAGGCTTGTTATTTATTTCCCGAATCTAAAATTATAAGAATTGGAATCAATCATGGAGCTTATCACTTTAAACCCTTTGCTAATGTAAAGGGACACAATATGTTTAACCAATTCTTTTTCTCTAGTGCCCAAGAGGTTAAAGAAGCAGAGCAAATAGGAATTACTTCAGGAGTTGGTGTTGGTTTTCCAAAACTTGACGATGCCTTTAATGGCACTTATGATTCAACTTACTTAAACAATCTAAAATGTAAGCTTAATTTAAACCCAAATAAGAAAACAATCTTATTTTCGGCAACTTGGGATGGCTCCGATATGTCAGCAGTTCATTTATGGTATGACAAATTAAATGAATTCACTTCTGACTACAATGTACTAGTCACAGTACATATCTGGACATCAGACAAATATAAAAACACAATCAAAAGAACTTCAGGAATAAGCTTTATTGATACTCAAAACATTACTCCTTACATTATTATTTCTGATATTTGCATTTGCGATACAAGTTCTATTATATCTGAAATGTGTGCATTAAATAAACCTATTGTAACGTTTCGAGTTCCTGTTGTCAAAAGGACCGTACCTGAAGTTCGTGAAATTATTAAAGATATTAGTTTTCAAATTGAAGATTTCTCTGAATTAGCTGATGGTATAGAGTTTTCTTACAAAAATTCATATCAAAAACAGAACCAACGAGAAATTGCGAATAAAAGAATGTTTGAAAAACTAGATGGAAAATCAGGAGAGAGAGTCGCAAGTAAAATTACAGAACTATTACCTGAATTAAAGATGGATTCAAATAAAATCAATTACAATCAAAGAAACTTGATCAACCAAGAATTTTCAAGATTGAATTCATTTCTTCAAAATCTACCCGAACGATTTGAAAAAGAGGGTAAATGTCTTTATAAAGGAAGAAATGAGATTCGAATATTTGAACATGAAGGTTTCAAACTAAATGTTAAATCCTTCAAAATACCTCATTTCATTAATAAGGTCGCATACGGATATTTAAGAGGATCAAAAGCAAAACATTCATTCGAATTTGCAATGAAAATTAGGTCTTGTGGATCTGAAACGCCAGAACCAGTTGCCTGTATTGAGATCTTAAAAGCAGGATTGTTTAATAGGAGTTACTATGTTAGCTTACATCACGAATACGACTTCACTATACGTGATTTAATTAGCTTTGATTTTCCTGACAAAGAGAATATTTTAAAGCAATTCGCGGTATTTACCTACGAAAAATTGCACAAGCATAATATTCATCATCTTGACTACTCAAGGGGAAATATTCTAATTACTCGTCTTGAAAATCATAAATATGATTTTAGTATTGTGGATATCAACCGAATGCGATTTGAGAAGATGGATTTTATCAAAGGACTAAAGAACTTCTCTCAAATATGGGCAAACGAAGAAGAATTAACGATCGTTGGGAAGGAATACGCTCGTATTAATAATAAAAGTGAAGACGAAGCTGCTAGGCTTTTAATTCAATTTGATAAAGAACATAAGAAGAAGATTGAACGTAAGAAAAGATTCAAAAAACTTTTCAAATCATCCAAATAGAAAAGCATGAAAGTTGTTTTATTCTGTAAAAGACCTTATTCTTTTAGCATTTTACGTCCGCTTCAAATAGAAGCTGAGCTAGCTGGATATGACGTACTATGGTATATTGAATCTGATATCATGAACATTTTCCCTTTTAAAGACAATTCAACCGCTACTAGTTCAATACAAGTTGTTTCAGATTTCAAATGTGACGCTATTTTTGCCCCAGGAAATGAAGTTCCATATTTTCTGAGAGGTCTTAAGGTACAAATATTCCATGGTTTGGCTGGGGAAAAGAAAGGTCATTTTAGAATACGTAACTACTTTGATTTATACCTCACGTCTGGAGCATATTTCACAAAACGATTTAACGAATTAGCGAAAAAACATGGTGACTTTGAAGTCATTGAAACAGGTTGGTCCAAACTTGATGCTCTTTTCATTCAACAGAACGATTTTAAAGAAGAGAAACAAGCCTTGCTTGAAAAGCATCAAGCAAGAAAGATTCTTCTCTTTGCTCCTACCTTCTCGCCAAATTTAACTTGTGCCGAGACTATTTTCGATGAAATCATTACCCTATCTAAAAATCCAGATTATTTGGTTTTGGTTAAGTTTCATGATAAGATGAATAAGGAGGTGAAAGCAAAATATAAACAGGCTGCTCAATCTCTTGAAAACCTAGTAATCGTAGATGATCCAAATATCAGCAAATATTTGATTCTCTCAGATTTGATGATTAGTGATACGTCATCAGTTGTTTATGAATTCTTATTACTTGATAAGCCCGTCATCACATTCAAATCATCATCTGAAAATATCAAATGGACAGATATTGATGAGCCAAAAATACTAGTAAGCTCTATTGAATCAGTATTGAAATCTGACATCAATCAAAATGATAGACAATGGATTATCAATAATTACCACCCATTAAGTGATGGTAAGTCTGCCAAAAGAATGATTGAAGCAGTTAAGAACTGGCTAAACAAAAATCCGGTTCCAGAGAAAAGAAAACTATCATCATTACGTAGATGGAAAATCTACAAAATATATGGTAAAATCAAAAAATGATTAAGCTTTATTTCAGATATTAGTAATCGAAATATATTATTTAGGATAAAAAAACGAAAGAAAATAAACATGAAACGTATACTTGTTACAGGAGGTGCTGGATTTATTGGTTCACACTTATGCGATCGTCTAATAAAAGAAGGCAACGATGTCATCTGCCTAGACAATTATTTTACGGGTAACAAGCGTAATGTCGAACATCTGATTTCGCATCCCTATTTCGAATTGGTTCGTCACGATGTGATTCAACCTTATTTTGCTGAGGTAGATCAAATCTACAATTTGGCCTGCCCTGCTTCTCCTGTGCACTACCAGTTTAATCCCATAAAAACGACTAAAACATCGATTATGGGTGCTATCAACATGCTTGGTCTAGCCAAGCGTATTAAGGCTCGAGTATTACAAGCTTCAACCAGTGAGGTATATGGCGATCCTGAAGTTCATCCACAAACGGAATCCTATTGGGGAAATGTAAATCCTATTGGTATACGTTCTTGTTACGACGAAGGGAAACGCTGTGCAGAAACCTTATTTATGGATTACCACAATCAAAATCAGGTTGATATTAAGATCATGCGTATTTTCAATACCTACGGGCCCAATATGCATCCCAATGATGGACGTGTGGTTTCTAATTTTATCATGCAAGCTTTAAAAGGTGAAGACATTACTATTTATGGCGATGGTTCACAGAGTAGAAGTTTTCAATATGTTGACGATTTGGTTGAAGGTGCCATAAGAATGATGAATTCTCCTAAAGATTTCATTGGTCCAGTTAACATCGGTAATCCTCATGAATTTACCATTCTTGAGTTGGCTCAGAAAGTAATTGAACTAACTCAATCCATGTCAAAAATTATTTACAAAGAACTTCCAATGGATGATCCAATGCAGCGTCAACCTGACATTAGCCTTGCAAAAGAAAAATTAAACAATTGGGAACCCAAAATTCAGTTGGAAGAAGGCTTAACTAAAACAATTGCTTACTTTGATGATCTATTGCAGAAAGGATGATAGCAATATTCCAAAAAACCACATTTTGAAACATGAATAGTTAAAGATTTGCAGTATTATTGCAGAACTTCAATAATTTTATCACCACACATTTCAAGAGGATATGATCAAGAACATCTATTTCATACACCGTTTCCATTTCAATAAATCTTATTACGAAAATGATGATTTTCAAGAATTAAAAAATAATGGATATAGAGTTAAATATATAGATATTGTTGGCTTATTAAAATCATCTAAACTTGAAGACACTTGCCCTGAAGATCTTAAAAAAGATGTCATTTATATAAATACAAAAAAAGAATTCAAACAATTCCTATCTGACAATAAACATAATAGTGTTCTTGCAACTTGTGTAGGACTTCAAATCAACAGCGCTTGGTTTTATCGTATAATAAGTCAATCTAAAATTCCTTATATTTTTCTGGATGTTAATTTTTTTCCTCAATTAAAATCTTCCAATAGGATAAAAAATGTATCCACAAAAGTAAAGCGTCTATTCGAAAAGACTGCACCAAACTACCTATTTCTTAAAGGAATTCGTTCAATCGATTATTATTACACTAAATTTATTTTAAGGCCTAGCGTAGCCATTCTATATGTAAAATCATCTATTCGAAAAAGAGTATTAAAACTTGCTAATAAGGATACGAAACTTATCAAAACGAATTCTAATGACTGGAATACCGCTAACAAAAATGTTCTTAAAATTGTAGATTCGGATAATTACCTTGTTTTCATAGATCAATATGTACCCTATCATCCTGATTTTGTTGCAAGAAATATCGATCTTAAATTTACAGCCGAAGAATATTATAACGAAATAAATTCAAATTTAGAAAATGTTTCAAAAGGCACAGGCTTAGAAGTAATAATAGCAGCACATCCTAGACGAATGGGTGCGAATGATTATAACTTTCCATTATTCTATAATGAGACATCCAATCTTATTAAACATTCTAAGTTGGTTCTAGCTCACTACTCTACCGCAGTTAATTTTGCAGCCATACATAATATTCCTCTTCAATTTCTAACATCAAACTTGTTACAGAGAAGCTATATCGGAAGAAATATTGAAGATATGGCGTTTACTTTTAATAAAAAGCCAATTAATCTATCTTCTGAACAATTCAATAACGAGAACTTTCAGAATTTGTTAAATATTGATAATTTAGCGTACTCTGAATACATTGAGAAAAATTTAGCACCATCTGATTCTTCCCAAACCGGTGAAATAATTATCGAAGTAATAGAATTATTAGACTTTAGAGAGAATTAAATTTAGAAACATATAATATATGAAATCAGTCGCAATAATCCCACTTCGTAAAGGCTCAAAAGGAATACCAGGTAAAAACAAAAAGAAAATTCTTGGCAGACCTCTATATCAGTGGTGTTTAGGAGAAGCTATATTTTCAAATTTAGACGAAGTTTACGTTTTCACAGACGATGAAGAGCTTATTCTTCAAATTAATCAAGAATATAAATGGACATCTAAAGTAAGAACTATATTAAGAAGTCCAAAGAGTGCGACAGATACAGCAAGTACTGAGCAAGCAATGATTGAATTTGCTGAAAATATTAAATACAGTTTTGATGTAATTTGTTTATTACAAGCAACATCTCCTTTGACTAATAGAAAAGATATAAACAAGGCACTGGAAGCTATTATAGATCAAAAATATGATTCAGTACTCACAGTTGTTGAAACAAAACGATTTATTTGGAACGAGCAAGGTGAAAGTATTAACTATGACTATAACAATAGACCTAGACGTCAAGATTTCGACGGTTTATGTATAGAAAATGGAGCTGTCTATGCTTCTAGTAAGGATCAATTTCTTAAAAGTAAAAATAGACTTGGAGGAAATATAGGTATTATTAAAATGCATGAAGACACTCTTACTGAGATAGATGAACTCAGTGATTTACTCATAATTGAAAATCTACTTCTTCATAGACTTAAACTGAATAAAAAATCACCTCAAAAGATTGAACTTCTTGTTTTAGACGTAGATGGCGTTTTTACAAATGGGACCGTTTCTGTGTCTAATGAAGGAGAGTTATCAAAAACCTTCTCACTTAGAGATGGTATGGGCATTGAGAATCTACGTTCTTCAGGAGTAGATATTATTGTTATGACTTCTGAAGATTCTCCAATTGTTCAAAAAAGAATGGAAAAGCTAAATCTACCTTTATGCATGGGAGTAAAAGATAAGTTTTCCAGATTAGATAAGATTCTAACAGATAAAAATCTTAACCGTAATTCGGTAGCTTATATTGGTGATGACATTAACGACTTGGTTAATCTTAACTCTGTTGCTTGGGGTATATGTCCTAACAATTCAGTTACTAGTCTTATTCCCTATTGTGATATCCTGTTGAATAATAAGGGTGGCGACATGGCTATAAGAGAGGCTATTAATTTTATTGTTAAATACAATCAACGATTCGAATAACATTTTAATTTACAAAATATGAAGCAAGCTAAAGTTATTGCAGAGATAGGGTGTAACCATAAGGGAGATATGGACACAGCAAAGGAGTTGATCAAAGTTGCAAAGATTTTTTGCAATGCTGATGTTGTTAAGTTTCAAAAAAGAAACAACAAAGAACTATTGACCGAAGAGCAATACAATGCCCCACATCCAAATCCAATTAATTCGTATGGTGACACTTACGGAGCGCATAGAGAATTTCTTGAATTTGATTTAGAACAAAATAGAGAACTTAAAGAATTCTGTGAGGAATTGGGAATCACATTTTCAACTTCAACATGGGATTTGACTTCAGCCAAAGAAGTTGCAAGTTTAAATCCAGATTTGATTAAAATCCCTTCGGCTTGTAATAACAACTATGAAATGCTAGGCTGGTTATGTGAAAATTACAAAGGTGAAATTCATGTTTCTACTGGTATGACTAGTAAAGATGAAATTGAAGATCTTGTTTCATTCTTCGAAGAGAAAAAAAGAAATATGGATGTTGTACTTTATGCTTGCACCTCAGGATATCCTGTTCCTTTCGAAGATGTATGTTTACTTGAGATTACTCGTATAATTGAGAAATATAAAAGTCGTGTCATGGAAATTGGTTTCTCTGGACACCACTTAGGTATAGCAGTTGATATTGCTGCTTATACATTAGGAGCCACATGGATCGAAAGACACTACACTCTTGATCGTACTTGGAAAGGAACTGACCATGCAGCATCACTTGAACCTGCTGGAGTTAGAAAACTTGTTCGTGATTTAAAAGCTGTTAATAAAGCTCTTAATTACAAAAAAGAAGATATACTTGATATCGAAAAGGTACAACGCGAAAAACTAAAAAATAAAAAGTAAATTGTTTTAAGTTTCTAGAAAGACAGGTTCCTTTTTAAGATATCTATAAAATCCAGTGAGAATAATCTTACTGGATTTTTTTATTTTAAATAAAAAAAATCCGATCCACTTTCGTGAATCGGATTTCTCAATATTATTAGCTAGGTTTTAATTCAAACCTCTCTTGTTCAATAATGGCTCGATACTTGGCTCAGCACCTCTAAAGCGCTTGTAAAGTACCATTGGATCTTCTGTTCCACCTCTTGAAATTACATTATCGCGGAACGATTTAGCAGTAGCTTGATCGAATAAAGATGTCTCCTTAAATGCCTGAAAAGCATCAGAATCAAGTACACCAGCCCAAATGTAAGCGTAGTAACCTGCAGAGTATCCACCAGCGAAAATGTGGTTGAAATAGGTAGAACGATATCTTGAATAGATCTCAGGAATTAACCCAATTCCTTCAAGGTAGTTCTTCTCAAAAGTCATAACATCTTCAGTTAATGGCTCTGTTAGAGTATGATATTTCATATCAAGTAATGAAGCAGCAAGGTACTCAAGTGTTGCAAATCCTTGATTGAATTTACCAGCAGCTTGAATCTTCTCAACCAATTCAGTTGGAATGACCTCACCTGTCTTATAATGTTTTGCATAAATTGCTAACATTTCTGGCTCGAAACACCAGTTTTCCATTACCTGAGATGGAAGCTCAACAAAGTCGCGAGATACTGAAGTACCGGACAATGTGTTGTAACGACACTTAGATAAGAATCCGTGAAGTGCGTGACCAAATTCGTGGAATAAAGTCTCAACCTCTTCAGGACTAATTAAAGCCGGTCCGTCGCCTACTGCCTTAGTAAAGTTACAGATATTCATCACAATTGGAGTGATCTTGTTATCAGTTCCTGTACCCGACTGCTTACGGAATGAATCCATCCAAGCACCACCACGTTTAGAAGCACGTGGGTGATAGTCTAAGTAGAAGATACCAATATGTGTTCCATCAGCTTCTTGAAGCTCCCAAGTTTGACACTCTTCGTGGAATTTAGCGATATCGTTACGCTCGACGAATTTGATACCATATAACTTTGTTGCCAAAGCAAAAGCGCCATCACGAACATTATTTATCTCAAAATAAGGACGTAGTTCATTTTCATCTAAAGCATACTTAGCTTTCTTCACTTTATCAGAATAATACCACCAGTCCCAAGAAGCCAACTGAAATTTGCCACCTTCTTTGTTAATCATTTTCTGTAACTCAGCAGCTTCTTTCTTTGCATTAGGCAAAGTCTTATCCCAAAGCTTATTCAAAAGCTCTAAAGCTTTCTCAGGAGTCTTAGCCATATTCTTATCAAGAACGTAAGCAGCGTGATTTTTAAATTCGAATAAGTTCGATCTCTCGATTCTTAAGTTTGCAATTTCCTGTGCATTCTTCTTGTTATCGAACTCATTGTTGTTGTTACCACGGTTTACGTAACCCTTATACAATTTCTCTCTCAAGTCACGCTTGTCAGAATATTGTAGAAAAGGAAGCATAGATGGCTTATCTAAACCAAACATCCACTTACCTTCTTTACCAGCAGCAGTTGCTTTTTCAGCAGCAGCACCAATAACAGACTCAGGTAAACCTGAAAGGTCTTCTTTATTATCAATTACCAACTCGAAAGCATTAGTTTCAGCCAATACGTTATCGCCAAATTGCATCGTTAGTAAAGCTAATTTACCATCGATCTCACGTAATTTTGTTTTTTTGTCAGCATCAAGATTTGCACCACTGCGAACGAAGCCTTGGTACATTTTCTCAAGCAAAGTATTTTGCTCAACAGTAAGCTTCAAATCAGCTTTCTTAGCGTAAACCATTTTAATTCTCTTAAATAGGTTTTCGTTAAGGCTAATGTCAGCACCATGCTTTGTGAATAGTGGAGACATTTCCTTAGCTAAAGCAGAAATAGAATCATTGTTGTTGAAACCTTTTTGTGCATAAAAAACATTACTTACCTTAGATAGCAAATCACCTGTTTTCTCGAAAGCTTCAATAGTATTCTCGAAAGTAGCTTCTTCTTTGCTGCTTGCAATAGCCATAACTTCAGCTTGCTCTCGCTTCATTCCCTCAAGGAAAGCTGGCTTGTAATGTTCAAATTTGATTTGATCAAACGGAGCTGTTTGATGTGGTGTGTTGTACTCAACAAAAAACGGGTTCCCGTCTGCCTCTGTCTTTTCACACTTGTCGCTATTGCATGAGCTTAATAAAATACTCGCTGCAAATAATGAAAGAAATGTTCTTTTCACTTTGTGTTAGTTTTATGTTAGTAATCTTTATTTTCAAGATGCTAAAATACTAAAAAGCCTACTTTAAACCTTGCTAAAGTTAAATTACTAAACATGTTTTATACAGCATTTTTCTATTTCAAATAATCTATTGCACTTCTAGAAAAGAACTTAAGGTCTAACAATTTTAAAAGGTGATTATCTATAAACCGACTGAGAGCCCAACTTTAAAATACAAATCGTTATCTAAATTGTATTCTAAAACAGAATCGTTACCTCCGAGAAATTCAAATTTGCGATAAAATGTATAACCAGAATTAAGCTTTAGTTTTAAATGTTTCGTTAGTTTTTGCGTTAGACTCAAACCTCCACCCAAATTCATTATACGGATATTATCAATCTTCTCATCAGTATAAAAAAGATCTTTCGTTAGGGTAAAATTATCACCTACCATAAACAAATCGGCTCCAAGTCTAGTCTTAGGTGCTAATTGATACTTAACTCCAAACCTTGGGAAGCCAACATTTACTTCCCACTTAGGTGCAGGTTTCCACATCATACTAAAAATAGGTAAAGGCAGAGGAATACCCGTGGTTACCCCATACATTAATCCCAGACTTAACCTCAGGTTAGGTTTAATAGGCTTTGTAAACATGACAAGCCCTCTTAATTGTATATCTTCCCAGCCTAGCGAAGATCTAAAGTTAGAAGAAACCTGAGGAGTTAACATAGCAATTAAAGACCAATTATTCTTTAAAGATCGGCGATAACCTAAGGTGTAGGATACAGTATGAAACCTCTCCAAATCCTTAAGAATACTTGGCCCTGTTGAGTAATCGATAACAGTTTTGGCATATTCAAATTTATTAATCAAAAAACTGCCCTTTTCATTAAGACGTTTTGGTATGGTTATCCTAAGACTATATTTCTGAAACTTGACACTGTTCTTCGAGTTCTCATCGCCCAGTCTGACATAATCGACGCCAGCAAGTTCTCTATCAAATTGAGCCATTGTTGGCAAAGAGATAAGTAGAATGAATAAAAGAATTATATGTTTTTTCTGCATTGTTCTAATTTGAGAAATTCAGTTATTGTAGAATTGAAGTAATATATTAAAATTTCATTACTTTAATAGTGTGCCACTTAGCAACTTAATGTTTATTTCAGAATTTTTAGCTTCATATCGAGCTGCCGATCTTTTATTCTGAGCTTCGATATAATTCAATTGAGCCTCGCGATAAGTAGTCGAACTAATCTGCCCCAAGTGATAATATTCACGGCTTTGTTCAAAATTAAGTTTCGAGGCATCAAGTGCATCTTCTTCTAAGGACAAAACCTGCAAATTGTATTCATAGGATGCATAAGCATTCATCAAATCCTTTTCAAGTTGCAAACGTTGCTCCTCCTCTTCGTAAAAGCTAATTTGTTTTTGAATTTTAGCATTCGCAATCGTCGTTTTTTTCTTCTTACCATCAAATAGATTCATACTCAAAGTCAGGCCTCCTGCCCATTGGGTATTCGAATTTGTTCCTACAACTTTATTCTCGTAATAGTTATAAGTTGAATTTAATTTTAAAGATGGCAATTGACTTGCCTTAGCCTTTTTTTCATTGAAATCGTCTGCCTTAAGCTGCTCGCGTTTGATCAGATAATTAGCATTATTATTCAGAGCTTCTTCTTTCAAAACGCTCAAATCAAAAACTCTAAATTCCGACACATCTGGTACAATCACAAATTTCATATCAGCTGATCTTCCCAAAAAAACATTTAATTCTCTTGCTGACTCGTCATAATATTGCTGAGCTTTTAAATAAGAGCTACTATCTCTATTAAAATCAACTTTAGCATTTAAAACCTCTAGCTTATTAATATTTCCATATTCATACTTCGCCTCATTCCTTTTTAAACGTTCTTTTGATATGGTCAAATTATCCTTAGCTACATATAAATCGTCGCTATTTTTACTCAAATCGTAAAAACCTGAAATTACAGAACTAATAACATTTTCTATCTGATAACGTGTATTTAACACACCCTGCTCTTTCTGAATATTTAAGACTTTGTAAGTATAACGTCCTCCAAAACCGTTGAAAAGTGTGTAAGATAAGTTTATGTTTCCCGAAGAGCTTACTTCATTGCTGGCATATTCTGAGTAATTCGTACTTCCGCCTAAACCAACTGTTGGTAATAAATCCGCATTCCCTCTTGTAGCATTATTGACTGACACTTCAGCATTCGACTTAGCAACTTTTATATTCAAGTTGTTTTCTAAGGCAATCGCTACAGCAGAATCTAATGTCAAGACATCTTGCGCAAACAATGTCGTGCTAAATAACAATAAGCCAATCAGTATCTTTATATTTTGCATGTCTTTATAATTCTATATTTTGCGTAAGGCCTGCATCCTGTATAAAAAACTTGGCAACCTTAAACTTTGGAGGTCCAAAAAAACCTTTTGCATTATTAGAAACGCCAACACTTTCGGTAGGTCTACCCTTGGCATTTAAATCCAGTTTATTATTATCATTTTCGTCGTGAAAGCACATAATGGCATAAGTGCCAGCTTTAACATTTTCGACGCTAACAAAGGCTTTATTATCCTGAATAAGTGCCTCTTTACTGAAACAAGCTACTTTAAGAAAGTTAGCGGCACTGCTGTATAAAGCGACTATCACTTTCCCCTCGTTGGAATCCAATCCGGATATATGAATATTTATCGATAACTTGTTTTCTTGTGCAAACAGACTACTGATACACGTCAAACAGATTATAACTGTTAACAGTAAGTTTTTCATGTTTCTATACTTGTATTGTTATTTGAAAATCAACATTCATCAGTCTTTAGTCACCTCCTTATTTAGTGAAGGCATCAAGCTGTCTAAGGGCGGGTTCAACACTCTCGCGTGTAGGCATATCACTTGTCTTTAGATATAACCATCGACGCTTTACTGAGTTTACTGCTATTAACAAGACAGGTAATAAGAGTAGGTTTAAGAAGGTTGCTACAGCCATACCATAAGCCATTGATATGGCCATTGGAATAACCATATTTGCTTCCGGATTGTTAGATACAATCAATGGAGCTAAACCAACTATAGTCGTTATTGATGTTAAAACAATAGGACGAAAACGAGACACAGCCGTATCGTAAATTGCAGTCATATATTCTTTTCCTGATCGCAGACTCTCGTTTAAGGTACTGATGAGAACAATGGAATCGTTGACCATGACTCCCATAAGTGCCACCATACCCAAATAAGAAGATATATCTAATGGAATTCCATGGAACCAATGTCCCCATCCTACTCCAATAAATCCGAAAGGAATAAGAGTAAATATCAAAATGGTTTGAGATACCGATTTAAATGTGAAAATTACAATTGAGAAAATAAGAATCAGAAAAACCGGTGCAATTAACATCGCAGATTTACCTGCCTTGGCCATCTCCGCTGTTTTTCCTTGATACCGGTGTTTTAATCCTGGGTATTTTGTTTCTAGATCTGGGAGAATATTTTCATTCAACTCAGAATTTATTTGTCCCAAATTCACGTCAGCTCCCGTGACATCAGCTTCAATACTAATCTCACGTTGGCCATTCAAGTGGTTAATTTTGACCAAGTTTCTTTCAAATGAGATATTTGCAATATCCTTCAGGAAATATTCACCTCCCGAGGCTGTTCTGATACGCATATTCTCAAGATTTCCCAGTGATGAACGCTCAGCCTTTTCGTAGCGAACCCAAACTCTAACCTCATCTATTCCTCTCTGCAATCGCTGAACTTCTTTTCCATAAAACCCAGTACGAACCTGAGATGTCACAACACTTAAATTCAAGCCCAATTTATAGGCATTATCCTTTAAGCTGAGTTTTACTTCTCGCATACCCAACTGATCGTTATCAATCACATTCTTCAAACCTTCAATTTTCGAAAGTGTTGCTTTTAACTCTTCTTTAGCCAGATTTAATTCATCAAGATTACTCGACTGAAGTGATACTGATATGGGTTTACCAAAATGACTTTCTTGTACAAAATTCAATCGTTCCGCTTGAGGAATATCGCCAACATTTTTACTCAGTGCATTTGAAAACTCTCCAGAAAGAAAATCTCGTTTCTCTGTCCCCAGAATATAGATGGTTAACTTTCCTACTGAGGTTGATGTTAAATCAGTCTTAATGTTTAGAATAATCGGCTCACCCGTTAAGCTTCTATCTTGAAACTCTTTTCCCGTTTTTATGGCGGCGGCTTCTATTACCGATAAGTATCTTAAAGTCACACTTTCAGGCGTTCCTGCGGGCATCTCCAATTCAACATTGGTATAATTGGTGTTATCAATTGAACTATCACCACTAATAATAATACCACCTTTCAAGGCTCCAAAAGTAATGGCTAAAATACCAAAGGCTATAGCTGCAGTAATTGTCTTATTATTGATACTGAAACGACTGATCGGCTCAAAACCTTTTTGGCGAACCCACAAAACAGCATTAGTCGTCAATTGTTCTACTTTCGAGATCTTCTTGTCACGTTTTAATGCCTTAGAGTGAATAACATGCGAGGGTAAAATAAAGAATGCTTCAATTAAAGAAAAAACCAATGCGAAAATCACAACGAATGCCAATTCAACAAAGAATTGTCCCAATCTGCCTTCTATAAAAAAGAAGGCTATAAAAGCTACAATCGTGGTTAAAACAGCAGAAAACACAGCAGGTAGCACTTCCATTGTACCATCGATACCTGCTTGCAAAGCTGTTTTTCCTCTTTCGTAATGTTGAAAGATATTCTCACAAATAACAATACCATCATCAACCAAAATCCCCACAACCAAGATCATTCCGAATAGAGATATCTTGTTCAATGTAACACCATAAGCTGCAGCAACCATAAACATTCCCATAAAGGAGATTGGAATACCAAGAGCCACCCAAAATGAAAGTCGGTGATTCAGGAATAAGGACAAAAACAAAAGCACCAGCATAAAGCCCATCAGACCATTACTCAACAAAATATCCAGCATGACACGTACTGAAGTTGAATTATCGAACAAAACATCCAATCTTACATTCTCGTGCTTTGCATTAAAGGTTTTTGCATAAGTTTTTAAGTTTTCTGATATGGAAAGAATATCCTCACGAGACGTATGATTAACGGAAATACTAATAGCTGATTTACCATCCACGAAAGTTCTGTTGGGTGTTTCAGACCACTTGTCCTTTATTTGGCAGACATCCATCAGTCGAATGGTTCCTCCCTCCTTTTGCGAACGGATAACAATATCTTTCAGGAATTCAGCATAATATCTTTTTTCGCGAACACGGATTTTTAATTCTTCATCTTCTCCTTTAATAGAACCACCTGTTATTTCTATATTTTCATTGGCAACCGCAGCATATATCTCATCAAAGGTCAAGTTATATGCTTTCAAAGCTTCCTCGTTGATACTAATTTCAATTTCTTCGTCAGGAAAACCAGACAAACTCACTTTTGAAATACCATCTATGCCTCTCAAGTCATTTTCAATCTGTCTGGCATATGTCTTTAATTTCTTTAAACTCAGATTACCATTCAAAGTCATGTTTAATGCCAAAAGCTCAAACTCTTTCTTTTGAACACTAATAGACTCCACACCTACGGGAAATGAACTAATACCATCTACGGCATTTTTCACATCCTGGAGTGCCAGATTACCGTCATAGCCTGACTCCAAACTTACTTTTATGGTCACCGCGTTTTCTCTCGACGAAGAGGTCGTTTTATCAATCCCGCTAATCCCTTTCAGGTTATCTTCAATTTTAAGACTAACCCCTTTCTCCACCTCTTCGGGTGAAGCTCCAGGGTAACTTGCTGTAATCGTAATCACCCCTGGATCGATTTGTGGCATCACCGTTGAATTCAGCTGTGAAATACCTATCCATCCTAAAAGAAGAAATACTACAGCAAGCAGGTTTCCAGCAAATGGATATTTTATAAAATATGTAACTAATGCTCTCATCTATTCTTTTAAAACTTTATTAATTTACAAAACAGCCTTTCCAACCATACCTTTGTGAATACCTGATGTCTTTAAAATCAATAAGCTTCCATCATTCAGGCTATTGGTAATCACAGAATTATCTTTATACTGAACGATATCAATTTTTCTCTTTTCAACTATTCCATTTTTCAGGATATACACATAGGTATCCTCAATTAACAATTTGCGAGGGATTTCTATACCATTCACATCTTGTTGTAAAGCAATGTTCGCAGATAAAAACATCCCTTCCTTTAAATTATCACCCGAAACGGAGATATAGACATTTACCATCTGAGTTTGCGCATCTATTTTGCTGCCAATTCGAGAAACATTCCCAATCCAACTGCCATTAATATTCTCAGAATAAAGATTTACACGGTTACCAACTTTAATGTTTCTTAAGTTGTTCAGGTCAACACCTACCAGCAGGTCATAAGAATCTGTATTCATAAATTCGCCCAATTTTTGCCCTGTTCTAACAACAGTTCCAGCTTTTATATTCGATTCGCTAACCTGACCATCATAAGGAGCAAGAATGGTATATTTAGTTAATTGTTCTTCTTCTGATTTGATATCGTAATAGGATTTGTAAATATTCTTTCCAGCTAAAAAATATTTTTCCTGATCGTTTTTAGCCTGTGGTATTTGTGCTATAGGTTTTTCCACATCAAACTCACTTAGATATGCCTTCCAACTCTCATAACTGTCAGAGTAATCAAATTTTAAATCAGGTAACAGGCTTGCTATTGATGTCATCAAACCACTTTTATTAGCAAATAAGCTCGTACACATCTTTGTATTATTAATCTGTAAAAGGACTTCACCCTTATCGTAATTCAATCCTTCGAGAAAAGGCTTTTCGATATGCTCTAAAATACCACTCACTTCAGCAAACACTTCTACTTTTTCGTGAGCTTGCAATGTTCCAATTACCGTATGTTCAAGCTCTAAATATGAATTTTCAATCTTCTGCACAGGAATCTGTAATGTTTTAATAACAAGCTTTTTCTCATGAGGTGGTTCTTTCATTCCAGCAACTACAAATGCTGCAACAAACAAGCTAATTCCAATAATAATTCCTATCAGGGTACTTTTCTTTTTCAACATGCCGCTCTGATTTTAATATTTACTACAATAATACGGTTGTCAATACTTTAAGATAAATTTTATCGACATGAGAAGCATATTTGTCAGCCAACAGTCTAAAACTATAGATTGCTTTAGTTAAATTTGATTTTGATGGTGTTGCCCTTTGAAAAGCATTTGTTTGTCGACAAATAGTTGAAATAACAGATAGTTTTCGTTGCTTCGCTCTATCATTTCGTAATTCTATTATTTCTAATCATGAATCTAAGCGACAAATTATATTATCTCTACTCTAAACGATGGGTACAACATGCCTCCTTTTGGTTGGTATTCCTGATTCTTGTTGCGACTCGATTTTTCCAAATGGAAATAGAAAATTTGAATCTAGAGATTACAGTTGAAGCCTTACAATTCTGTCTTATCATTCCCTTGACCTATTTTAATCTGAGGGTTCTGATTCCACGCTTATGGAACAATGGACGTTATCAGCAATATATTATAGCTATTCTTTCTTCCGAGGCAATAACTATTATGGCTCTAGCACTTGTGTTTTATTATATTCCTAATCATCAACTAAAAATGAAGATGGCAGATTCGCACCTCAAAGTTTTCTTCATGATGTTTTTTAAAACCAATGTATTTGTTGCTTCAACCTCTTTATTCCATTTCGTAAAAGAGTGGATAAAACTGAAGGATGAAAATTTAAAATTCACTGAAAAAGCACAAGAGCATTTAGAAGCAGAGCTGAGTTTATTAAAGGGACAAGTCAACCCGCATTTTCTTTTTAATACACTGAATAATCTTTATTCGATGAGTCTTCACAACTCCAAGAAAACACCAGACATGATATTAAAGCTTTCACAGCTTATTAGCTATATGCTTTACGAATGCAAGGATGAAACAGTTTGTTTGGAGCAAGAGATTACCTTTATCAAAAACTATATTGAACTTGAAGCCATACGCGTAGAAGATATTGCAGAGGTTCATTTTGAAGTAAAAGGAAATAATTCTGGCTATAAAATCCCACCTCTCCTCTTTATTCCGCTTGTTGAAAATGCCTTTAAACATGGTATCGCCTCAGAAAAAGAGCATTCTGATATTTTCATACAAATTCATATCGATGAAAACCAAATTGAGTTAAAGACAAAGAACCCTCTTGGAGAAACTAAGCTGCCTGAAAACTCAACACATAATGGATTAGGACTAGAGAATGTACGCAAACGCCTAGAACTACTTTATCCAAATCAGCATTCATTCAAGATAAGTAAAGAAAATAAGCATTTTAAAGCACAGCTTGTGCTTCAGATGAATTAAATCACATTAACGACATGAAGATTAAATGTTTAATTGTAGACGACGAAATTCACGCCAGGAAAGTCATTGAAAAATACATTCAGGATCTTCCTCAATTGGAACTGGTGAAATCCTGTAAAAATGCTATTGAATCCATGCAAGTTCTTCGAAGTGAAAGTATTGATCTGATGTTTTTAGATATCAATATGCCTAAACTCACAGGACTTAACTTTCTTGCCAGTCTTTCTCATCCTCCACTAGTCGTTATCACAACCGCTTATAGAGAATACGCACTTGATGCTTTCGAATTAGATGTGATTGATTATCTACACAAACCCATCCCATTTCCACGTTTCATACGTGCCATTAGTAAGGTTGAAGAAAAACTTCAATTTTCTATCCCACATGTTCAAAGCAATCAGTCTGCTGAACCTGAACGAACTGAAGAATTCATTTTTATAAAAGCTGATAAGAAAAGTATCAAACTCAATTTCGCCGATATCATTTATATTGAAGGTTTAAATGATTACATCAAAATACATACGTTCAACAAATGTCTAGTTCCTAAACTTACCGTTAAAAGTATGGAAGAAATTTTACCAAAGAAACGATTCCCAAGAATTCACAAATCCTATATGGTATCACTTCAACACATTGATGCCATTAATGGAAACCAAGTTGAAATCGCAAATAAGAAACTTCCTATAGGACAAAGTTATCGACAAGCTTTCATGGAACTCATTCAAGCTTTTATGAAAAAATAAGCACTTACTAAAAATACTAATACCAATATTACATCCACTTTTTATTAGAGGTCTCAATTTTATAAAGAATTTGATCTTTCATTCGTAAAGCCTCATCATAGCTAATATAATCAATTCTTACAACTGAACCTGCCATTCCTAAATCGAGACTTGCAGTTCCATTTCTTCTTTGAAAGAAGGTGCGTTTTATATGTACCGTTTGCACCTTGTAAACTTCAATAATAGAATAATCCTTTCCTATAATCCCAGAATCAATCTGAAAAAAATCATGGCTTAAGCGATACCATCGTCTGTAAAAGGTTAAATAAGCAATACCTGCTGCTATAAATGGAACTACAATTTCCAAATACCAAATCCAATTGAGTTCCAAACCCAGTGCGAAAAGAGGAATTGACATGATTACAAATGAAAAAGTAAAATAGCGATAGAGAAATACCTTTTGCGGTTTTGTCTCATATGTATACTGAGAAAAAGGATCATCATAAATTTTATCACATAGTTGTCTGAATTTTCCATCATCACAACCTGGAATTGAAACCTTATCTTTATCCTTGCTTACTTCAACACTATTAGCCTGAACTAATTGCAAATCCGATATGTTTAACCATTTTTGAATCGGATTTATCGAACGTTTAAGTCTTTGAATCTTAGTAAAAGGAATGGTGATATTCTTACGCTTCAATAATCCTGATTGTAAGCTAAAAGTATTAGCAAAAGATATCATATTGAAATTGTAATATCGCAAGAAGACCTCAGCCATTGAAATAATCAAACTAACAAGAAGAACCAAAATAACCATCCCAGCTATAGCTATAGTTCCAGAGTGCTGTATAAAACTCTCCGTTTTATCAGCTGCTAAGCTAACCTCACTTTCAAACAAATCCTTAAGCTGATAATAGATATTATTTCCAAACGCGAGAATAACCAACAAACCTCTAAAATGATTCTTTGCTATACTGATGCGTAACAAATCTTTTATCGATAATTGAAGAATAGTCTCTTTTTCTTCTATTCCCTCTCCATTAACAAGACTTTCTTCAGAATCAGGGCTTTCCTTTTTATAGCTTGCCAACTGTTCTTTCAATGCTTCTGCCACATCCCTACTAATGGCATGAATGGATACTTCTTTCTTTTTGGAACCTGCAGAATCAACCTCTAATTGAACCACACCCAAAACTTGTTGCATAAGTCCTTGTTTCAGATTTATTGACACAATCTTCTCGAAAGGAATAGCAATAACCACACGTTTTAAATAACCTTTACGAAGCACAAATTCCTTGTCTTTAATTAAGAAAAAAAAGTTGTACCAGCTTAATATGGAATGAGCGATTAAGACCAAGACTAAAATTAGGGATCCAATTATCCATTTAGGTTCCATAATCTTAGAGAAATCCCCTTTAAACACATAAAGCAAAAGTAAGGGCCAAAATATTCGAACAACTTTCTGTACACTCATGATCAGGAAAAATAGTGTACCTGTGACAGATTGTCGTTGTGGTATATCAAATGAATCTTTATGCATCTTGAATCACCTTTGATGTCACAATTTGTTTGATTTCTTCTGCAGTCTTAAGTGAAATGCCTTTTAAAGATAAATCGTGAGCAGAGTTACCAGCTGTATATATTTTCAAGACAGCAAGGTCTAACATTTTTGAAATAAAGCCTTGTCGAATTTCTACGTGTTGAATACGATTAAAAGGAACACTTATAACTTTATGCGTCAAATAACCTGTTCTGTAATGTAAATCCTTTTGTCTAATGGCATAGCCCTTATTAGGAAAACCGAGTTGAATAAAAGAAAACTTCAAGAGTAAAAAGACAAGCCAAACAACCAGTGCTACACCAAACCAGATTAATTTAACTTCGTCAAATTTGAAGTATGCAACACCCATAACAGTTATTATTATTATTAGAACAAATAAAATCGCCCACTGTATATTCAATAGTCGCTTATATCTAGGCAGTAAATTTGTGAATTCAATAGCTTCACTTTGGGGAATATCTGAAAGCCAAACTTGATCATTTTCGAATTCTTGCGTCATCTTAATATAATTGTAATGGGTTGGTATTACTTTTTCTCATTTAATTCGAAAGATAATATTTTTTCTCACGCCATTATTGTTAAGCTCAATTAATAATGATGATAATAGTGAATATCAAAAAATCACTTTCAACAAGTACTAAAACTTAGCACATACATTCAATAAGGTAAATGAATCATCATCTAGCATAAGCAAAATTACTATCTTTGTTTTTGCTATTACCAAATTATTAAACCACAACTGGGTTTTATCCAGACTATACAAACGATTACCCCTATGAACACATACGGAAGAATTTTCAAAATCAGCATATTCGGAGAATCTCACGGTAAAGGTGTTGGTGTTACCATTGATGGATGTCCATCAGGCATTGCACTTACTGAAGAAGATTTATTACCTGATTTGAGTCGACGTAAGTCAGGCGCCAAAGGCACAACGCCTCGTATAGAAAAAGATCTACCAAGCATTCTTAGTGGAACCTTTAAAGGTAAAACAACAGGTGCTCCAATTATAATTTTATTCCATAACACGAATACACAATCGAAGGACTATAGCAATTTGCTTGATATACCTCGTCCTGGTCATGCCGATTTTGTGGCTCAACACAAGTTTGGCAAAAACAACGACTACACTGGTGGTGGTCATTTCTCTGGACGTATTACATTGGGTCTTGTTGTAGCAGGAACTGTTGCTAAAAAGATTCTTGGTGAAGTGAATATCGAAGCTAAACTTACAGAAATTGGCGGATCTACCGACTTTGATGCAGCTCTAGATAAAGCAATTAAGAATCATGATTCTATTGGTGGCATTGTGGAATGCAAAGCAAACAACCTGCCTATCGGATTGGGTGAGCCTTTCTTTGATTCTGTAGAATCGATGATTTCGCACCTAATTTTTGCAATACCAGCAACTAAAGGTATCGAGTTCGGTTCAGGATTCGACGCTGCAAAGATGACTGGTTCGGAGCACAACGACAATATTCTTACTGCAGATGGCAAAACAGAAACCAATCATGCAGCAGGTATTAATGGTGGTATTACTAATGGTAATGAAATTGTATTTAGAGTCGCTATTAAGCCAACGTCATCAATAGGTGTAAGCCAAAAAACAATGAACATTTCAACTTCTGAAATGGAAGATCTATTGATTGAAGGTCGACACGATGCATGTATCGCCCTGCGTGTACCTGTAATAGTTGAAGCTGTTACAGCTATAGCTCTTGCAGATCTTAAAATGCTTGATAAAGCTAGACGATAGATTCAATTCTAAAACGAATTAAATAGAAAAGAGGGTATCAAAAACAATTTGATATCCTCTTTTTTGTTTATTTGGTATAAATCAACGGAACACAGTTTAAATCCTCCCAAGTCATTTCCCATTCGTGGGAGCACAGTTGAAACCGTTCTGTATGCATTCCCACAAATGGGAATGCATTTAAAACCGTCCAAGCTCTCTTCCCACATTCGGGAGCGTAGTTTTAACGCTCCAAGCACCATTCCCAAACGCAGGAATGGACTTCAAACCGTTCTAGCCCTCTTCCCAAAAAAAGGAGAACACTTCAAATGATCCAAAGTACGCTCCCACTTAAAACAATGTAATTCTGATTAGATCATATCCCAATTAATAGAAAAGAGGGTGCCAAATCAATTTGACATCCTCTTTTTATATTTTTGGAAACCTAAATTATCAGGTCATAAATGCTAGTTCATGCAGCACTGTTTGAATTTCTTTCCTGATCCACAAATACAAGGATCATTTCGTCCAACTTTTTTATCACTTTGAATTGGAGCTTCTGATTGTGAGAAAATAGATTCCATCTGTTGATAATGATTTTTCCATTCAACATCACGCATTTTACAAAAAGCTACACCTTTCTCAAAATCAGTCACACGACCTTCCATCACATCGATATAGTATTGTAACTCTACAGCTGTATGTTTACCTTCAAATTTTGGCAACATTTCCTTAAATTTCTCAAGCGTTCCTTCATGTTGAATATCACCCAGAATACGGATATAATGATCTAACCATTGGAAATTCTCCAAATCAAGAATAGCGAATATACGATTGAACTGCTCATCAGTCGCATAATATAATGCTTCAAAACTAAAGATATAAGGTGTTTTGCTTTCTTTATCGATATTTCCTTCGATATATTCCAACACCCTATTCACAAATTCAGTTGGATACTTCTTTGCCATCTGCCCCACTAAATAAACAGCTTGTTCATTCATCAAATCCCAATCTTCCTCTACGCTAAACATATTCAACAAATCGTCAGCATAATCAAGATGCAAGTGTTTTTCAGCAACCACAGCGTACCATAAAGGTGCAGGAAGCATAATTCTTAGTTCATCAGAATAATACACCTTCCCATTGTAAGCGTTCTCAAAAGCGTATTTCAATTTCTTGATAATTCCCTCGGACGAATCTAAATTTCTAAGATGATCGATAGCCTCATAAGGTATCCCTTGAGCCTTAGAATCGATTGTATTGTAAGCTTGTTCGGTAGATCTAATCATAATTTGATATTTGGCACAAAGATATATTATTTGAATAGAAAATAGAGAATAAAAATTCTAGATTCTAAGAAATCAATATTACTCCATTCATTAAAATAAAGCCTCTATTTCTAATGGTTCTACAAAGATTCTCTTTCGTTTTTAAGTTTGCTTCTCTATATTTACGCTCGTATAACACGAAAAGAAAAATGACGCAAATCTTATATTACCTACTAATAAAACCGCTTTCTCTACTACCACTTCAAATCTTATATCTGATTTCAGATTTTCTATATGTAATCTGTTATTATCTATTATCCTACAGAAAGTCAATCGTATTATCAAACCTAAACGCTTCTTTTCCAGAAAAAAGCAAAGCAGAAATCAAGCAAATCACAAAAACATTTTATCACTTCTTTTGTGATTTTATAGTAGAGAGCCTTAAATGTTTTAGCATAAGCGAAAAGGAAGCTTTAGAGCGTTGCAGAATCAAAAATCCTGAGATTCTAGATGACCTTTATAAAAAAAATAAAAGTATTGTGATGGCCTCAGGTCATTATAACAATTGGGAAATGGCAGCTGCTTGCTTAAACCTTACTCTCAAACATCAGGGTGCAGCCCTTTACAAACCACTAAGCAATAAATTTTTCAACAAAAAATTCATAGAATCAAGATCTAGGTTTGGAATTGATTTGATCCCGAAAAATGAAGCAAAAGATTATTTTAAGGATAATGAGGATAGAAACCTGATAGTTGGTTTTGGTAGCGATCAATGCCCTAAAAAGTCGAATAACAATTTGTTTTGGACGAGATTTTTGAATCAAGATACGGCAATCATGTTTGGTACAGAGAAGTATGCAGTCGAATTCGACTATGC
>TARA_R110001583_G_scaffold50577_4_pt1 | contig 38557 bp, 37 predicted proteins | sample TARA_R110001583 | Tara Oceans TARA_R110001583 (sample SAMEA4398432) | marine metagenome | biome: Polar Biome; feature: [MES] marine water layer (ENVO:01000295) within the mesopelagic zone...; material: water (ENVO:00002006), including particulate matter (ENVO:01000060) such as...... | reverse complement strand
AGGAGCTAGGAGCTAGGAGCTAGGAGCTAGGAGCTAGGAGCTAGGGAAAAATAGTATTAAGTCGTAAGTACAAAGTATTAAGTAAACAAAAATCTAGATAGCTATGGGAAAATTGTACGGTGTGTTATTCGATAAGCTTATGGAGTTTGGGGGAAATAGTATGAAGTATTAAGTAAAAGGATGTCCTTTTTATTGAAAAGCGGCATTGGGAGTTTTCTCTTAGTTCCAAAAAGTTAGCAACTCGCTCGCCTTTGATAGGGAGCTAGGTGGTTATGGTCTTTTAATCTCTTTCCTTTTTAAGGATAGATAAATTAACCCTCCCAACAAAAATGAATCTATAAAATAGGCGTGGGTCAATTGAAAGACCTCTAAATAGGTCAAAAAAGTGATACCAGAACTTACAACCCAACTAATTAGAGCTGCAGGTTCCCAATCTGTAATTTCGTTCAGCTCATACCGTTGGTTTTTTACCCAGAAAAAATTGATGATATAAATTGCTGAAATCGATGGGGCGAGAACACCTAACAAATTTAGAAAATCGAAAAGGTATTGCGAGAATTCTAGCAATGCCAAGCCAATACCCAAAACACTTGCAATAATTACTATTTTTTTAAATGACCACTCTGTCTTTATCGTAGAAAATGTCAATACCGTTGAGTACAGATTACTAGCATTACCGACCCAAGTAGATACCAGTAAAAGAGCGAATGCAGGTAAAATTAAGCCGAATTGCTGCATCACCTTAATAATATCAACTTCACCTGTTTGTATAGATGGTATGGCACTAAATATCAAAGCCAACGGAAACCCAATGGTAATACCTAAAACAGCAATCATACTTTGCTTGTCATTATAGATAAATCTAGAAAAGTCGGCCATCATTACAGGAAAAAGTATAGAAGAGCCTAACAATATAGAAGTAGCTTCGAACAGCGTCATCTTTGGATTTTCTGGTACCCAATCTAACAGCTCTTGAAAAGACATTCCGTTTTCAAATGAGACGTAAATCACGTAGCATAAAAAAAGCGTCAAAAATGGCACGGCTATATTCGCTAGTTTTTCTAGACTTTTAATACCAAAGAAAGTGGTCACCGTAATTAAGGCACCCATAACAATTACAATCGGCCATTTTGGTAATTGTAGCGATAGGGTATTGAGGGCAGTATCTACTACGGCAACAGATAAAAGTTCTAGCGCTACCGAAAACCAACCCAAAAGGGTAATACCGAAAATAAAATTTATGATTTTTGCACCTTGTTTTCCAAAACTAAAATGGAGAATCATGTATGTAGACAGTCGCGAACGATTACCAATTTTGGTGGTAATTAAACACATAATGGTCAACACCAAAGTTGAAAGTCCGAATGCCCAAAGAGCATTCTTAAACCCCACACTCAAAGCTACCTCAGAACCTAAATATAAAATAGGTAATGTTAGCCCTGTACCTGCAATAATAACAGCAATTAACCACCCAGATGTAAAGTCTTTCGACTGTACTTTTGTGTTGGTATATTGGTTATCTGCCATTGTATTTATGTATTAAAACAAATTATAAGTTCTTTAATATTTCGGTAAGAAACTTCCAGAATTTTTGTGTTGAACTAATTTGCAAACGTTCTTCTGGTGAATGGGCTCCTAGAATATTAGGTCCAAAAGATATCATTTCCATATCAGGATATGTGCCAGATAATATACCAGTTTCTAAGCCTGCATGTATAGACTTGACTGCGGGTTTTACTCCATTTAATTTTTCGTAAATAGCTACTGCCTCATGTAAAAGCTCGCTATCAGGGCGAGGTTCCCAACCAGGGTAAGGTCCTATTTCAAGCACGTCACTTTCATTGAAAATACCTGTAATGGTTTCTATAATTTCTAAACGCTCTTTATCTACCGAGCTTCTTGCATGACAGGCAATCGTATACCTACCTCCTTCTAATTTAATAATAGAAATACTGTTAGAGGTCTGTACCAAATCTGGCATTTTAGGGGTAACTCTATATACCCCGTTCGGTATCGATAGTAAACCCGAAAGCAAATAGTCTTGTGCATCCTTGCTCATTACAGATAGCGTAGTTGCCGTTTTTGTAGTCGCAATCGTCAATGCCGAATCTGTTGCAGCATACTGCTGTCTCCTCTTACTTTCTAAGACTTTCAGTTCACTTATAAATTCATCTAATTCTGTGGTTGGTATCGCAACTACAGCGCTACAATCTCTAGGTATTACGTTGGTTAACGTACCACCGTGTACAGACTGTATTCTACATTCTAACTTAGCAGTGAGTTCTTGCAGGCATTCTGCCATTACTTTAATAGCGTTGGCGCGATTAAGGTGAATATCTACACCCGAATGACCACCTGTTAAATTACCTACAGTTATGGTTTGCATTTCATAGCCGGCAGCATTTAAAGTTTCTGTAGCGTAAGTTCCTTTAATTTCTACATCGGCACCGCCAGCGCAACCTATGGTTATTTCATCATCTTCTTCAGAATCAAGATTCAGTAGTATTTTACCCTTTAATTGTTCGTTGGTCAATGCCATGGCACCTGTCATTCCCATTTCTTCATCTATGGTAAAAAGTGCTTCTATCGGCGGATGAACCAAATCGTTTGAAGATAATACGGCCATTATTGCAGCAGAACCTATACCATTATCTGCACCTAATGTGGTTTCTTTGGCCTTTACCCAATCTCCATCTATGTACATTTCAATACCTTGGGTAGCAAAATCAAATTTAGACCCGGCTTCCTTTTGGTGTACCATATCTAAGTGACCTTGCAATACAACAGTTTTATGATTTTCTTTTCCTGCGGATGCTGGCTTTTTGATTATGACGTTGCCTATATCATCCACTATGGTTTCCAAACCCAATGAGTTCCCAAAGGCAATCATGAATTGAATGATTTCTTCTTCTTTGGTAGATGCCCTCGGAATTGAGTTAATTGACTCGAAATGTTGCCAAATGGCACTAGGTTTTAAATCGTTAAGAACCATTTACTTTATTATTTTTTTGAGGATAAGGTATAAGATGAAAGCCACTAAAAAGGAATCGAAAAATGAAATGGTAGTTAATGTCATATAATCGTATGCACCTAAATAGGCTACAATACAGGCTACGATCCAACTAATACCTGCTGCCAAATCAAAATTAGGAAGGCTGTCAAAATCTTTTAAATCATAATTTTGCTTTTTCACAAAAAAGAAATCTGCAATAAAAATAGCCGATACTGGCGGAATGAAAATACTCGAAATATTAAGAAAATCGATAAAATAGCCGGTAACTCCTCCTATTGCCAAAATAGTACCGATAGCACTTGCAACAAGCCCTATACGCCAATTACCCTGTTTTGTAAAAATTGTGGAAAAGGTAAGTACTGTAGAATATAGATTTGCAGAATTGGTTGTCCAAGTCGAGAATATTAAAATAAGTAAGGCTGGTAGCGTTAGGCTTAAGCCTATCATAATTTTCATAATATCGATTTCACCAGTAGTCAAACTTGGTATACCACCTGCCAATAATACAATTGGGAACCCAATGGCCAAACCCAAAACTGCCAATAAACTATCTTTATCTGTTCTTGCGAATCGAGAATAATCTGGCATTAAAACAGGAGTCAATATCGCCATACCTACCACGGCAGAAATGGCCTCTCGAATTCCGATTCCGCCAGAACCTTCAAATGCAATTATAACATCCCACTCGCTTCCTCCTAAAGAGGTAAACAGTACAAACACCATAAATATGAGCAGTAACGGTACTGAAATATTAGATAATTTCTCCATGGCTTTAATACCATAAAGAGCCGTCAATGTCATTAAGGCACTGCCGATTAAAATACTTATCCAGGCGGGAAAATTCCATCCTAATAACTGTGTAAAGGCATCGTTTAATGAGGTTCCGAAGATTTCAATAGTTACTGCATACCAACCTAATAGTGTTACACCTACAATGACATTTATGAGTTTTGCACCCATTTTACCAAAAGGAAAATGCAACAGCATATAGGTAGATAAGCGTGTACGGTTACCAATTACAGCGGTAATACCACATAGCACACTAAGCACAAGACAGACACCTACAAAAATCCAAATAGCGGTACTCATACCTACAGATTGGGTTACTTCTGCACCTAAAAACAGTACGGGAAGCGTAATACCAATACCAACGATAATACCAGCGATACGAAGACCATGAACGGTCTTTTCTTCGGGTACTTTCGTTCTGGAGTAATCGTCGTTTACCTGTTCTGCTTCAGTTGACATAGTTATGCGCCTATTAGTTTCTCTGCTAAAGGTTTTAAATCTGGATGCATGTAAACACCGTCTTCAACAATTTGTACATCATCAAGGTAAATACTTACTTTACCCACAATACCATCAAAATGAGATTTCGCAACTTGACCCAACGGAGGCATATCCATCGGACTTGTATGACCGAAGCCAAAATCTACACCACCCCACACACGTTCGTCTTCTACAACCTCTCCTCGCATTTTACGAATACTAGGGTTAAGACCAAACATATTATGCGATATTTTGTACATATTAGGATCGTTGAATGATGCAAGGTACTCCTTAAATTTCTCTGCCTCTGCGGGCGTACCTTTTACATCAGCAATCTTACTATCTTTCATTACAAATTCTATTCGGTTATCGGTACCGTAAACATTTGCATTCATTAAAAGGTCAAAAACAATGGTGCCATTCATGCTTTCTATCTTAGGAACCATGTTTACATACCCCGGAGCGGTACCAAATTTAGGCATCGAGAAGTCGCCATCGTCAATATCAAACGTATAATTTAGGTCAATGTCATAAGATACATCTGTACCATTATCGCTAGTAATGCGAATTGTTTTACACTTCAAAACCATGTCGCGTACTTTATTAAGCATTTCACCTAGATCTGCTACTTTGTACCCTGTAAAGGTTCTAATTAATGATTGCACTGAAGAGTCTGCAATAATTAGATAACGTAGTTTTTTGTTGTTCTTAAACGCGTTTTCCCAAATATCTGAATATAATAGAATGGTAGAATTACATTCTAACCAAACATCGACATTACTCAATGCAGCCGTCAACGCTTCTGCAGGCCAATCTTTCAAACCTGCCTGCCCATCTTTTTCTGCTTTTGGAGTCCATATTAACAACGGTTTACCGCCTATGGCATATACTGCCGCCGCAAAAGCATTCATTAATTCTATATCGTTACCAGAGTCTGCAGTAATAGCTACAGATTCGCCAGGTTGTACCTTAAACATGTCTTGCATGATAACCTTTGCAACCAAGGCACGCTCCATATGATAATTTGTATTGTTGTTCATTGTATGCAATTTTATTGATTTAAAAAGGAGAAATCATCAAGAGATAAATTCCTCCTTCTTCACTAAACTATTTCAAAAACTAAATTAAAAACTAACGGCAAAAGACGCACCGTATGTAGCTGGACGACCTCTCCATCCGAAATCATCAAAACCGCCGAACAATGCGCCAGGTACAAATTCTGTATAATATTGCTTATCGAGAATGTTATTACCCCAAAGCGTAACTTTTATGTTATCAAAAGATATAGAAGCACGGGCATCAAGTAACTGATATGCATCTGTTGTGGAGCCATCTTGATTCAGTTCATCCCAATAGGTCTTACCTGTACTATTCAAGTTTACATTGGCATTAAAATCTACCGTTTCGGTCAATGCAACATTAGACTCAAGACCAATGTTGAAATTGTTTACCGGTACGAATGGTGTTTTCTTTCCGTTGAAAACATTTAAATCTGTAGCAGTGCCGTCTGCGCCACCAGTAGTACCACCATCGGTAATTTCTGAATCTACAAAACCATAATTAGCCAGCACGTCTAAATACTTTGAAAGTCGCAGTTTTGCATCAAATTCAAAACCGATAATTCTACTTTTATCGTAATTGTAATTACCTGCATAGAAGGTACTCAGGTCAAAAATATATTGCTGTTGGTTCGTAAAATCTGTGTAAAAAGCAGAACCGTTCAAAATAAATCGGTTGTCCCACATAGAAGTTTTAAAACCTAATTCAAAGTTGTCTGTAAGTTCATCTTCAAAACTTCTGTTGAAACGATCGGTAACTGCAGGGTTGAAACCACCTGTTCTATAACCGCGGCCGTAATTGGCATAAATTAAAGCATTCTCTGTCGCTTGGTAAGATATTGATGCTTTGGGCTGTACAATATTATTTGATCGTTCTGAAGTTTCTTCGAACAAGTTATCTTGTTGTTTAAAGGTATCATTGTCATAACGGAAACCTACCGCTGCCGTTAATTTGTCTGTCAATTTATAATCAACAAAACCAAAAAACGCGAATGTAGTAGTCGTATTTACCACATCGGCCGCTACACCATAAAACAATTCATTCAAATCAAAATCACGACTCAACCCATCTTGAAAGAAAGGCTTTTCTATGTCTTGATAAAAACCACCTGCACTCCAATTTACTTTTCCGTTAGAGCCCACATTATTTAATCGTAATTCTTGATTGAAGGTTTTAGTCTCGGCGGTTTCGCCTTGGGTAAAATCATCAAATGGTATAAAATCTAAATCACCACTCAAAGACCTATCTACATAATTATATGAAGTTATACTTTGAATTTTAACCTTACCTGGTGTATACTCCATACTCAGGTTTCCGAAAGCATTGCTAACATCAGATTTTCCCGGCTCATCGTGATTGATTACATTATTCCCTTTTTCAGGATTAGGGTTTAATGTTCCCCCCGGAAAACCATCTACAAATATATTTCCGGTAGGGTTCACCGAATAACGTGCGGCACCTGCTGCAACATCAATAAATTGAAGTGTAGCACTTGCTTTAAATTTTGGAGAAAATCGTGCAATTAACTGACCTCTTATATTAAAATTTCTTTCAAAATCTACTTTTTCATTGTCGAACTCATTGGTCAACAAGCCATCAAAATTTCTAAATTGTGTTGACAACCTATAGAAAAGCTTGTCTTTTTTAAGTGCACCCGAAGAAACAAATTGTGTTAATAAAGCATTTGCATTACCATACCCTAAAGTAAGTGTGTTCTTTTGAGTATTTACTGGTTCTTTAGAATAAATGTTAATGGCTCCGCCAATTGCATTCTTTCCATAAAGTGCTCCTTGCGGACCTTTTACGACTTCAATTAAAGCTAAATCGAAAAGTTCTTGATTTAATAAACTCGGATCAGGTATAGTAACCCCATCTATGACGAATGCAACTGGAGCATCGGCATTACGAATTTGAGGAATACCACGAACGGTTAAAAAGTTAACGCCCGCTGATTGCGAACTGTTTAGCTTCATATTCGGTACCAGCTTAGCAAAATTCGTAACGTTATTTATACCATTATTCTCAATACCTTCTGCATTTAATGCGGTAATAGACTCAGGAATAGATTGTACCGATTCGGTTCTTTTTCTTGCTCGACCAACAACCCCAGCAAATCCGGTAACTTCTACCCCCTCAAGTTGCTCTGTATTTTCTTCCATGGCAATATTAATGGTAGATTCATTGCCAACTGTGATTTCTTGTATTTTGAAACCGATATATGAAAATTCTAAAATAGCAGTAGATGCCACTACAATTTCGTAATTACCATTGAAATCTGTAGTAACCCCATTTGTGGTTCCTTTTTCAATAATGTTCACCCCAGGGAGTGGATCATTACCATCGGTTACAACGCCACTTACGGTTTTATTTTGACCCCATGTTAACATAGGAATCAATAAAAGAGTTAAAATTAGTTTTTTCATGAGTTTGGTTTTAATGAGTACAATGTTCGTTATCAATAGATTATAAATTTAATTCACAATACTTATTTTTGATTATTTCTAATTACTAATAAATTTTTTAATAATTTTATAATGTAAATTCGGAATTTATGAATAAACAGGAAGTTCAATCTCTATCACTCACCTCTGAATATTTTGAATTATTACTAAATGAACTGGAGAAAACTTTTAAGAAGAAGCATTCACTTAAGAGTTTACCAAAATCAATGCAGTATTTTGGTTATGGCAATTATGACTCTTTAAAACCAAATTTAAAAAGTGATTTAGAGCAAATTGGCAGCGATTTCATAAATGGCAAGTATCTCTATGATAAAGTACGTGAATTTCATAAGGGTAAATCTATTATTAAACTTAATCAATACTATAAATCTATTGTTCTACTCTACTTAGGATTTGAGAATATTGAACAGTTTCTAGAAAAAAATAGAATAAATGGTGAGGTTGAAAAATCGCAACGCTCATTACTCTACGGTGAAAACGATAATAAAACCTATTACTATTTAAATTATTATTTCGGTGAAGATGGGGTAATACAAAAAGGTAAAACCATTATTTCTAATAATTGGAAAAAAATAAAAAATACCTATAGATACCCAGACAAAGAAGGTAATTACAAGGAATTTTATGACTTTGGTAATATTATAATTAGGGAAGACGCCATTTTTATTAGAAACAAAACAATGTTAAACGGTAAATTGGTAGAAGGCGCTAGCGAGATAATATATATAGGGCAAAACAACCCTGCGCATCTTAAATACCTCATTGGTTGTTATAACACATTTGATCTTTATAATAATTCGGTTGCAGGCAGGTTCATTCTCGAAAAGTACGAGTCTAAAGAGGATATGGAAACACAATTCGATTCTTCTGATATACCACCATATATTGCTATGGAAATTAGAAACCAAAGAATTGTCAATAAAACAATAGTGCCAAAACACTTTTTAGAAATATCAAAAAATAGTCCGTATGCTGCTATTTACAAAAGTATTACGGGTACTTACGAGCTGACTATAAATTTACAAGGTGATCGAACCGAAATCTTCAAGTTTAAGATATTATCTGAAAATTATAAGATGATACCACTAGATGAGAATGTTTATTTTGAAAGAGACAATTTAGAACTATTAAATAAAGGTTCGGTCGTATACTTTAGTTTTAATCTCACAGGCGTTGTTGCGTTTGATCGTTTAGATATGTATTTTAAAACTTATTATTTAAAAGAAGGTAACCTATTTCAAGATGGAGTCTATAGTGGTGTTGATAATGAAAATAGGTTAGTAAGCGGAGAAGTGAGGCTTAGTTTTGAAAATAAGTAATTAAAAAGCTTCCAAAATGAACATAAAAAAAGCTCCCAAAACTGGAAGCCTTTTTACGTGGAGAATACCGGATTTGAACCGGTGACCTCTTGCCTGCCAGTCTTCAATTCAACAAATCTATTCCACTTCTTAACTTCATAAATTATTGAATTTCAGTTTTTTACATTTTTTATTTTTTTTGAAATCATTTATCTTGGTTTGATTTCAAAAAAAAGTATGCAAAAAGTATGCAATTTTTTCCATACCTTAAAGTAAGTTTAGATTCAAAAATGGCATTAGCAAGACTTACTTTAGACCTCAGAAAAACATCAAAAAGGAGTGATAATTCATATCCAATTGTGCTTTATGTTTATCATAAAAAACAACGATTTATAACCCTTGGTTTTTCCTCAACAATCAAAGGTTGGGATGAAAAAAATGCGAGGCTAAAAAAATCAGCTTCCTATAATCAAAACAAAGACCATGATGCTATTGAAGAAGAAATAAATGACAAACTCCATCTTGCCAAGAAAAAAATAAAAAACTTTGGTCGTGATATTAATAAAATTAACGCGGATCAATTGGTTGAAGCGATTAAAAATTCATGGGATAGCCAAATCGACACTATTGAAAGACATCAAATAAAAAATAATATTACATTAGTTGAAAGTGGAAATGTCATCATAAATCGTAAAAGAAAAATGAACTCACCATCTACTGCTGAGTGGTATTCAAGTTGCATCAATCGTTTTTTGAAATTTTGTAAGAAAGATGATATTCGGTTAGTCTTCTAAAGGATTACGAAGTTTACTTTATTTCAAATGGAAATAGACCAGGTACAATTAACTCGTATATGAGAGGGTTAAGGGCTATTTATAATAAGGCAATAGAAGAAGATGAGTTTATTCCTTTAAGTAATCCATTTTTAAAATATAAAATTCCAACTAGCAAGCACACTAAAAAAAGGGCTACTTCTAAAAACAATTTTCAAGAAATAAGAAATTTGTGTTACCCAAAGGATTCAATCCTTTGGCATGCGAAAAATTATATTTTGATTATGTTCAACTGTAGAGGGATGAACTTGATTGATTTGGTAAAGCTAAAAATAAACAATATACAAGGCGATAGGCTCTACTATGGTAGAAGTAAAACCGGCGACCCACTTTCAGTAAAAATCACGTCTGAACTCTCAGACATTTTAAGCTACTATATAATTAATAAAAATTCGGAAGATTATTTATTTCCTATCAATTATGATGGTAGTACAGAACATTACGAAAAATATAAATCTATACGCCGGCGTGTGAATGAACGTTTAAAAATAATCGCAACAGATGCAGGTATCGAAGAAAAATTTACAACATATTCCATAAGACATTCTTGGGCTACAATCGCAAAATATTTAGGTATTTCTACTGAGGTAATTAGTGAGGGACTTGGACATAATTCTCTTCGGACCACTCAGGTTTATTTAAAAAGTTTTGAAAACGAGATGTTGGATGATGCAAATTCAAGAGTAGTTGAGTAATTGCTGAGGAAAAGATTACAGTCCAATTAGCTAACTGCTAAAAAGATAAAAGATAAAAGATAAAGAAATATTCAAATAGGAAGACTAGATTTCAATTTTTGATAACCTAAAGAGAAATTTTTAATTACCCTTTTGAGGAGCTTAAAAACCAAATAATAAAATACAAGCGGAACTACAAATTGCTTTAAATCTGAAAATATGAAATTAGAGACAAAAACATTATTAACATATTCGTAAATATTCCACGGAAAATATAAAATAGATTCGGAATCATAAACTAAAACAGAAACAACATAAAAAATTATAAGAAAATTATTGATAAATCCATATAAAAGTAGAAAAATAGTCTTTAAACTATACTGAAATTTCTTTAAACGAAAAACACTCTTTGTCCATTGCAGTAATTTTTTTGTAGAATTTTTACTTAGGTTGGGTGAATTCAATGCATCCGACAGAACCCAATAACCGTCATTTCTAACAAATGGAACTAGATTATACAAGGAATGTACAAAAACAATAAACGCCATTACCCCTAGATAAGAATTGGAAATTATGACAGATAGTATACATAAAATAGAACAAAAGATTAATTCAAAATATACTCCAGCCAGATTGACCATGATTCGCTGCTTTACAGGTAATTTCCATATATCTGTGACGTCCGCATAGTAGACAGGTGTAAATAAATAAAAGCCTCCTCCAATTCCACCATGTTTAGCTCCATAAAATTTTGCTGCCGAAACATGACCAAATTCATGAAACGTGACACTAAGAAACATAATCCCAAAAAAATACAATAACGAAACCGTAGTTGGCACGAACATATAGAAAAAATCTTTTATTTCTTGGAAGTTAAACCAAAGTGTTAAAAGACAAATAACTAAAGAAAGTATGGATACGACCCCTATTAAATTAGGAATAAACATTCGTTTACATAAGGGTGTTATCTTGGCTAAAGTTTCTTCTTTTATAATCGTAAAGCTTAATTTAAGGTAATCTGGTTTTTTAACATATTCCGCTATTTCAGAAGTGTTTAGAAGCAATCCATATTTAGACAAATCATTGAAAAACAATTTATATAGTAATTCAGGCGTAATTTTCTGATTATACTTCAAACTATATTCAATAGAAATGACTTCAAAGTCCTTTTTACCGTCAATCAAATCAAGCAATTGATAAACATGTTTTGAGACTTTTACATAATGTCCATATTTTTTTTGATGTAATAAATACTCATTTTCTGAAAACTCTTGCACGCTCAACTCTGTTGACTTTACAGGAATAATATTTGCTATTTTGACCCTGCTATTTACTAATTCACCATTTGACACCATATATTTTGTAAAAATTTTGCCCATATTTAGTATTATAGGGCACTCCTGAGTTTTTTTAAATAAACTATTCTACCTTTCCTAGAGTTGAAATAATTTCTAATTGTTCTTTCAGAGGTAGTATTGCATTAAGTTTTGACCATTGCTCCTGGTCGAGTTTTGCATTGATATCTCGTAAGTCTCTACCCCTTTTTAATTGTGAATAATTTTTCTTTGGATTGCAAGAACTTGATATGTTTGTGGTCAAATATAATTGTTCACTAATGAATTGATGCTTAACTGTTTTGTCTTTACTTAATAATATCCCTTTTCCTTTATGATATATGTGGTTTAAAAAATATTTACCTTCTACTTTTTTAAAGTCGTACTCGAAAAATTCACCTTGTAGAAAACCATCTACTTCACGACTTTTATTATTAATATACATAGTTTTTGAAAATATTTTTTCATTAAAACCCTCTGTCAAATCGCTCTTAATTACTTTTTGTATAGAATAGTCCGATGTATCAATTGTCAGTATATAATCCTTTTCAGTTTCATAATCTTTTACGGTTACTTCTATCAATTTTTCAGCAATCCAATCATAATCTGTTATTTCTCCATCTTTAAGAATATTTTTAGAAATTCTGTCAAACAGCCTTGATATACTTTGAAAACGAAAATTTACATACGAAGTGATTAAATTCTCCGTTTTACGAACTCCTTTAATATAAAGTTCTTGTCCCTCAATATCTACTAGTTTTTTAACTACCCCAATACTCTCTAAATAATTGACATATTTATCATTTTCTTTTAAGAACTGTTTATAAAAAAACTCTTCACAAGAACTATTTAATTCATAATTTTTATTAAAATTTACTAAAATTTTTTTCTTCAAATCATCAGTATCAATAACTACAACTTCATCAAGTTCGTAAGCTTTAGGTGAAAGATAAATTGTGTCATTCAACTCCCCCAAATTCAATTGTAAGTCATGATACCCTATATAGGAAATAGTAATTAATAAGCTATCATTTGATCTAACGAAAAACTCATATCCCCCTTCCTCATTAGTAATGGCTCCATGACCATTTTCCCAAATAAAATTGGCATATTTCATTGGCTCTCCAGATAAAGAATCCAATACTATACCCCTATAATTATTCTGTGCAGATAAAAATGTTAATGTAAAAAAAAATAGAAAAATGGTATTATATTTCATAATCAAAATGTAAGGGTGTCAAAAATTTTCATGCTATAATTTAAAGAAAATACTTTAAATATTTCATAAACATCCAAGTCAATAACAGAGTGTGTTGCATCAACGTAGATTAAACATTAATGACACCCTTGAAACAATTAAAATTAATTACTTCTCAGCAGCATTACAGGCATCACCACTGCAAAATTCAACCTTTCCCTTCCAGCCCATTTCGAACCTTTGCTCTAATTCCTCTGAACTGAACAAATCTAACATGTCATTTTTCATAATATATTGGTTTATTTATTTACCTACTCTACCTAAGGATTTTCGGCTCCCTCCTTGTTACTCCTATTCTATTGCTGATTACAAGCATCACCACTGCAGAATTCTGCTTTAGCTTTCCAGCCCATTTCGAACCTTTGCTCTAATTCTTCTGAACTAAACAAATCTAACATGTCATTTTTCATAATAATTGGTTTAATTATATACCTACTCTATCTAAGGATTTTCGGCTCCCTCCCTGTTACTCCTATTCTATTGCTCATTACAAGCATCTCCGGTACATATTTCAAGATTTACTTTCCAGCCCATCTCATATCTTTGCTCTAATTCCTCTGTACTGAACAAATCCAAAATTTCATTTTTCATATTATTAAGTTTATATTTATACTTCTTTATTTCAAAATTTTTTATCTAAATCCGTATTAAATTACCTTTTATCACACTCACAATTTTCAAAACAACTCAATTCGCCAAGAAACGAGGTTTACAACCCATTTTAAATCTTTATTCTAACTCCTCTGAAACGAACAACTCTAGCATGTCATCTTTAATATTATTTCATTTAAGTAATTAGAGATTACCTTTTTGACCCACTAGGTATATTTCAAATAATCACCTCTTTTCATGTCAATTCTAAACTATTAGTTTTTTTTAAATGGCTGTATTAATACTTACAATACTATTTTACTAATGTACTTTCACCTACTGCACAAACCTTGCAGGAATAATAATTTTAATATAAAGATGGTTTAAAAAAAAAGCCGATGTCAAATTCTTTACGCGACTTTCATAATACAGTTGTATTATAATCCACAAAAAGGTTTTAGAATAGAAATTGATAGAACTATACTCTTAATCTTTTTAAAGAACCCTACAAAAAAATCTGGGCAACGGAACTTTTGGATAATCCAATGAGATAAAAGCCTTTTTGTTTAACGAACACCCCCTAATTCATTTAGTATTTTTTGTTGTTCTGCTAGGGGAAGAATAGCGTTTAAAAATTGCCACGACTCATTATTGTAATCTTTAATTTTAAGATCATTTAAGGCTTTACCTCTCTTTAAAGCTTTCATTTCTTTCGTTTGGCAATCAGAAATCACTTCAGTCGTTAAATATAATTGTTCACTTAAAAATTCATGCTTTATAGTATTATCTTTGCTAACGAGTACAGCTTTCACTTTATGACGAATTCTATTTAAATAATATTTTCCTTTAATTTTTTTAAAGTCATATTCTAGCAGCTTGCCCTGCAAATATCCTTCGAACTCTTTTTCTTCTCCTTCATCACGAATAGTTTCCCATTGAAATTTATTCTTTAATTCGTTTGTCAGAGTATTTTTCACAACCCTCTGTATCGAGTGGTCTGAGGTGTCAATGGTCAATAAATATTTTTGTTTAGTTTTATATTCTTCTAATATGGCTTCAATGATATTAGAATCAACCCAGTCATAATCTATAATTTTGCCCTTATTAATAATTTCTGTAGTGGCTTCAGTCAATAACAGATAAATATTTTGATGAATAAAATTTATGTATGGAGTAATAAGGTCATCAGTTTTACGAACTCCTTTTATTTTAACTTTGAGAATATCAGATTTTGAACGATTCTCGACAACTCCTACTGCTTCCAGATAGTTAACATAATCTCCATTTTCCTGTAAAAATTGTTTAATAAAGAATGATTCGCATGTTTTTCCTGAATCATAATTATTTTCAATATTTTTTAAAATCTTATTCTTTAATTCTTTGGTGTCAATTACTGTAACCTCATTTAACTGATACGTTTTTTGAACAAGGTAAATAGTATCTGATAATACGGTTCTTGGTATAATCTTATTTTCGTACCCTAGATGTGATATATAAATTGAAATATTTTCATCATACCCTTCACTTATATATTTAAATTTCCCTTGTTCATTGGTGATGGTTCCTTTTGAAGATGACCAAGATATATTTACATAAGATATAGGCTCTAACGAAACAGAATCTACAATAACGCCTTTATGAACAAATTGGCCATATAAACTATTAATAAAAAAGAAAAATGATAAGAGATATTGAGGTCTCATGATGAGGTTTGTTTAAATTTACTCGTGTACTGAAAATTATTTTTTATCTAAATAACTGAATAAGGGCCTGTAATATTACAAGCCCTTTAAGCTCTACAGTTAAAAAAACTAGGCTATTGCTGGGTAATCATTAGGGTCAAAATTCTTTTTTTTGCCACCCCAACCCATCTCAAAACGTTTTTCAAGCTCTTCTACTTGAAAACTAACTAGTACTTCTTCATTTTTCATAATATTTAATTTAAATACATACCTATTTTAATATCGGCATAGGTAAATAGCCCTCTTTAATTAACTTTAAAGATTAATTACCTCAGTGTTAGATAAATTATTGAGCAACTTACTTTTGAATAAACCAAACTACTTCTAATGCTTTCTTTCTCTTTCCCCAACCCAATTCAAAATTTTTTCAAGCTCTTCTACTAGCTAACTAATCTTTTTTCATTATTCCATATCAGGTAGCTCCTCAGCTATCTCTCTAGCGGTACGATTAATTGTTCTTACCCAGGCCATTTCAAAACGTTTTTCAAGTTCTTCAACCTCAAAATTTACTAATACTTCATTTTCTTTTTTCATGTTATTATATTTTAATGTTGGTATTGCACTTATTAATTGATTACATATAATTTAAAAAGTTCTATATTTCTATTTTGAACTTAGTCCTTATTCAAACTCATTAACTTTTTCGGCAACATATTGTTGGTCACAGCCCATACGAGTTTTTTTGTTCTCAACTTATTTCAAATCTTTTTTCTAAAACTTTATTTTCGATTCACAAAAGAATAAAAATTAACTATTAAATATTTCTTTATTTACTTGGACATTACCAATTTCTTACTCAATTCTTACTCAATTCTTACCTAATTGTTAACCCAAAAGGCTCTTCATCAGGTAATCCTGGATTATCCCTTTTTCCTCCCCATCCCATCTCAAATCTTTTTTCTAACTCTTCCATTTCAAATAGCTCTATTGTTTTCTTTTCCATTATTATTCGATTTTAATTCTTTTAAAAAATTATAACTACCTACTGCATAAACCTTGCAGAGAATTTCTCAATTACTGTAAAACAATTGATTTTAAGTTTCGGCTTTGATATGATTTTTAAAACGCCTTCTAATAAACGTAATACTTAATTTAACTACGAGCGTAAAGAAAATTATAGGAATTATGAGTTCACCATATTTAGCCAATGAAAACTCAGAATCGTTACTTAATAGGCTAAGTACAAATATGTATGCATTCTTGGGGAAATCTAAGAGAGAGCTAGGGTTGTCTATTAATACATAGTATAGAAAAAAACCTATAAAAATAAAACTCACAGAACCATAGGCTAATAGAAATATATCTTTAGCATTCCACGATATAGATTTTTTAAATAAAAGAAATCTAAAGATATCTTTTACTTTATTAGCAGAATGAAATAACAAATTTGGTTTATTAGTTAAGTCAGATAGTACCCAATACCCATCACTTCTTAAAAATGGATTTAGATTAAATAGAGTATGAAAGCAGACTGTTATTGAAATTAATAAAAGAATACTATTTCCTAATAAAAACGCAATCAAAGCTATAAAAGAACAAAAAATCAACTCAAAGTACATACCGGCTAAATTTACTATGATACGCTGTCTTTTCGTCAAGCGCCAAATATCTGTGACATCCGCATAATAAACAGGGGTAAACAAATAAAACCCCCCACCTATACCACCATGTTTTGCACCGAAATAGCTTGCTGCAGTAGCGTGTCCTATCTCATGAAATGTTACACTTAACGCCATAACAATGATAAAATAAATAAGACTGTCTTGAAGGTTGAAAGATTCAAAGAGTTTAAAATTGAAAAACAATAAGGATAAAACAATCGTAGTAGTAATAAATAAAATAATGAAAACATTTCTTCTTTTAAATAAGAAATGCAACTCGCTGGTAAGCTTGTTAACCATTTTATCAGGAAAAATTATAAAACTAAGTTTTAAGTATGACGGTTTTTGGTACGCTTTAATTTTCTCATCAAAACCTTTTAAAATTCCGTAAGTTGATAAGTTTTCGTAAAGTAATTTGTAAATAGATTCCACACTTATTTTTTGACCAAAATTTTCAAAAAATGACTGTGAAAGCTCTACCAAGCTTTTTTTACCATCTATTTGAGAAAGTAAATTATGTACATCTTTGTTTATTTTCAAATAATGTCTATGTACCGTATTACTTAAAATAAACTCAGATTCAGTAAGGCGATTATATTCTACATGTTCTGAAAGCACTGGTATTAAATCATTGTAGTTATTCGACATTACATAAAGCTTTTAACACAAATGCTGTTGTGATTGTTTTACTTTTATAAGGTTCCTGAGCTTTTGGTTTTATAAAATTAGTAGCATTCCAATAGCCACTTTCGTGCTGAGTCATTTTAAGATATTTGATTCCTCTTTTAATTGACATGTGGTCTCCTTTAAAAAAGAGTTTTAAAGATAATATTGCGAGGGCTGTAGAAAGTGCATCTGATTCTTTAGAATTTGTAGTTGAAAAACCACCATCTTCATTTTGTTCGTCTAATATGTACTCTAAGGCTTTTTGAATTTGCCTTGTGTTTTTATTATTATATTCATTCAATAATCTCAAACAAACATAAGTGCCATAATAATTACCATAATACCAGCGGCTCTCCCAAAACCCAAGATCATTCTGATTTTTCAAAATAAATAATATAGCATTTTCGATAGTAGATTTATATTGAATAGCATCATAAATTGATAAGGCAAATATAAAATTAGCTACAACCTCCACATCAGGCCCTTTACCCCATTTTGTAGAGTTAAACACTTCTTGTTTCTCCTGTAAACTATTCCTATTGTTCATAGGTATAATCCATGTTTCTATGCCTCCTTCTGGGGTTACTCTATCCGCTATAGCTAAATCGATAGCCGGTAGACAATACTTTTTTATGTAATGCTGGTTACCCGATTTAATAAAAAATTGCATTATTTGGCCTAAATCGTCTATATCCGCAGCAATTTCTTTTACAGAAGGAAAATAAGACCATCCTCCGATGGCATCAGTGTTTCGTTGGCTAATTAAATACTCGCATTCTAAATTGAAGAAATTAGAAACATTTACATTTAAAACCTTGCAAACATCAATCAAACAATCATTTAACATTGCTCGTTGAAAAACATCTGAAACATGAATATCTTCTTCGTTTTCAAAGCCTTCTGATGTACTTAAGTACATGATATGTTTTAAGTCTGCATAATTTTGAGTAAAACTACCTTTAATATAATGCAGCCCATCTTTCATTTCTTTTACAGCTACATCACTATAATTTAAAAAGATGTATTCACCGTACTTGTTTTCTTTTATTCGAATCTTTTCTTCAATAGTTTTTATATATCCTGTTGTAATATCGATATAACCATCTATCGTTTGCTTCATTTCTTGAATCACACCTTTCCACTCACTATCAATATTTAAGCTACTGATAATGCCTATAGCTTTTTGAAAATACATGATAGAAGTATTCATTACTTTTTGACCTGTACCATTTAAAAAAAGTAATTTGTTTAAGGTTATAGGATTATCTTTGAAATCTTCATAATATTCTTCTTTTCTTTGCTCATAAATGGCCCAATTAAACTGTTCTTTTTCGAAATCTTCTTTAAAGTCTTTTACATCATCGTATAATTGAAAACCCATGGAAAAATAAAAATGTGATTTTAATAATACCTGATATAACTTTTCGTCTTTTTTGTTAGATAACAAATGCAGACAATCAATGGCAACCTTACCAAAAGCTGCTTTTTTATCGGCTAAATCTTCATACTCTGAAAGTGTTACAACCGCATCATAGTTCAACTTCTTTTCGATTTTTACGGCCGTGAAATATTCTTCTCTTCGTTTGTTCCAGTAGCTCCAAAATTCAGAATCCTTGCCATAAATGTCAGTTAGAATCTTTACTGTCTCTTCTTGAAGCAAGGTAATTATAGGGAAATTCGAAAATTCTTTATCATCAATTAAAGAGTCAGTCAATAATGTGGAGTGATAATAGAAATAACCAGCTTTCGAAAGTTGATTTACCAGACTTGGCTTCACTTGCGTAAAATATTTAGAAAACAACCTGGGGTAATGTTGATAAAAAATTGGCGAGCCATCTTCTTTTGTTAATGAGTTGAAATCTATCATAGTTTAAATTATTTGATGATTTGTTTTGTAAAATTTGCTATTTTAATATTTAAGATGTTTTAAACCTTCCCAATCAATCTCCAAATTTGTATATATTATTTTTAAAAGTTTAGATCCTCTTAGCATATACAGTTTTTTAAATAATAACAGTACTGAAAGCAAAATTGAGAGATAAAAGGTTATCTGATATACTTCATTTAAAATAAATTGAATTGTGTTTACTTCATAACTCAATATATATCCCATTACTAGTTTTATTAGATTTATCATTTACTTTCGCTTTACCCCTAATAATTTTAAAGAAATTGCCTCTCTTATTATACTAAACATACCTTAAGTCATACAGTTTTTGAGTTTTATTGCTGGCGCCAATAATTATTGAAATGTTAACCTCAAACTGAAAACTTTCACAGTAGTAATAAGTCTTCCTACTACGGCAATAACATATATCTGCTTGAAAATCCTTTAATTGGTCAATAAGATTATACACTAGCCTTTCACTTACAAATAAACGATCAGCCAACTCTTTTGGTTGACCTGTGACTTCCTGCTTAATTAGCGAGTGTAATCTTTGTAAACGTTCTAGGTTTTTGATGGAATTCAATATGGCTCTATTTAATTTGTTACTGTTTGAAAACAATTAAAATTGATTATAACGTGTTAACATAAAATTTGGGATGGTTTGTCCTTTTTTATACAATGGAAAGGTCATTCATTTTATTTCAAAAGAAAACAGATAGAAAAACTCAATTGATAAATTGCGTATCAATTTATCAATTGAGTTTTTCATAATTTACGGTTAGACTTGCTATTGTATTTTTAACTTAATACTTTATCTATAGCAATTTTGTATAATGTTGATTTTTAGTACATTAAATATAATTAAGCATCTCACAACCTTGTTTTTACTTAGCTACAATTATATTATTTAGTAAATTTTTAGAGAGATAAGGAAACGGAAAAAAAAGAGGACCGAACGGTTTATGCCGTCTCTTGTCCGATAAACATTTTGCGAGTTTATATTTGTTCACATATTGATTCAACTCTCCCTCCTATAGCAGAATTATTTTTGAAAAGATTTTATACGTAGCTTTAAAGAGGTAAATAATATTTTTAGTAGTTGAACTAAATTAAAGTCCAAAAAGTCTTTTGTCAAAAGGGAACTTTTGTACCTCTATGACCTTAATTTTAGATTTTTCAAGATGGTTTGGATTAACAAGTATATTGAATTCTCCAGGTACTATAGCCGATGGAACTTCTAAGGCAATATATTTATTTTCAGCAATAAAATTATCTCCTATCTGTTGAGTTTGAAAAGAAGGAGGATTCAAATTCCATTCAAAATGTGTAAGATCGGTTAGCGGAATCCTATGGATAGGACTATCGGGAATTTCAATATAAATAACATAAAAATCCAAAGGTAGAATACTATGGTCTACATGCACAGTGACTTCAGCCATAGCTAAGGCAATAGATGATGCGGTATAGAGCATTTTTGTTCCTTTATTGTTCCATCTACCTCCATATAACTCAGCGCCGGTTCCAGATAGGTCCTCTTTATATTTTCCTTTCGAAATCCTATATACAATCATGCAAAAATACCATGTTCAATTCTACCCAAAGAGTCTTTTACTAACCCTATCCCAATTGAGGTATCTAGTAATGTTTTTGGTATAATGTTACCTAATCCAGAGTTCTCTCGAACTAACCAATTATTGAATTTAGTTATATCACCAAATACTTCGGCACCAAATTTCATCAATTGCTGGATTTCAATGATTTTTTCTGTTTGTGTAGAGCTGAAAGATTTATTATCCTTTTTATATCGATCTAGTGTTCTAGTTGTTGTATCCAAAATATTAGCCCAATCATTGTCATTAAAAGGCATATTTTTAGTTACTAAAAGAAAGGTTTTATAATCGAAGCCTTTTTTTATTAATGTTAGCAACTGAATTGCACGAGAATCATCATTCCATTCATATGTAATATTAAATTCAGATTCCTTAATATTTTTAAATGCATGGTTAGTCATTGTTTCAGCTAGAATTTTTAAAACTGAATAATGCGATTTAGCCATCTCATTTAAGCTTGTACCAATCTCGTTAGTATCATCTCTTATTAAGGTTTTAATATAATGTTCCGTTAATTCTAATGTATTGCCGATAGGTACAATTGAATGATATGCTGGATTATCTCTTAATTTCCTAAATAAACCCAATGCTTTTTTATTACTAACACCAAAAGTCTGGAAATATAGGTCAATAAACTGTATGGAAGATGTTATTCCTTCCTTTGTACTTTTATCTAATTTTTTTGTGGTCATAATGATAGAATTACAAACCTAATATACAATATTTTAAACGCAAACTGTCTTAATTAAAACGACAGTTGTCACAATGTATTGTTATTTACTGTTAATAGTGATGGAAGGGATGAAATGCAAAAACATTAAAATGTACCTATAGTTTAAAAAATAGTAAACTTTCTGAAGAAATGCCGTTACATAAAAGACCTATTTCGTGAATGAAATATGCTATAATTCTTTGTTGAAGAAAAACATGGCTTTTTGGGTGGCAACATCAGTATCTAAGCCATGACCTCCATCTTTGATAACATCAAGTAAGAAAGTTCTATCTGAATTTACACTCTGATTTTGTAAAAAAGCAATGTATTTGGCCCCATCGTAAACTGGGATTAATTCATCTATTTCCCCATTAATTATAAGGGTGTTTGGATATAATCGATTCTCTTGTAAATTATACACGGGGTCAAGACTTAGCAGAGAATTTAAGCCTTCTAATGTCGATTTAGTACCAAAATCATAATCATTGTCACTCGCATTAAAATTCTTTTGATAACCCAACCTTAAAGGATTGAGTAACGGAATCTCGCCTACTGAAGCTTTATACATTTCAGGGTCTTCATTAATTGCCATTCCGGCAGTAACCCCACCGGCACTACTAAAATAAACCCCTAATTTATCTTTATCGGTATAGCCATTATCCTTAAGGTACTGTGAACAAGCAAGTAAGTCTTTCCAAGAATGCTTTTTGTTTTCTTTAATAGCGTCTGTATACCATTTCAGACCTTTTTCTGAACCACCCCTTACGTGGGCAATGGCAAAAACATTTCCTTGTTTAACAAAGTCTAGTATAGCCATACTATAATAAGACTCAATCGATATACCATAGGAACCATATACGGTAATGATAGCCTTTTTTGCATTGGTAGAAACAAAATTATTTGGCTTAATAATGGTCATAGGAACCATGGTTCCATCATATGAAATGACTTCAATAATTTCGGTCCTAATATTCTTAAATTCTTGTGGTGTTTTCCTTGTTACTTCATCATTGACAGTTATATTCAAAGAATCATCAACATCTATAAAAACGTAATTCTCTTTCCAACTAGATTGCAATAATGTGATTGTACCTAACGAAGAGTCGTGGGAATAAAATCTTAAACCTGTAGCAGGGTAATCCAGTTCCAATAACGTCACGTCGTTATTTTTATTGATAGCATAAGCCTTATGCTCTATACCATATTTAGATGTAATAACATAAATATTTGTATTGGAAACCGCATAGCTGGTTATAATGTAATCTTCTTCTGGTCTGAATATAACGTTATCCTTACTAGGGTCGCTAATATTATCGATGGTTGTCTTAATCAGATTCTTTTGCCCGTTCTTATACCTTAAAAAATACATATCCCCGTTTCTTTCCTTTGGATAATAGAGCACACTATCCTTCTCGAACATTACTTGTTTCCAAGAAGGATTATTGGACCCGACTGTTTTCATTGAAGTGTTAAAGCCATTGTAACTTTCCGAACCACTAACCAATATTGCCTGAAGAACATCAGAACCGTACCTGATATTAGGTCTTAAAAAATGTTCCTCGTTATACCCCATAATATCATCACCGCTAAATATCTTTTTTATACTTCCGGTAGAAATATCACCTAAAGCCAAATATGAATTTTTTGAATTGTCAGGATTAGGCCAGCCTGTAAAAACAATTTGTTTTTGGTTAGCCCAAACTGCATATGAGACTTGTTGTGAATTCATGTCCTTGGCGGTTTCGAACAATATCTTTTGGCTAGCTATATCGATAACCTGCAAGTAATCGCCCTCATCATCGCTTACAAATAGGATGAACATGGTTCCTTCCTTATTTGGTTGATAAAAATGAACGGTCTTATCATAGGTCGCTGAATAAATTGGTTTTAGCTCATTGGTAATTCTGTATCTCCTATATAATACTTGTGTGGAATCATTATCGCCCCAATAATAATATGCGTCGTCACTATTTTTAAGCCAATAATAACCGGGATTGAATGTTTTGTTGACATAATCCAACTGTTTACTATATTCTTCAAACCCATTGTTCGCATAGTAGTTGTGGACAATAGTATCTTGCTTGGATAACCAGTCCTTAGTTTCAGGACTATTAATGTTTTCTAGGTTGGCATAGATATTTAAATATTCCAATCCATGTTCCTTTACTAATTCTTTATTGTTTTCTGGAAGAGGGTATTGGTCTATAATAGTTTTTTGACTCGAGCATGAACTGATTAAAAAAAGTACTAGATGGGATGTGAAAAAAAGTCTCATATATTTGTTGAGTATATCTGATATAAAAAAACCAATATTCGGGAAGTGGAATATATCTGGATTCATTAAAAATAGTACTATTAAGAACGGTAACGCTAGATAAAGAGAAGCCTAAATAGTATTAATTATTTAAGCTTCCGTTAAAAGATATTAGATTTTTTTGTCAAGTCTTTTTTTCTCTACGGGGTCATCTCCTCCAATAACTTTGTTCTTTTGTTTTTTCGTAAGAGTCTTTCCGATTGTTTTTACTGCTTTTTTCATAATGTGAGTTTTAATTTTAATGTTTATTCGCTTTTATAAATATAATTAACTAAAAATATAAAACCATGATAATAAGGGAATCATATACGCATTTTACGTATTGCGTTTAATTATTTCGTTCATATACATTGATGGAGTGATATTTTTATTTTTGAGTTTAGTTTTAAGCGCACGACTAAATGTGTCTATAGAGTTAAAACCGAATTCCTCCAAAATCGAACTAAGATTTTTATTTCTATAATCATAATTCTTTCTAGTTGTTTGTATAAAATGATTCATTCTTAATTCGGTAATATAAACCCTGAACTTTTTATCCTTATAAACATTGACGGCTTTCGATATATAGGTTCTGTTGGTTTTAAATAAATTTGCTAAATAATTTAAATCAACATCTTTATTTGTAAAACCCTTTGCTTCTTCCCAAGAATTTAGTTTATATAATGCTATTTTAACGGATGCTTCAATCTCTTTATCAATTTTCTTTTTTACATGTTGGATGGAATCCTTTGGCTCATTTATAACTTTATCTACTGATTCTGTATTGATTACTTCTTTTGGACTAGGGGAGGAATCTATATAGTCGGAAAGACTTTGTTTTGCTCGATTATATTTTTTGACATAAAAGATTAAAACAATAATAAATACAACTAAACATGAACCAAAAATCAACAAAGCGTAATCTTTACCTTTTGATTTATTGATTAAAGTATCCCTTTGATTTTTTAAATCAGAAATAGAATATCCCGGCATTTCTATTAAATCGGAATCTTTTTTATTTGCAGTCAAAAAGCTGTCAATATATATAAGCTTATCATAATATTCCAATTGTTTCTTATTGTCATTTTGGGTAATTGCATCGTTTAAAAGAAATAGATATACACTCTTACTTTCAGGTATCGGTGATAATTTTAATTTCGTAGATATAGAATCAAATTGTCTAAAATGTTTTCTTTCTAGGAACGCGTTGTTTTTTTTCTTTTGAATTGTTCCCAAAGTGAATAACAAATCAAGATCTTCAGATCCATGATTTATTCCCAATTCAGCTTTTAAAATATCATATGCAGTATCGTAATCCTCTCTTAAAAAAGCTATTTTACCATCCCATATACGGGTTTTTTGAGTTGCGTTTTGGGAGGGATATTCCGCCAAAATATTTTTAGCCTCTTTTAAATAAAAATCAGCTTTATCCGGGTCTTTATTATTAAGTTCAAGAATTATTATACTTTGAAGCACCGATAACTTTAATTCTCTTTTAGTCTCATTATCCTCAGTTTCCCATTTATCGATAGACGCTAGGGTCTCAAAATATAGCTCTAATGCCTGAGAACTTTCTTCATTTTCCTCTTTAATGGTCGCTAACCAAATTTGAGCTCTTACCTCAGTTTCAAAATTTTTGTACTCTATCCCCTGTTCATAAGTCTTGGTAAACTCTTTTGAAGCCATTAAAGGTTGTTCAAGAAAATAATACACATAACCTTTAATCAAATATTTATCAAAAAAATAAAAATCTTCAGGTTCTTTGCTTAGCATTATAAGTGAATCGGCATATCTAAGACTATACTCGGTGTCAGTTCTATATGACATGATAGCGTATATCTTGGATAATATTAGACTGTCCCGTTCTACTTTTGCTTGGGCAGATAATACGTTAGCGGCTTTTTTTGCACATTCTGTAGAACCTTCAAAATCGTTCAATAAGTAGATTCTTTCAGCTAAAGGGATGGCCACCATTTCTTTAAAAAGTTTGTCGCAATCATTTAAAGGCCCATCCTGTGAATAAGCTTTTGGTACTAACAGCATGAATATTACAAACTGAATAGTTAAGGTTTTACGTAAAAGAGCAATCATTTTTGTGAAAAGGTTTTTCTTAAATTGAACATTACCCGTTCAAATAAGCTTAGTTCGTTAAGTAAAATATATGCCTGACCGTTCATATTTTGTTTGAATTGCAATTTCTTATCAAAATTTGTCGTCAAATTTTTAAGTTCCACATCCACTAAATAGTATGGCACTGTTTCTAATTTAGGTACATCCGAAACGGATTTTATAGTACCTACTAGAGCTCCCCATTCAGGAAATGGGTAATTATCTATATGAATAAGGACTTTTTGTCCTTTTACCAAACCACCGGTGTTTACAACGGGAACTTTACACTTTGCAAATATGTTTTCACTATTGGATGGAACTATGGTGAAAATGTTTTCACCTTCTTTTACTTCCTGGTTCTTGTGCCATGAATCGTAAGTTGAAATAGTTCCTGTAATTGGACTTGTAAAAAGATATTGTTCTTTCCAATGACTGATTTCGGATATTAATTTTTGTCTTTCCAACTGAAGCTTAGAAAGACTCATTACCGAGTTTCTTGTTAAGTATGATTGCGAACTTTTACTTTGGTTGGATATCTCCGATAAAGAAATACGCAGGGTTTCCAATTCCTCTTGGCTTTTACTTTTCTGGGTTAATAGATCCAGGTATTTCCTTTTCTCGATATCCATTTCGTTTTCTGAAAAAACACCTTTTTCATACAACTGTGCATACCTGTCCAAGTTTTTCTTACCAGATTTAAGTTTTGAAATAGAGTTTGCCAACTGTTGCCTTTTTGAAAAAATCTGATTGGCTGTAGATGTCCTGCGCTCCTCTAGACTATTTATATTACCCTGCTCAATATCTAAACTCTTTAAAAGAATATGAGACAAATAGGATTCAATATAGGTCGTGTAGGATGTTTGAATAGTTGGACCTAGTTTTAGATTGGTCGGGTAAAAATCCAGAAGTTCTTCAACTGTCAAGGTAATGGTTTCATCATTTGACAGAGTGCTGTCCAGATATATGATATCCATAAAGTTACCCGATGATTCCAAAACCGCTAGAACATCCCCTTCTTGTACGTTATCACCGGAAATAATTTTTATTTCCTGAATATTCCCATCAATTCGGGAAAGTAAAGTAACTGGTGGCGGATTACTGGTAATTAAAGCTTCTGCCTCTATTGTTTGATTGAAGGATATAAAGAAACCAAAAACTATCAAACACCCTACTGTAAATAAACTAAGTGCGTTCCCATAGGTTAAAAAACGTTTGGATGTTTTTCCTATGAAATTAGATGTCTCATTTGAAATATTCATTTCGTTATCCATTGCCCAGCTGGTTTTTTATCAGTCGTGAATAACTACCATCGTTTTTCATTAACTCTATATGATTACCCTTTTCAATAACCTTTCCCTTATCCAATACAATTATCTGGTCGGCATTAACTACCGTGGAAAGTCTATGCGCTATGATCACTACCGTTTTCCCTTTTATAAATTCGTTAAGATTGTTTTGTATTTCAGATTCATTGGTAGCATCTAGAGCTGACGTTGCTTCGTCCATGAAAAGGAAATCGGGATTTTTGTATAAGGCCCGAGCAATTAAAACCTTTTGTGTCTCTCCTCCAGATAACATTACACCTTTCTCCCCTACTCTTGTATTCAGTCCGTTTGGTAAATCTGAAATCATCTCATCAAGTTTGGTGCACTTTAGAATAGTGGTAAGCCTTAATTCGTTTAGCTTTTCGTTTGAATTTGATTCAGTGATATTTCGTATTATGCTATCATCAAATATTTTTCCATCCTGAAGTACTGTTCCACATCTCTTTCTCCAATTCGAAATACTTATTAAGTTCAGATTCTCGCCCCCAAGGGTAATACGGCCTTTTGATGGCTGTCTAAAACCTAACAATAATCTGAAGAGTGTTGTCTTTCCTGAGCCGGATGCGCCAACAATAGCCGTTGTTTTACCTGAAGGAATAGTTAGGTTTAAACCATTGAAAATAGAGTTGTTCTGTCCAAGATAGCCAAACGATATATCATCGATAACAATATCGAACGAACCTTTAGGTAAGGATATGTTCATTTCCGAATTATCCTCTGGTTCTTCCTTAAAGACTTCTGACAAACGGCTCATGGCAAGGTTCGTTTCCTGAAGTTCAAGCATAAAATCGACACTCCTACTAAGTGGTATATTGGTCTGTGCCAGAATAAATTGGATGGCCAACATGGTTCCAAGAGTCATCGTTCCATTTACTACGGCCATCGCGGAAACCAAAAGAATAATAATATTAATAGTGTTTCTAATAATATCGGCTAGGTTCTCCTGAGTATTTTGAAGTTTAAGGGATTTGGTCTTTGTATTTATAATCTTTAGTTGATTTTCGTACCATTCTTTTTTTCTTCTATTCTCGGATCCACTGGTCTTTATATCGGCAATATTGGAGATAAGCTGCAATTCATATCCTTGCCCTTTGGATTTCAGTCCGAAAGATTCATGGTCCAAGTTTGCCCTGCGTTTCATAAATAGGGAAACCATAAAACATACATGACACTCCCAATTATAAAAATCCCAAAAATTTGAGGACTGTATATGAATAATAGAATCGATAGAACTATTAAAATAGTGGCATCGTACAAGGAATCCAATAGGTATTTGGTTAAAAAGGATTCTATTCTATCTGAATCATTTATTCTATTGATGATATCGCCCTTTGCACGACGCTGTAAAAAGGAGATAGGAAGGGATAATAACTTACTAAGATAGGAATCCATCAGTTGAAGGTTCAATTTCATTGACAAAAAAAGTAAAATCCATTTTCGTACTATTTCAACCAAAAAGTTAATGAGCAAGAAAAAAAGTTGTCCTATTATTAATACCCATATAAGGCGCTTGTCCTGAAAGAATATTCCCTGATCAACAATAGATTGTGTCATTATCGGCAATAGAACCTGTAGAATACCGGCTACGGCCAACCCCAACAATAAGGAATAAAGAACTTTCTTTTCGTTCAAAAGCCTTTTTAAAAAGAAACTATAAATATGAGAATGATTTTTTTTGCCATCACTTACATATTGTGTCCCAAGTAGTTCATTAGGTTCCAATAGCATGGCAATTCCTTCCGCTTCGTCCACCTTTTGTGAGTTAGTAGACCAACCCGCCAAGAAATCTTTAATACTTAAAGTATACTTACCTTTTGCTGGGTCCGAAATATACACCATTCCCTTTTTAATGGCATAGACTACCAAAAAGTGATTTTGATTCCAATGGCAAACACAGGGTAAAGGGGCTCTATTTTTTAGGTCATCGAAATTGACCATTATGGAATGATGTTCAAAGCCTATATTTTCTGCAGCCGATTCCAAAGAATTAAGTGAAACACCAATCCTTTCAAAATCTATCTCTCTTCTTATCTTTTCGATATCGATTTGATGTCCAAAATGATGTGCTATGATTTTTAGGCTTGTAGGTCCACAATCCCAGGAATCCATCTGTCTGTAATTTGGAAATCCGTGCATATAATTCTAAAAATAACTATAAATGTTAAAATTCTCCTACATAAAAAGAAAATTCCTACAAAGTGTTTAAAATATGGGATATATACCGCAAATAGTATTCGTATGTCAACCAAAGTTCCTGTGGTTCCTCCTTTTGATAAATGATAGATTCCCTTTACTTTATTGCTGTTGTTTAGTAGCATTACTTTAAAGGATTCATGTACTTGAATGGTGCTTTTATCCCAATGTTGAAAAAGTAGCGCTGCTGCATCTTTAGAGGAATTTATCTTCTGCCAAAATGGGGAGGGAATCCGTTCGGTATAGCTTATCTGTATTTCATTAACTTTGTCTTTCATTACTTGTAATTTTTGGATTATGGGTAAAAAAAGAGGGCAGAACTTTAGCGAGAGATGCCCTCTTTGATTTTAAAGGAATTTTACATTAGGCTACTTTATTTTCATTTTTGATGCCTAAGAGCAATACTTCGCTAATGACTACTTCTGTGATAAATCGTTTTTCACCTTCACTAGTTTCATAGCTTCTAGACGTCAGCTTACCTTCAATCGCAATCTCCTTGCCTTTACTTGCATATTGTTCAATCACTTCAGCTGTTTTGTTCCAAGCGACCAAATTATGCCAGTCCGTATTTTGGACTTTCTCGCCTTTGGCGTTTTTGTAGGTTTCATTGGTCGCCAATGAAAAACGGATTACTTTTTTACCACTTTCTAAAATGGTCATTTCTGGGTCGTTCCCCACGTTGCCAATCAATTGGACTTTGTTTCTAAGTGTACTCATAATTGAAAAAAATTAGAATTAATTAATACTACCCACCCGAACCCTTCGGAAGGCTTTAAAAATCGATTTACTTATTATATCCAGAGCGTTTTCCCTTTTTTGATTTTTTAACTTTGGTTCCGCTTCCTTTTTGTTGATTCTGTACGATTTCATGTTATTTGCCTTTGATTTACTTCCCATAGTGCCGTCCGCTGTTACCCTTTTTTTGATGCTGTACTTCTTACAATATTTGTTCTTGGTAAGGCGTATAAATAAGAGCAAGGCACGCGCCTGGTTTATGCCATTGTCCAAGAACATATGTTGTTTTTTTGCTATCGATAAAAAGGGAACGGTGGCGGAACGGAAAGTGGAGCTAAGGCCAACATGGAAGAGTACCAACTCAACTGGAAGCGGAACCAAATGCAACAAAGTCTAATTCCGTTTAAGCGGACTTGACCATGGATTTTCCAAAAGATTCAATAAAGCTATATATGGATTTGTGTTAGTAGAAATAATAAAAAATGGACAGATATCCATGGTCGTGTCCAAGACAATAGTAGTGAAGCTTATTCACCGAAATGAGTATGCGAATGAAAGGTGAATGTGCTGAATGGGTCAGTTCGATTAAAAGCTACATGCGCCCTATTGGGTTTTTGATTAACGCTTATCTACCCGAAAACTACAAAAACCCAACAGGATCCTGCGCAGATAAGTTATGGTAAGATTTGGGGGAAGGCTACAACAGAAACACCAATAATTATTATTGCAAAGAAGCTATGCCGAAAATGTCCTGAAATTTGATTTTAAAAAGTCGAATTTGGTAACTGAAATGTTAAAGTTTGAAGAAATTTGAGAAAGTATGCAAAAAGTATGCAATTTCTAAAATGAAAAAAGCCTTCACATCTGTGAAGGCCCGTCATTACTAGTGGAGAATACCGGATTCGAACCGGTGACCTCTTGCCTGCCAGCAAGAGGAAACGCATACCAAATAAAACCATATCTATACATAACTAATTATAAATCAGTATTTTAATTTATTATGGTTTTGTTTGATATCAAACAAAACCATCTATTTGCGTGCAAATTGCGTGCAAATTTTTTTTACCTTTATTGAGATGAATACCAACATAAAGCTTTCCTTAGATACACGCAGGAAGAAAAAAGATGCCTCCTACCCTGTTATTTTACGGTTGACTCATTTTCGTAAAACAACATCTATTAGCTTAGGGCAATCTATACAAAAGGAGTTTTGGGATACTAAAAATGAGAAGATAAAAAGAGCCTATAAAGGTACTTCATCCGTTAGTAAGTTGAATAATCAGCTATTGAAAGAAAAAACCGGAGCCGTAGATATAATTAATGACCTCCATGAAAAAGATGAGCTAAACTATTTATCAATCTTACAGCTCAAAAGTAAGATTGTGAAAACTGCTTCATTTGATTCATTTTTTGAATTTAGTAAGAGTATTGTATTAGATCTGAAGAAGGCAGAGCGTTTTGGAAATGCGAACACGTACTACGCTGTAATTAAGGTATTGGAAAAATTTACTGGAGGACATGATATCAAATTCAATGAAATAAATTATGATTTTCTTAAAAAATTTGAAAGCTGGCATTTTTCTAGAGGTAATTCTGTAAATGGCCTTTCAGCCTATATGAGAACGATAAAAGCGATTTTAAACAGAGCCATTAAAGCTGATGTTATTTCCTTGGATGCTTATCCCTTTACTCATTATAGAATTAAAACAACTCCAACCGAAAAAAGAGCACTTGATATTAAAAGCATTAAATCTATAATGCTTTTAGAACTGGAAGAAACCAATAGTCTGTTTCATTTTAGAAACTATTTCTTAGCCTCATATATGCTCTATGGAGTTTCATTTATGGACTTGGCTTTTTTAAAAGTTGAAAATATAATTGATAACCGCATTAAGTTTCAAAGGAAAAAAACATCCAAACCTTATGATATAAACATAACGTCACCGCTTATGGCGATACTTTCGTTTTACCTTAAGACCAAGCGAAAATCAGATTTTATATTTCCGATAGTGAAAAGAGACACCTTTGAACTTCAATACAAGGATGTATTATGGGCTCGAAAGAGATATAATAAAGGTTTGAAAGAGATTGCAAAAAAATGCGATATAGAGCAAAGGTTGACCTCCTATGTATCTCGCCATAGTTTTGCGACCCAAGCCATGTTACAAGATGTTCCTTTACAAGCTATTTCAGCTATGCTTGGTCATAATCGTTTATCCACCACTCAAATATACCTTAAGTCTTTGCCGAATGAGATATTGGATGGATACAATAAAAAGTTGACAGAAATATAAGGTTGTTTTAAGCTTGCCCCCAAATCTTACCATAACTTACCTGCGCAAGGATCCTGTTTCGATTTTATAGTGTTCCGGTAGATAAGCGTAAGTAAAATCGAAATAGGGCGCACACTACTTTTGATTTGGAACGCTATTATTTTCTTTGAGCCATTGTTCGTAATCTTCATAGTATTCGGGATATTGGTCGAAATAACCCCTTAGGTTTGTGATGACCTCTTGCCTTCCTTTAGAGAAAGATTCCTCTCGAATTTCTTCCATTTTAGCAACCTTAAAAACTAGGTAACAAATAATAAGTAAAGAGCTTGCCCAAATGTAATAATGTAACCACAATCGGAATCTAGATATCACGCTCGCCTTTGCCAAACGCTCTTTTAGTGAACGGACGGATTCCTCAAGGTTTAATGTTTTTTCCTTTTCCCGTTTTAAATGGTTTTCCAACAGTTGCTCTATTTCCGAAGTGTCGGGAAGTATCCTGATGTCCTCTACGTTCCTGGTCAGCCGTTGCAGTTTGTTAAGCGCCTTGTTGAATCCATCCAGTTCGTCCGTGAGCAGTTCCATGATCTCATCCGGTTTCTTGTATCCCATTGTTCTTTGTTTTAAAATCCTATCCCAGTATCTATCGCCCGTTTGATGACTTTCTTGATTACTTTTTTGGCAAGTGCGCTTGCCATATTGGAACTTAGCTCCAAGGCCTTGCCCGAGAAGTTTATCGAAGGAGCCTTCTCCAACCGTTTCTGTATGTCCATATCCGTAGTAAGTCCACCGAGCAATTTACCGCCCGACATGGAACGGTGCACCTCGCTACCCTTGAAGCTCTGTCCCTTGTACTCGAAGCGGAAGCCCTGTAGACGATTACCTTTGTTGATACTGGGAACAACGGCTACGTTCTGCGCCTTCATCGCCTTGATGTAGGCATCCAAGGTCTTTAGCTGTTCATTAGCCAATGTCCTCTCGTGTATCCTGCGTATTTCGTTGCGTAAGGCCACGGACTGTAATTGTTGCTCCATCTGTATTTCTTTGACCGTGGTAAGGCCCATTTCCTTGGCCACGTTCTCGGCGGCAGCTTGGCTCCGTTTCCCGATAAAACTATCGTTGTAGGCCTTGCCTTCAAAGTCTATGCGGTTCACATAAAGATGTACATGGGTATGTTCCTTGTCCCTATGCACGAATGCGATGGCCTGACGTTCCTTCAACTGCATTTCCTTTAAGAACCGTTCCGTCATCTCACGGAGTCTTTCATTGTCAAGTTTTTTGCCATCCTCAACGGTTGGGCTTAGGACGAAACTCAGGGTGTTCTTCTTGCAACGTTCGTTCATCTCCTGTGTAATCTTGAATTCTTCCGTGACCTCTTGTGCATTGTCCCCTGCCACATATTGGATGAGTACCACTTTGGCATCCTTCTCGTTGTTCCATCCGTATGCCATGGAAGCTCCGGTATGTGCTATGGACTTTCCCATGCCTATCATTTTCTGAAGTTTTTAAGATGTATGCCTATCTCCCTTGCCAACTGTTTGACTTCATCTGCCAGATTGGGATTACGTTTCCTGAACATGTTCCCGATACGGGTGAAATTGTTTTTATAGGTGACCAAGTTCTTATAGCATTCCAGTTGTTCCGCGGAAAGCCTCTCGATGACATTGCGGCCAAAGGCCGTGTTCCTACAATATTCCGAAAGGGAAATCCCGGCACGTTCCGCCCTTTTTACGAGCAGCTTCTTTTCGTAGATGGTACAACGAAATTTGATGTAGGTCTTTTTCATTGTTTTCCTTCTTTGCGACCATCGGGAGTAAAGCAAGTTTGTTTTTGTGGCAACAAAAACACATCTTGAATTCCCTGCCCGACACGATTTTTACCATTTTCCATCAGCCATTGGTTCATGTCCTTATGGCCGGTATAGATAAAAGACATATCCATCGCACCCCTATGTTCCATTAGTCTTTCTGTACACAACCTCCCGTTTGAATCGTTGTCCAGACAGAGTTTTATCTTACTATACCCCTTGAAAACCTGCATCGCTTTTTGGATTAAAACAGTAGAATTCATTACTAAAAAATCGGATTTTTGTCGCAAATCAGGTTGGTGTGCAACAATGGAGAGCAAATCGAACATGCCCTCGGTTACGGTAAGTATGTCGTATCCATTTTGAAATAATGTGATATCCTTGGGCGAGGTACAGTTCTTCAGGTATTTGTTACGAAGCTCCCAACCTCCGGTATGATTCTGCAATCCGATGGCGAAATACGGTTTCCCCTTAAACCTGTAATGGACTTCTTTACAATAGCTTTTTGCGTTACTAATCGATATTCCCCGTGATTTGATATAGCCCAACAATGCGGGATGGCATATCGGCTTGACATTGGTTATGATGACTTTTTCATTACCAGGTACAGGTCCTTTAAAAACAGGTTGCTGCTGAAAAGAAAAAAGAGGTTCATCATAACTTAAAAACAGCAATGTATCCTTGACCGATAATCTGTTGATTTGGCAAATCAGGTCTATGACATTCCCGCCTTTTCCTGCTCCATGGTCGTACCATCTATTAAGTTTCTTGCATACCTTGAAAGAGGCTTGGGTTTCTGAGCGAAACGGGCTCAGGAACCAAGCTTCTTTGGGGGTCGTCCTTGTCGGAAAGTGCCCTAGTTTTGCCAGCGCCCTTTCGATGGGAAAAGCTCGGGCTTTTTCGCACGTTAGTCCTTTTGTTCTTTTTCTTTTCATCAGCTTCTTTTTATTCAATTCCGGTTACCTTCCTACCTAACCCAATGATTACGCGGTCTTTTATCTAGGTCGGATTGGTTTTTGTGATTACCTATGTTACCTTGTTAGGTAGGGTAGGTAATACTTAGGCAAGAAGGGGTTAAAGAACCTACCTAGAGTTATCTCTTGTTATTATTGACTTTTCCATCTCTTAGGTAACTAGGTAGGTACTATTCCTGTTTTTTCGAAAATTCCATTTGCCAAGGGCTGTCCACGAAGACGGGTCTTGCAAGATAACCGTACACCTGTCGCTTAGGATGTTTTATCCTTTGAAAGTTGAAACCAGACAATGCCCGTCCCAAGTTTATCTGGTTCAGGCGAAGGTTCAGGCAGCTCAGCTGGACCAACACGTCCGAAGCGGTAACAAAATCCTTCAGGTCGTCCGACTTTTCAAAATACTTCGAGACCAGTTCCTCTTCTGTGGTCAACTTGGTGTATTTCTTGTTTCGTTCCTCGTTCTCCTGGATATCCTTTATGGATAGTTCGGGATTGTAGTTTGGTTCGGTATAGGCCAGATGGTATGCCTGTGACCATACCCCGTCAATATCTACTTCCTTGGAATACCCAAAATCGATTTTCCCTTTCAACTCAAAACAGAGCCAACGAACGGAGCCGGTTTCATCATTAAGAAAGGAGGCCATATTGGTAGACCCGATAAAGGAACATATCCTGGGGAGGGTGGTGTTCTTTTTATCATAAGGCAACCGTTCATTGATAAAGGTCTTGGAGAAAAATGATTTTAGTGCATTCACATCCTTTTTGGAAAGCACGGCCAGCTCGTCCAGATTGTACAGGAAGTTTCTGCACAACTGTATCCGTGCGTCCTTATCGTTGCTGATATCCTCGGCCATATATTCCGCCAGTTCCGGCGGACAAAGAAAACGGCACCAGGTGGACTTTCCCGAGTTCTGGCCTTGATGCGAAAGCACAAAGGCCTGCTTGTTGAAATAGTTCTTTTCCAAAGCACATTTAATGGTACGCACCAACCATTTTTCAAAATGATAATCGAACGCCACTCGTTCATAGGTCGGCACAAAAGAGGCCAGTTTCAAGATATGATCCGTCCCGTCCCATTCCGGAAGGTTTTCAAAATATTCCTTGATGGGGTTACATTTGGGAATACATTCCGAACGGATAAGGGTTTCCAATTTTCCGTTGGGAATATCGATACCCGCTTTTGCCAATTCAATGATAAGCGAATTCAGGTTCAGATACTGCCATTCCATGGAATCATTGAAGGCAATCTGGAAGTCGTGCGAAATCTCGTTAAATGTAATATCGTACTTACTCTCCAAATATTCCATGGTATAGTCGTAGACCGTCTTTTTCTTGGCGTCCTTTACATGGTAAAGTTTTTCGCCATTACCTAGCGAGTCCATCACCTTCTATTTTTGAAAGTGTACTTAAGTGTGTCGTTGGTAATTTCGGCATTCGACTTTCTACCGTTCTGGAGAAGCCAATCGTTGAGTTTGCATTTCTCGAAGAAGATCATCTTACCGTTGGGCTTTGAATGCGGAATATTTCCCGAGGCCGTTAGTTTGTAAAGATAGCTCCTTGATATTCCGGTATAGTCACAGGTCTCCTCGAAGGTGAGTACCTCTTTATTGGCCGTCAATAGCCTTTCCAAACGATCAAGTCGTTCAAAGATTAAAATAGTGTCCATTTGTTTTTTTTTAAGATTATTAAATGAACAAAAGCGCTTTTGTTTTCCTTTGTAGAATTCTTTGGATAAAGGTAATTGGAGAGAGGTGTACAAACTCAATTATGTCCATATTTTTATTCACAAAATATTGAAAAACAATTATTTATACTAAATCAATACAAATCGAACCAAGTAAAATTTGGATAATTTCATTTGGTTTCAAAACGATTCAAATGATACCATTTGATTTTTGTTAAAAAAGGAAGAATTTTAAGTTATAAACAATTGACAATTTAACTATCAAGAAAATAAGGGTAGTTAAAAGGTAAAAAGCTAGCCATCTGAAAATAGTTTCATTGTAATGTCCCAAAAAAGGTTCGTTTTTCGGAACTCTTCTCGGCAAAGCGAGTTTTTGGTTGAATTATAATAGTTTTGTCACTGTCAAAATACATCATATTTAATGCTTACCACAGAAAATTAGAAATACACAACAAGAATAATTAAGATTACAACAAAGGTAGTATAATTCTTACATAATTAATTAGGTTTGTGCTTTGAAATCGAAATAAACTTCCAGCATGAGCATAAAAACCAACCTTACCTTTGCAATCCTAATCTTTGGCCTATTTGTCACTCGAACGCACCCTCTCCTTGTAGCTGCTGATAAGAAATCTTTCGGAACGACACATACGATCACCGCGGAATCCGTAAAAGAAAATAAAAAATCATCTCTTGTGTCTAACAATGTTAGACTATTTGCCAGCGGTATGAGCAACGAAAATGCGAGAACATCCCATCTGGTTTTTATAGATAAGTCTCTTGATGATTATGAAGTATTAGCGCGGAGTATTTCATTACCTAACTCCAAAATTATTCTTTTGGACCCAAAAAACTTCGAGGGAATAGTTAAAATGACCGAAGAAATTGAAAAGCACCAAAGGCTTCAGTCCATTCATATAGTTGGTCATGCCAAGCAGGCGGAACTTATTATAGGTTCAGATAATTTTTTGGGGGATGATCTAAACATGATCAGAAAAGAATTGAACTCATGGAAAAGCCATGTTTCAGATGATGCCGATTTATTCTTGTATGGATGTTCTCTAGCGGAAACAGCGCAGGGTAAAAGTACCGTTAATTTAATTGCCTCTCTAACTGGTATGGATGCGACGGCTTCAACCAATCTAACAGGGCACGCTTCT
>TARA_R110001583_G_scaffold7985_13_pt1 | contig 38559 bp, 28 predicted proteins | sample TARA_R110001583 | Tara Oceans TARA_R110001583 (sample SAMEA4398432) | marine metagenome | biome: Polar Biome; feature: [MES] marine water layer (ENVO:01000295) within the mesopelagic zone...; material: water (ENVO:00002006), including particulate matter (ENVO:01000060) such as...... | reverse complement strand
TCAACTGTCATTCCAATTGGTGTATTGTTGTAGGCGTTGTCGAACATCTGGGCCGATGCAGAGAGTGTTGGTACAACACCTGAGGGCATCATAAGAACGCCTCTAATAATTGCTGAGGCAGTAAAAACACCCTGGATTCCAGCATCACTAAATATCGTTGATCCGGCAGACTCTGACATATAGCAGCCTAGAAAGTAAGTTCTACCAAGTGGGCCGCCGGCTGCAGCATATGGATTTGCAGAAACGATTCCGTTATCTTGAATCTGCTGATCTCCGACAATAAATCCTGCGTTAGTAACAGTTCCATCTAATGCTCTTTGTTTTCCATCACCTGTTCCCAGGACTCTAATATAGGTCAAAGACTGTGCTTTTTCGAGCCATTGTCTAGCAGCTAGAGGGCCAAACTGCTCACCGTTAGACGGGCCAAATCTATTGACAAATTCCTGATATGTTCCAACAGTTACCGGGACGAATGCTGGTCCGCTCTGTGCAGTTCCGATTACTCCGGCAGGAACACCAGTCGGACCTGTCGGTGATGCAAAAGTAAGGTCAACCTCTGTTGAAGAGACTCCCGCGCTTTTTCCTGAAAGTGGCATTATTTAATTCTCCAAATCTTATGTATATAACTATATAATTTATTCAAAGCTCACCCCAGAATTTGTAATAATGAAGTCAATTGCTATGAACTCAACAGCTCGAGTCGGAACTATTCTGATCTGACCGTTGAGCTTGTTAGCCTCGATGTCTGCCTGTGTATTGTTTGTCTCATCCATTGTTACCTTGAACTGATCTACACCTTGCTGGCTTTGAATAGTTGCTAAGAGGGGTGTTATTTGAGATACAAATTTGCTTCTGTTTGTAGGAGTGTTTTGCTCAAACACATAGGTATTTGCTATGTTCTCAACGAGACGTTTTACTTCAAGTAGCATTCTACGAACGTTGACCCTGTCCAGCGCCGACTTAGCTTGCTGCAAAGTCTTCTGTCCAAATATAACGAACCCAGCACCCGGAAAAGATGCAATTGGATTAATTTTTGAATCATACAGATCATCTCTGTCTGCCTTGTTTAACCTAACGCTTACATTGACAACGTCGTTAAGAGCTGCTCTATTAAAGCCTGCAGGAGCAAACCATGGATAAGAAATAGAATCATTAAATCCTAAAGCACTTAGCGCTGCAATAGATGAGGGACAAGCAACAACTCTTCCACTGTCTGTATCCCTTAGAGAGATATCAGGATAGTAAGTTGCGGTAAAGCTGCTATCTGTTCCCCTTGATTCGAATTTTTCACGTGTAGCCTCTGTATCTGGACGCTTCCCGTCATTGTCAAATATTCTCGTTGTATCAGAAGTATATGATGGAATATCCATCAAATATATTGCCCTGCCGTAATCACTTAGCCTAGAGAGTGCATAATCTGTGACAAATTCATCTCGCTGGCCAGGAATAGCAATTATATTAACTCTACTTATCATCGGATCAGTCATTGCTTTAATAGCTGCCCTGTAAGAGTTAACATAGTTGTTAGTCTTGCCAATACCGGCAGTAAAGGCTTCTCCTCTATCGGTGGCCGATGGAGGGTAGCTATATAAGCCAATATTTAGGCTAGAGTTAGCTTTGCCCTGGGCGTCAGACGAAGCTGCACGGTCATTTAGGCTAGCCATGTCTGGATCGAGGATATTGACACCGTCGAAGCCGCCATAAAAGATGTTAGTAAACTTGGCAAAGTTTGAGAACTTATTGAAGTATACTGAAGATGTCAATGACATTAGTGATAAGAGCGTAAGTCTTCCCTGTGTTACTCCGTCATTGATTGTTCCATCTGATGCAGTGCTAGCGTTATTTCTAATATAAGCTGCCTCTCTCATGTGCTCGCCAGCTGAGGCTGTTAGGTAATTCCAGACAGTTTTTGTAACTGAACCATAGGAATCTTTTCTATTTCCAAGTGCAACTTTTGCCAGTGTAAATTTATTGTTATTAAACTCATCTGCACCAGATCCAGTTACAAGTGCATCCATTCCTCCGAAGCCCAGGAACTTAGTATAACTCCTAACAAGCGGGTTGACCTCATCATTGGCATTAGGATTAAATATGGCTTTTGATAGTGATCCGGTTCTTGGCACCCGAGTTGTTTTAACACCCCAGTAATATCTAGCATCCGCGAGCTCCAGCTGGCCCGGATGTCCTACGGGCCCTGAGCTGTCGAATGTTCCGTCGAGCGGATCAATATTTCCCCGTGTACACTTAAAGGTAAGTGGAACAGGAGGCAAGATAGAAGATGATAAAGGTGTATCAGGTATTCCTGTATCAACACCTGGAGAGAGATATGAGGTACCACTCATGTGCAATCTTCCCCCTAGGATGCGATTCATGCCTGTTCCCTGGATTGCCTCATTCAATGTTTTTGGAACTGGGAGGCCTTTAAATCCAAAAGGTAATGCCTCAGGTGGCGTATCTTTTCTTTGAACGTCTCTGTTTACTAGAACTCTGATTCTAGAAGAGACATTTGGATACTTTCCAGATATAACAACTCTTCTCTCTTTTTCTATACCGGCATCAAAATTGTAAAATGTTTTAAAGTCTCCGATCTTCTTGGCAATATAGCTCTCATCATTCGGATCAAGAGTGCAGTTTCCGTACTGCTCTAAGATCTGAATGTTTGTATCACTGTCATCAAAGTTTCTAACTAGAACAGTAAAGCTACCGTATGGATTTTCGGGATCTGTTGATTTTTTAACATTGGCTATTGAGATTTTAAATCTATCATTTACAACAGCTCCATCACTTATTGTCTCAAAGCTAAAGAGGCTGTACTCTTTTCCGCCAGCTATTCCGCCGAAAGGTTGGGATATAAAGTCTGTAGTTCTAGCAGCACGATATCTTGAATCAAACCTTCCGTACAGATCCTGATATATGACACTGGAGATTGGGTTTGAAACTAAGCTTCCAGATGCGATTCCGACTGTATTGTAACCATAAGAAACCTCAGCAACCTCAGACTCAACAGCAAAATCCCCATAAAGAAGATGCTCTTGTTGTTGAAATCTTGTCGGATCAGTGTTTAGAATCTTTGAAATATATGCATCACTACTGGGATCAAGTGATGCTGTTAATATTCTTACACCAGCGAAACCTTCGTCGCTTCCGAAAGAAGCTCCTGCTGAGCTAGATATAACAAGCTTAAACTTCTTATACATCGGGTTTGAAGGATCTTGACTTAAACTACCGACGTCGGGAGTAAAAGAGCTTGTAAGTTTATTATCAGCACTAAGAATCTGTAGATCTGTCCCTGTAGCAAGAAAAACCATGCCCCTGACAAGGTGAGCTAAGTTTGAATGGCTCGCTAGGTCAAAGGTAGAGTTATCTGAGAACTGGGGATATGCAACACCCTCGCCTGACGCAGAGACAAAGTGCGATGCTACAATAAACTTAACTCCACCATGTGCTCTTGTTCCACCCGAGTCACCTTGAGTAGCGCCGGTGTCGCCAATTACTGTAAAGCCCGCATTTTTTACATATCCGTACAGCCTAGTAGCTTCAAAGTCTGCTGCTGTCTCATTTGTTCCAGCACCCAGTACTCTTATGAATGTAGCAGCTGTCCTGTTCTTAAGGAACTCTTTGACAGCAAACGGGCCAAATTGGCCTTTATCTGGATTTGACTCTCCAAACTTGTTTACAAAATCACTAAAAGATCCAATAGTAACTGGGACAAATGCTGGCCCCATCTGGGATGCACCTATTATTCCTGCCGGTACACCAGTTATTTCCGATTCTCTTTCGGAGAGATCTATCTCTCTCTCAAAGAACCCTGGTGATCTAAATACCTGTTCAGCCATTTAGAAATCTCCTTGTCTTTCTACATTAATAAGTATCGTCTTCTTGCTCAAATATCATTAAGTTAAAGTTTCTAAATCAACTACTTCTCTTGCGCTAATTGATGATTCACCCGATCTTTGGTTTCTAGTCTTAACTCTAAGCATTTTTTTATCAGTTCCACCAGTAAAAGGATCCTCTACCAGATCAGGAACAGCAGCTCCGTCTTGACCTCTGGCAAGAGGGACTCTCCCTTGATTGTCAGTGACGTCTACATCACTAAGCATGAATCTGTTAATATTTGCACTATTATCAGGAGTTTTTCCATCAAGCTCTATCTTTCCGCTTATTTGTTTTATTTCAAACTCTATTTCAGGAGCAGATACAAACTTTCGATACGGGCTAGGTAGTCCGGGCTGAGTGGAGGCTATTAAAAATGCTGGGACATCCATTGAAAAAGTATATCTAATAATTCTTTCATTACTAGAATAATCTTCAAAATTATCTCCTGTAGTAAGATTTCCTTTTATATATCCAACAAACTGATATCCTTTCTCAGACTCTATCTGGAATTCCATTCCTTGTCCGCTAAAGTTTGACATCATCACTTCAATAAGCTGGTTCATATTTAATGTATACTGAGTCCAAAAAGTTATCTCATACTGGGCCAAGAAAAATTCCGGATATGGGATTGTAATGATTTCAAAGATATTTTTTGATATCCTCGGATCAAGAACTTGCCCGGTTGACTCAATTTCATAAGAGATGTTTGGACCATTTCTTCTAGAAGCCACAGTACCAGGAAGAGCTTCATTTCCCGGAAAAATAAGATCTTGTGAAAAATTTCCCCTGCTGGCAACGTTTTTCTGATTTTTTATACTAAGCTTGTTTATTATATTTTGATACAGCCTGTCACTCTTTGAAAGACGTCTTTTTATAACATAGCTAGCCTGATCTCTTATAGAAATTGCCGTACCATATCCCCCAAGACTGGGAGAGATATCGATTGATTTTCTTGCAATCGCTATGACGGGTAAAATTAGTGCACCATTTCTATCTCTAATTGGCTGTCTTCTCCTTGTCAGGGCAAACCTTTCACCTGCAGCAAAAACCACGGGAACTTTTGTAGTTTTTTCATTTACCTGAACTTCAAGTTTAAGCTTCTTGTCAAAAAGATTAAATATAGCTCTATCTACATCTTCTATTCCGCATGATGGAATAGAAAAATCATCAGGAACGTTTGTTCCTTCGTAACCTGTATCAATCTTACTCATTTAGTTTCCGCCTATTCATCATAAAATGATGATCCTTTGCCACCGTCAAAACCGGGAACATCACCTGCACCGTCAGGTGAAACCTCAGCGGGATCTGAAATCGGTTTATCAAGCACACCCGTCTCCTGGAGATCTCTCTTATCACCTGTCAAACCTTGTCTGTTTCTTTCGAATCCTCGTTGTTGGACAAAATCTCTCTGAATTGCATCTTCATCACTGTATTCTATGCTCGTAGGACCAAATACAACTGATTCGAATTGCCCTTTTCTTGCCTGCTTGCCAGTAATTGTAACAAATGATTTATATTCAACTTCTCCAAATATTGTATCAGAATCAGGAATTCGAACAACTTCAAAAAAAACTTCTCCGTAACTAAAAAAATCTCCTTCTTGAATATTAATACCTTTATCAATTAAGTCTTTTTTCTGAACGTATGCTTCTATTCCAAAGAATTCTTCACTTCCAAACTTATTTGTTCTAATCTCCTGGGGTTCGTACTTGACAAGTGCTTCTATTTCTATCGGATTATCGAAAATCTTTGTAACTGATTCCTCATATACATCGTGAACATGCGACTTCTCCTCAGATATTGGGAAAAAGTATATTTTTTGACCGATTACATCTTTAACGATCTCTTTTCCAATATCATTTATTAAATTTATTTCTCTCTGTGTTATAAAAAGTCTTGACATCTGGCTACCCCATGAAAATTGCCTTGCCGTTTGGCATTGGAACAAACTTTAACTGCTTATTTATAGACTCAGCTCGCAAGGCTTGCGTCTCCATTAGCTTATCATATGTCATTGTCTCTAGCATTTCCTGCAAAGACGTTTTAAGCTTATCTTTATCTTCTCTACCCTGGGTTATTAAGCCCTCGCCATTTAAAGTTAATGTTGCTCCCGGTATCGGTATATTTCCAAACTTAGATCTGACTAGGCCGAGTTGCTCTCTACTTAGGGCTAGGGCATACTGTCTTATCCACTGCCTTCCAATGCTGTTAAGCCTTTTATATATTAATCTACCAAAAGGAACATTTGATAAATTGTTCACGCCCTCGATGGTTTGATCTTCATACGAAGGATTAAGTGGGTTAGGTCTAAATCTTATTTTAACCCAGAGTTTGCTTGCAATATCATTACTTGGTGTAGGATAAATTCTGAGATTTGTACCTGCCATTTCATAAGAGTAGTTTGATCTCCTGACCCTGTTTGAGATATCTAGTTGCCCTGCTCGCAAGATATCTTCAAATATAGGTAGAACATAAAATATAGTCTCTGGCGTAAAAGATTCAAAGCTAAATTCATTATTAAGATAGTTTATTGCTGATGTTGTATCAAAGAATCTATAAGCTGCCTGAGGTGAAAAGTGAAACACTTCCATTACTCTCATCTTAGTCTGCGGGCTAGAGTTGCTAGCAGAATTAAAAAGAATGCCTCCCTTCTCATCCTTTAGCTCAGTATAAAGACTATAGTCTTGCCTGCCTTTTTCTAGTGCAATGCTTCCAGATATAAAATCATAGGATCCACCCTGACCTGCTTCCATAGAATAGGGTTCTGCAAACCTTGTAAGATATTCTAGATTTTCTCTTGGGTATTTGTCATTTGATCCTGAAAGGCTTCCGGTTGTAGAGCCTAGAAACTGAACTAGCTGAGATTTTGCTTGATACTGATTTAATACACTCCCGTATTCGAGCAAAGACTCTTCTAGATTTCCCCATATCTGCTTTTTTGTAAGCTCCACAGAAAGGATATCATCACCCAGGCGACGCTTTACAAAAGTGACAACTTGGTTCGCCTCTCGTGCAAAGTCGGTATCTGAGTCGAAGAAACCAAAAGGTGTTGGGTTTGTTGTATCGTCGAACGTGGCCATCCAACCTCCATAAAAAATCTAATATTCCTAAACATATATATTAGAAGAAAAGAGCAGGATACACAACAAGTTTAAAAATCCCTAATTTGTCAATAGCACAATCACGGCATCAGCCAATAGATGGGAATGTTTCAGCTTTAAAAAAATAAAATAAATTACATTCCGCTTAGCATACAAATGGCAACAAGGCCGTTCAGGCCTTCTCTGACGTATACACCGGAAAACTGAGTTTTTGATCTTCCTCCAACATAAGATATTGCAGATTCCATTTGATTTGATGCAACTGGATCGCTAGCAGTAGAAGAATCAACTATTAAAATAAGACTTCCTGCTGCAGGTTTTCCCGAAGGTGCTGGACATGGGGATCTCTCTGAACACCCTTGATATATTTTTAATCCTAGTTTATCATCTTTAAAGTCTTTAATTGCAACAGTACCTAGAAAAACTCTTCCTTCTTGAGAAAGGCATCTTTCTAAATCTTGTGTATCGAAAGATTGAATTGGTGAACTTTCAGTAGCCATTTTAAAAACCTGGGCAAGCATTCTTGAAAATGCTTGATTTGCCTTAGGATACATCTCAAGCATTCCTACTTTTCCCCTCAAGAGCTCAAGCTGTCTTTCATTATCAATTAGAATATATGTTGATTTTGAAACCCTGGAAAGAAGATGCTCATAGTTTGACTTAATTGTAGGATTAAGCATCTCCTGTGATGTCGGACTAGTTATAATATATACAACGCGACCCGAAGCATGGGTAGAGGATAGATACCGCTTAAACGTATCATCCAGGATAGCTGCAGAGCTACCCGTTCCGCCTCCCCCGGATGCACATACAAATAGCCAGTCTAGCTTACCAAGACGCGACCTCAGCGCATCTTCAACAAGTGTTGAATTATCAGAAAGAACATCTTCGCCAACCTTGACATCTTTGCCTACACCGTCACACCCAGCCAAAAGAAGAAAATGATCTTGATTAACATTCTCCGGCTGATCCTTAGCAGTGGTATTTATAAGAAGAGTTTTGTTGTACCCTAGATCTAAAAAAGATTTTGCTAGCTTTCCGCCACCACCCCCGAGGCCTATAAACCCGCATGAAATCGCCGAGGCAGCGGTATTTTCTGGCAAGAGCATTGAATCATCAGATACTTTATCTTCGGCATAGTGATCAACAAAATCTAAGTCACTGAGATCCATGAGATCTTTTTCTTTTGGCGACTCATCTTTTATAATTTTTTCTTTCGACATAATTTTTTCTCCAGGCTTTTCACCCTTTTGCTTATCAGACGAGTCATCACGACCCGTTGACTTAACGTTTCTCATTGTGCTAGCCATATTATTAATTATTTACTTTTTTTATAAAATGTAAATAAAAATGGGTACCCAAAAAATGGGTACCCATAAATAACAATGTAGCTGTCTTCAAATATTAGACACCGCCACCAGCACCTCTTCCGAATTTTTGCTTAGAAAGAACCGGAGCAACTGCACCAGAAACAGCAAGTACGCAGTACTTATTACCATCACTGATCATTGTAACCTGACTTCCAGAAGCTGCCTCGAGTGCAATTGATACTGCTGTGGCCTGCTCCTTGCTAGAAAATACAGCAGCTGCTCTAAAGTTACCATAGAACGGAGCTTTCTTATCGCCCCAGGCACTTGAGCCTGTAACGACATTTGCGCTAGCATCACCATTTCTAATGATAAACATCTGTCCCGGAACTGTAGATGCAAGAGGCATGGTTATAGCAACAGCACCTCCAGCAGTAACTGTATACAGGCCACCCATAGCAGGTGCGAATGCAGCTGTCTTTTTGTGGACACTGAGTTGGGGCGTTTGTTCGAACTCTATTCCTTTTCCGGCAGTTTGGACAAGGCCTTTAGAGTTTGTTATTGTTGTTTTGGGCATAATCTTTCTCCTTTTTGTTCCCAAGATTCCGATCTGCCGGGGAGTTCAGCTGATTATTTAGATCGGGCCTAATGTTAAATAGGATCTAAGGAGAGTTATTTAATCCAATAACCTGGCTTTTTTAATTTCTCTTGCCAGACCTTCAGGCCCATACCTCATGTGATCATTCAGCTGGCTATGGAGAACACCAATAAGAGTATTCAGCTTAGACTCTATTTTATCAAAATTTGCTGTAAGTAGTTTTACTTGTCCTTGAAGTGCTAGGACTTCTTTGCTAGGCCTAGTATTTTTTTGTGAGTTCTTCGCCTTAGATTTTACCGAAGTAGAACTGGTAGGTTTTGTATTCGCTCTTGTTGTTTTTTCTGTTTTTTCTTTTAGTGTTGCACTAGGCATACTGTCTCCTGTTTTGATATTATAGCAATTATATAGATACTTGTGAAACACATAAAAGAAAAAAGGCACCCCGAAGGGTGCCTTTTAGTTAGACTGTCAACTAAGATTAGATGACGTTCATATCCAAGCATGTAACGGTACCGTAGAAGTCACCGCGAACCATCTTCTTGCCGTAGCGAGTCATCACGCCCTTGCGGGGTGTGAAGTCTTCCGGCTGGAAGATAGTAGGTGTGACAATCAGCGGAACGTATGGTGCGTATACGTAGCCTGTCTCGAGGTAAGAACCTCCCTTATAACCAACCAGAACCTTGTTGCGCGGGAAGTAGGGATCCTTGTAAACCGTGAAACGATTGCTAAGGGATCCGACGTTCGCGGCTCCGAGAGTGAATGGGTTGGAAACCTGTCCCTGACCGTCAAGGCTGTAGTTCGGCTTGTAAAGAACCGAAGCCTCGAAGATGGTTGAAACATCAGGTGAGGTGACAATAAAGTTTGCCGATCCTCTGAGGGTCTTGCGATGGATTGAGTTAGCAACGTCGATGATTGTCTCAACGAGCGTCTCGTACCATTCGCGAACTGTACCGGTGAACTGTGGACCAGTAGCAAGTGTGCTAGTAAGATCCTGAGCTGCGCCAGTTTCCTTATTAACGAACTTACCAGGTGCACGTGACCAGTAGTAGTTAGCACCAACTGCTTCTGTCAAGAGATCATTAAGAATCTCACGATCAATTTCCAGTGCAATCTGCTCGGATAGGATCTGAGTAAGCTCAACTTCAGCGTCAAGGCTGTGATAAGCGTTAAGATCCTGAGCGAGCTCGGGTGACCAGCGAGCACGAAGCTTACGAGTTACCGCGGTGACCGCGATGGATTCGATCTTGATGTCGATCTCTGGGATAGCAGGGCTTCCACTTGAACTTTGTGCCGTCGCGAAGTCTGACTCAAAGGTTGGAATGGTTAGTGCCGAACCGTCGTTCCCATCAATGCTCAGTGTCGGTGAAACGACATATGAAGCAGTGAACGGTGTATGATGACGGTGTCCTCCACCAGGATGTCCAGAAGACTTCTCTCCGGTACCTGACATAATAGCTAGAAGGACAGCATTTGTAGTAGCCCTGGTAGCGAATGGATTAGCAACGAAACCATTTGCATCAGTATACGTACCAATCTGGTTGAGACGACGAACGTTAACGAGATTAGATCCAGCCTGAATATCAGATGCAATTACACTGGTGTTTTCTGGAACGCCGTTTGTTGCATAAAAACCAATCTGCTTAGCCTGTGTAAGGTCTGTATCAGCTGGGAATGTGCTTAGCGTGAAGAAAACGGCTCGATAATGCTCCTTAAGAACACCATCAGTACCATCGCCTACGATATCACTGGTAAGCTGCGGATCGAACTGAAGTAGTTTCCCGTCTGTACCTGTTACGTGAAGACCACGAGTTGCCGAGATGGTAGCTGACTGTCCGAATGCACCAGAAGCCTCAATGGTAATACCAGATGCCTGTGTGTGAACGAGCGAGTAACCTGTACCTGCAAGGTCATACTGACCACCAACAGCGAGTGATCCTGAACGGACGCCTCTTCCTGTCGGAGAGTTGTAGATAGACTGGCCTTTTGAATAGACCTGCGAATCATTACTACCGGCAGCACCAGCGAGGGTAGAATCACCACCGCGATCAGTACCGTATGTGTAATCCAGATAGAAGAGCAGACCGGAAGGAAGGCTCATTGGCTGGATAGAGACTAACTCGTTGGCGATAAGGCCACCGAAAACTCTACGAACGATTGGGAAAGCAATATTGGTGAAACCACGGACATCTCCTGAGGATGTTCCGCCTGCTCCGCCTGTTCCCAAACTGTTTTGCTCCCGAAGAAGCTGAGCTGCCTGATTTTCAAGCAGCATGGACATGTTCTCGCGATTTTGCCCCTCCATACCTCGGAGGAGTCCCGTGCGAGACCACTTTTCAACGAGCCTCTGGTTCGCTACGCCCATATGACGTTGACGAATACCTTCGGTTAGTTGATCTAATGTGAATGACTTGCTCATGTTAATTCTCCTTTATAATTTTTAGCAGTTTGCAAGATGTACTAACTTTGTTTAATTCCCGCTAGGGTTGCCCATCTATCAACTTCTCCGGTAGCATTGCTACTATGTGAAGATGATGAACGACCAACCGTACGAGAGGAAGAGCCTACCTTTCTCATTCTTGATTCAGAAAGAGATTGCTTCTTTTTATTTCCGCCTGACAGGCTCTCAGTTAGGCTTCTGTATAACAGTTTAACTTCTCTTAGGTTACTAGCTTTATCAAGAGCCTCGATAATAGCACGTCGTTTTGTTGGCGTCATGCTGTGGCTCTGTAAAAGCTTATTAACATAAAGAAGCTTTGCGTTAAACAGATTCATCTCGGTTAACTGCTCACGGAGTGTTCCAACTGCACCCCTGTATTCGGCAATCTTCCCAGAAAGAGCTCGATTTTTGCGGCTCTCAGTTCTTAAAGCTGTTCGGAGATGCCTGTTCTCTGAAAGCTTATTTAAATCGGTATCTTTGAAATCAAGGGCATCTTTGCCTGCTTTTCCGCCGCCGAAGTGATGTGCCATCGCCTTGGCTTCGCCTTCCTTGATTGAATTTCTCATTTTTGCTATTTCTTTTCGAAGCATTTTTGGATCTATGTCAAAAACCTCATCAAGAGGCTCTTCGATAGCATCGCCGGGATCTTCATCGGCCATATCCAGATCTAGATCAGCAAGCTCATCATCTCCGACCTCGCTGTCGTCGCCGAGATCTTCTTCTTCTTCTTCATCTAGGAGAGTTAGAGTGAAGTCTTCTGCAGAAATCTGAGATGCTGTTTCTTCGTCAATATCAAGATCGAGTCTAAATGCTATTTCCTTCAACATGTCGTCGAGATCAAGCTCATCAAGATCACCTTCATGCTCGTCTTCATATACCTCTGCCTCCATCTGGTCTTTAACACCATGCATGTATGCCTCTTCTGTCTCTTCTTCCCCTTCTTCGTGCTTTGCCTCATCAAGTGCGGTTCTAAAAGCGCGAGAAAGATCATCGAGATCAATTTCGTAAAGTGTGTCATCAGACATCTGCTTGTTCTCCTGAGTTGTAGATGTATCAATATCTATTACATCACTAGATAAGTTATTCGAATCTTTATTGAGATTTTTTGCTATTTCTAGTATTTTTTGCTTGTCGCTGTGTGAAAGAGATGTAAATGATTCTCCTAAAGCAGAAATCATAACCTTTTCGATCTCTGCTTCACTAGAAGGAACCTCAACATTTCCTAAATCAGATTCTTTCATCAGATTCATCAAGGAGCTGAGTGCTGTCTCATCGAGAACAACCTCTTCTTCTTCTTCTTCAGCTTTTTCTTCTGATTCAAAGATAGCATTTGAAATAAAGCTTTCATCATTATCTGATGAACCCTCTCTAACTAGCTGATCTTCTATAAATTTTCGTATTCTTGGGGTTACGGCTTCAATAATTGCGTTTTTTGCATTTTTTTCAGCAACTTCTCTAAGCTGCTTTGCGTCTGCAATTGCTTCGTCGTAAAGTGAATTTGACATATTTTTTGTCCAACCTCTTATTTAAATATTAACTGTTTACCAAAACTACATGGATCAAGCCAAAATATAGAAAATAAATTAATTAAAATCCAACTTCTGACAAAACTTTTTTTATCTTATTTCTAGTTTTCATAATTGCTCTAACAGACGGATCTGGAATTTCATCAGCATTAAATACTCTAATTCCATCGTCTTCTATTGGCATCGGCGCTCTAGAAGTACCGTACTGAGTCCCAGTTTTTCTTCCCGGCGCTGTCGTATAAGCAAAAGAAGTAGATGTTCCGCCTGCTGCTGGGCCAGAAAATCCTTTATAAAGACTTCTTAGCGGAATTGGAGACATAGATCCCTTTCTAACAGGGATTCTGTTAAGCTCACTAATATCTAGTCGCTGATTTGAAACAAAGGAAGCACGATCAGCTCTTTGCCCTCTTACTGGATCATCAGTCACGTATCCGGAACCCGTCTTGTTTGTCAATCTATTTGATAGATTAAAATCAGAGAGATCATGCTGATCTATAAACTCTTCAATATCAAGAAGAAAGTCTTCTTCATCTCCCACTGATTCCTCAGTATACGGATAGGTTTGCTCCCTTGAGTATTCTGAGCCTAATCCTTTGGGCTTGGTTGTCCCATAACCGCCTCCCACATTGGCATCGCCAGCGGGAGCTGGTCTATAGTACTCGACTATCTTATGTCTGGCCATCTGATCCAGCATAAGATTTTCCGCTTAGCAAACCACCGACAGTTTGCTTCGCTATTTCAGTAGAGGTTATACTAGGACTTACGAGACCGCCTTGGCCAGATCCAAACTGGATTCTACTTCTCATAATTCCAGAAAACTCAGGAATATCCCCGCTTGCGTCGGGTGAGGAGGGATTGGGTGTATAGGGCGTCGAGGGAAGTCCGGCACCACCTGTCTTAACATCTTCGAGGTTTGGTGCTCCGCTGTAGTTTAAATCAAATGTGCCATAAAAATGGCCGCCGTCATTAATGATTCCGTCTTTGACATCGACATACTCTGCTGCAATACCTTGTAAAAGAATCTGCTGAATCTTTGCCACACTATCAGCATCGTAGCCGGAGTACATAGGCGTCTGAGGGAACGCTGAATCTAGAGAATTCTGATCCCTTGCGCCTTTTGCAAAGTTTGATGCTTTGCCCAAGTGAGGTTCTACAGTTGCCATTATAGGTCTCCTAAGATATTCTTAGCAAGAGCCTTTCTATGCTTAATGATTTTATCGAGCTGATTTCTTACCTTAGCTTCTCTTATTTTTAACGCCTTTGCATAATCAACTTTTTTCTCCAAGGTGTCTGCTAGCTTATCGGCATCAACTTCTTTTGCTGTTACCTTTTGCTTGCTAGCTTCGAGAACTCTTTCAATTCTAACCTTCTCTTCAAGAACTATTTTCTTTAAAAGTGAAGGAGTTAATTTCTTAATTTTAGCCATCTTTGTCTCCGCGGGAAAGATCTAATATATGTATTATCTTAAAAGAAAACTTATGGCCTGTTTTTTGGTGTTGCAAATGCTAGCTCAGCCCATTTGTTTGAAGAACCGCCGAATAGCTCCATCGGATCGGCGCCTGCAACAGCTTTGGCAGCTTTATCTCCCTGTGCATGAGAATTCATTCCCCTTTGGCTCTCAGCAGTTATTTGCTCTTGGAGAGTAGTTCTGGCAGTATCTTCAAGTATAGATGATAAAACACTATCATCTGTCATGCTACTCACAGTACTAGAAACTTTTTTATCAAACTTAGATTGTTCCGAAGCCTGTTCAAAGCTAATTTGATCAAGAGAGGGTCTTCTTCGAGCGGGCTCAGCTGCTTTTGTTTGAGAAAATTTGCCAGGATGCTTTCTTGATCTTGACTCATTTAGACTTGAGGTGCCCCTTTCAGATAATCCTTCAGTTAGTATTTCTATAAGACATTCTTTAACTACGCTTTTAAGACCTGATCTTGTAATTTTTTTCATTAACCTACACCTTTCCAGCCAGAACTAGCTGATAGAACTGGGAAATTAGATGCATTAATTGTGGTTAGCCCAGCCACTAAAGAAAATCCTGTAGGCCCTTGATCTCCAAGCAAGAAGATTTCCTTGCATCTTATATCAAATATCTGGGTCGCTTCGGCGTTAGCAGCAGCAGATCCCGTTGGAATTAAAAAGTAATTTCTTTGCTGATGAGAACTCTTTGTTCCACCGTTATGATTTTCACCTGGGGCAAAAGATCCGGAATATGAAAAAGCGAGTCTTAAATCATTTGCACCTATATTTCTAATCAATAAGTTCTTTGTCACATACGGAAACTTAATATTAATCGGATCTGATGCTGTTCCAGCTGCAGGGACATCAGAAAGAGTAGCTGAACTAGTTAAAAAAGGTACAGCAGAAGTCTGATATGCAGGAACATAACTAGCTCCCGGAGAGGGTGGTTTTAATGGCATTACTTATCCCATCCTAATATTTCATTAAATATTCTATCAATTTTATCAGTTTTAGTAAAAGTATTATCTAGCTCTTTTCTACTAACTGTTTTTCCCTCAGCCATCATAAAGGCTCCGGGTGTAGATGGCTCTGATACCATGTCAAAACAAATCAATTGAAAATCCTCCTGAACAACATCTGTATCTCCCTGCCTTTTTGTAGATCCGACGCCCCTCGATGATACACCTAAAGTTACACCTGATTCAACAAGGCTTTTTAGTATCTTTCCGCTGGGTGTATCTAGAAGTTCAATAGTACCGTATACAACATCGCCTTGCATGTGAGCATCTCTAATAATGTGAGAGACATTTTTTAGTTCAACAACTGATGTATCCGGATGATCACACTCTCCCAGGGCTCTGCTTTCTCTTATGAATTTTTGATAATTCTCCAGCTCTCTCTCAAGAATTGCCCTGGGATATATTCTTCCATTTTGATTTAATGTATCTGACTTTTGAATTGGACCTTTTAGGAATATTTTTCCATTGTTGCTTTCCTTAGACTCATTTATCTGGTCTTTGTTGTATTGAAGCGGCATCCATTCTGTCAAAAGCTTTAGATCTTTTTTACTCATTTTGACTCCATTATTTCTTTACCTAGTTGAGATATAGTTAAAAATTTAGAAATCGTATTATCGTTAATTTTTTCGTAATCTAGGCCATTAATATTTATTTTTACTCTTTCGATTTTTTCAAGCAAAATTTCGTTATCAGTTTCATTTTCAAGATTATTTAAATCAAGAACTGTCTTTTCTGATATTTCTCTAAGTAGCTTAGCAGTCTTTTGCATATCTCCGGAAGAAGAAGAGAAGACGTATGATCGAACTATTGTTTTTTGCTCTTTGCTAAGAGAGTCTCCATATCTATTGTTTAATTTTTCCATCATTAGCTTAGATATTAATTCATCAACATTTTCAGAAAGATGATTTTCTATATTTTCTTCTTTCTTTTCAGCTAAAAGTCTTTCAACAATTTTGCTTTCATATTCTACCATTTTAATTAAACTAGAATGATCATTCTTTCTCCATTCATTTAAAAGAGTTTGTATCGTTGCATATGATTTATATTCAGGAACTCTTCTGTGATAGAAATCTTCATCCTTTAATTTATGATTAATATCCCTAATTAAAAGAGATTTTTCTTCATTTAAAGTTTTGATATTATATCTTCTAGACGCAGATTTCGCTTCTGATAAAATTGCTGCTGCGATGGAAGTATCGCTAACAGTTGAATTTGCCAGAGCATTAAATAGTCTAAACTCTCTATAGAGCTCTGTTTCAGGAGAGAACCTTTTATCTAAAATATCCAGAGCACATTGTGCAGTTTTTATTTTTCCCTCTATAAGAAAATTAGAAACAGACCTCAAGAGGAGCTCGTAAATTATTCCTACATTTCTTTTTTTATTGTGCATTTTTGACATTAATCAACCTCTTTGTCAGACTCCACTAAAATTTGGCTTCTTGGAATATTTATGCTTTTCTCAAGAGATTTTAAGGTGGATTTTACCTCTCCAGTCATTTTAGTCTGTTGTTTTATCTTTTGGTCTAAAAAATCTTGTATAAAACCAGTGTCTTCTTCAAAGAATTTATTCTTTCCAAGAGATCTTAAGTCGTAGTTTAAATTCTTCATTCCGGTCGGATCTCCGCTAATGGAGTCATCCTTATTTTTTCTATCATGTGAAGTTAAAGCAAGATGATCTACATCAGGTTCAGTCTTTTTTCTTCTACTTCTATTATAAAGAGCTCTTTCTAGCTCATCAACTGGCTCATCATCATCATCGTCGTCGTCATCATCAGCTTCATCTATCGGGGATTCTGACAATCTTGCAAACATATCAACATTATTTTGTGCACGAATCGGCGCATTCTCATCATCTATTGAAAAAATAATTAAATCTTCGTCATGTGAGTCGCCACTTATTAGGCTTGAACCCCTGGCTCCTACTCTATCATCTTCTGCGACAGTATCTGCAGGTTCATCAAGCGGTTCGTCTCCAAGGCCCCCAGAATCATCCAGGGATGGCTCAGATGAGCCTCCTCCACTTTCAGCGGGCAACGCAGCTGACTCAACCTTAAGATCAAAAAGCTTATCATGATAAACTCCTTTAGCGAGATCTGTGATCTCGGCTTCAGAAAGTCCTAAAATATTTTTTCTAATCCACTCTCTATCAACCATTCCTTCTGGAACTGTACCTGCTATCTCAAATCTTGTTCTAAAGAGCTCTAGTTTTTGTTGTTGCGCAATAGTTGAGGGATTAGAAAGCTGAAGCTCAAAATCTAATAAATCCTCGCCTTCAAAACCATTTGAAAACAAGTGTATAATAGCAACCTTATTAAGCTCAGATATGACAGTTCTCTGAATCCTGTGTATAGATCTACTGAATCTAATGTCTTCCTGAGAAAGTGTTGCTTTTGCACCGAGCCCTTCGTCATATCCGAGATATGCCTTGGGTATCTTTAGAGCAGAGAAAAGTTTTTTCTGAATATATTCAACATCTTCGATTGCTGTTGCATTCTGGCCGCCGGGAAGTGTGTCTATTTTTGTTCCGGTTTCTCCTCCGCGAACTGGAAGATAATAATCTTCGTCAACAGAAAGCGGATTATATCTCAGATCAACACGACCTGTATCCCTATCTAGAACTTGGCTTCTCTTTAGGCTCGTTTGAACCTGTTCCATATAGCCGGGTATGTCCTCAGGGGGAACATTACCCACATCAATATAGAAAACACGACGCTCCGGAGATCTAACAACCCGATAAACAAGCATAGCATCTTCAACTAAGATCAATTGTCTCCATATTCTACGCGCTGATTCAAGAACAGAAGAGCCGTACGGCAAAAATGCATCATTACCCAAAAGACGAAAATGAGATATCTGCCAGTTCTCTAAAACCTGATTTCCCTGTGTAACCCATCTAAATCTAACAGCAAGCGGATCTTCTGGATCGAAACCTTCTTCTCTTTCCATTTCATTTACTGGTATTGGATATGCACTAATAACGCCAAACTCGGGAGAAACATCATTGAATAAGAAGAAATCGCCATATTTTACAAGGTTTCTAGTCCAGCCTGTAAGATTAAATTCAACATTTAATGTGTCATAGAAAAGATCATTAAGCAAAGTCTGTATTTTCGGGTTATCTGAGTGTATATGAAGAACTTGACCTTTTTCATCTGATGCAGAAACTTCTTCAGAGTAAATATCCAAAGCTGAGCTTATCTCAGGAGTATATTCCATCTCACTAAAGTCTGAGTATCGGGCCATTCTATCGTATGTCCCGTATGCACTCATCGCTGTGCTATAGACATGACTCTGTGTTTTTTTGAATATTTCAAATGCTGAAGACGGGCCTTTTGATTGCTCAAAGTCTTTGACTCTTCTTTTTACAACTGGCCCACTTCTAAATAAAAGTGTTAATTTTTTAAACAGACTTTCGTTGGATTCAGCCATATGAAACAACTCCTAAATAAATTATACACAAATACATATAAAGCAGTAAATCAATCAATCAACCAGTCGAAGTCTTCGCCAGAAGATTTCCAACTTTTTCGACTAGGTTTTTTCTTAGTTGTTGAAGATTGATTCCTACTAATTGAATTTCCAGTTTGTGACTTATTTGCTGTCAAGCCTCCTGGAAAATCATCATAAGTATTTCTATTGACGGTCATTGATTTTAACATGGCATCTGTGAGTGCTCTTGTACCCTTCGAGACGCCGCTTGTGTTATCACAAATCCAAGATCCGATTGCAAGACTCATGACTAGATCATCATTATATCCCTTCATGGCCTGCGCCTTGTTTCCCTTCCAGACAAAAGTTTTTATTTCGTCATAAAATCTAGATGAGTATGATAGAAGCTGCTTGTTTCTAATCGTTTCTTCAAGCTTCGTAAGGATCATAGTCCTAGATTTTCCACTAGTTGTAAAACCTGCATTATCCTGGCTTCTGGCTGGGATATAGTCCCCAAGATAAGTTCCTCTCTTCGCATAATAGAGCTTGGGGTATGCTAGATCTTTTAGTCTAAGTATAGTCGCGTAGCCATAGCTATTGTTTTCAGGGCACAAAAGAGCATCATTGTATTTTCTACCAACTTCATTTAAAATTTCAGCAAATCTATCAGGAGGAACTTTTCCCTTATATTCAGCAGCTATTTCACCTGTCTGGGTATCTATCACATGAAACGTAGAATAGTCTTTTGAATCTCCTCTTGAGATATCAGCAGAAACTACGTATTCTTTTCCGTTGACAGGCTGGCCCCACACCCAGATATTTTTATCAAAGCCCCACCTCTCCGACGGAGGTCTTATCATTTTAAAAAGCCATGACATATCGTCGTCATTTATGAAATTTTCTCCCGAAGAGGCGAAGTCACACAAGAACTCTTGAGAAATCTGTCTTTTAGAAAAGTTTTTTGTTTCTTTTTCGAACCACTCCTGATCTCTTTCAGGGTGAACATCCCAGGGAAGCTTTATACCTTTGAATTCGTTTAAACCGGCTTCTGCATCTGTGTAAAGTTTATAATACTGACCACCTACTCCGTTTGGTGTAGAGAGTATAATTGCGCGACCGCCTGTTGAAAGTGTGGGATATAGACCCATCCATAGATCGTCGAAATTCTTAACAAATGCTGCCTCATCAACTATTAGAAGACTTAGTGCTTCTGATCTACCTGCATCGTCAGATGTAGGAATAGCTTTAATGGAAGATCCGTGACTAAACTCTATTAACTGTTTGTTGTTACTAACAACATCAGGAAGTAAGAGCCACGAAGGTATGTTTCTCAATATAGTTTTAACTTTTTTAATAAAGTTTTGTGCTACACTTAGCTTAGTAGCAATAATCAGTATATTCTTGTCTTTTTGGAAAAGAACCATCCATGTTGCAAATGCTGCAACAAGAGTGGACATTCCTAGTTGTCTAGACTTTAATATTATAGAGAATCTATTGTCTATAAATGTTTCAACACATTCGTCTTGAAATTCAAACGTATCAAAAGCGATTAGACCTCTAACCGGGTGCTGTATTTTACAGTAATTCTTAAAGAAATAATTTGGATCTTTTCCACACTGGACTATTTCTTTTATTTGTCGGCTTTTATTATAAGTTGCCATTACTCCACTCTATACGTGGTAGTTCTCCTATAATAAGCATTTCTTTTTGGAGAGTAAGCTGAGTATGTGATCATTTCTAAGCTATCATTAGTTCCAAGTTGCTTTACCTTAATAGGTCGCCCCGTGTCTTTTTTAAATCTAGATTTCAAAGTCTTCATGAAGCTATTTGTAATCTGGGTAGATTGCTCCTTGTTCATATCAAGTGAAGTTTTATCGTGATAACCTTGCGGTAAAGTAACAATTGAAATATATTTGCATTCTAAAACATCTCCGCTAAGAGAAGCCTTTATAGACATTGTGGGAGACGCTTTTGTCGACCATTCTCCCCACGTATCGTTTAGACATTGTCCAAGTGCATTAACTTCGGCTGAATTTAACATAAAAGTTTCCTCATTATAACTATTCTAACTATACCATAAATCTGAGAGGTAGTGCTTTTCTTTTTTTAATTTCTTCTAAAATATCTTCATCACTGGGCCGCCATCCTGCTTTGTATTCACGCTTTCTCGACTCAACCCATTTAATCCTGCACTGCTCACAGCAATCGTAGACATCAGAAGAAATTATATCTAAAGAGTTGGTCAGTATAAAATCACATATTCCACATGATATCTGGCCTTTTTTAAAATTTTTAGGCTTTATTATAGCAATTTTTTCCATTATTAATCTATTCCGCGTAAACCCTAGAGTCTTTTCCTTTTTTGGTAATATCAATTACGTTATCAACGACATCTTTGACAGCATCAACGTGCGATATAATTAAAATATTCTTAAACCGGCGCTTTAGAGATATTAAGAGCCTATTGCACGCCTCGATATTTGTATCATCAAGAGAACCAAATCCTTCATCTATAATCAAGATATCACACTTGGGTAAAGAAGATACGTTTATTAAAGCAACCCTAATTGCTAGAGAGGAAATCATTTTTTCCATTCCAGAGGCTAGCTCTATTACCCGCCTAGAATCTCCATAGTTTATATAAATATCCATAGCATTAGAATTTAAATCAGCTTCTAGTTCAACTGTAAATCCGACGTTATTTTGTAAAATTTTAGATATTTCTGCATTAATAACTGGTAAATAAGAGTTTATTATCTGGAGCGGGATTCCTTTTTTAGAGACAGCTTGACTAAAGAGATTATATGCACGCCACTCTTTTTTTATCTTGTCATATTCTTTCTTTTCATCTCTAGCTTTGAGTAAATCACTCTTGTCTTTTCCTACCTTTTGGGCGTGTGACATCCGTTCAGTATCTAGCTCAGATATTCTCTTAGTCAATTCACCAATACTAACCTTCATCTTTTCAAGTGAAATGTCACGTGTATCTTTCTTTTTCTCTTCCAGCTCTTTAAGAATTTTTCTTCCCGCAGAGAAGCTTTCAGCTAATTGATCGACAGCCACTTCTCTCGCTCTCTTTTGAGATGCTGTAGTGACCAGGGCCAGCTGAATTTCTGATTCTTTTTTTATAATTTTTTCATATTTTTCAATATTTTCTTCTATCTTGTCATTTATTATTTTAGAAAGAAGATCTTCTGTAGTTTTTAAATTTTTAAGATTTTCTTCTACGCGGACTCTTTGATCACGTATTTTATTCTTATTTTCATGAGAATCTTTTATAAATTTACAAGTTGGAAATTTATCTCCGCATGGAACTTCTCTTAGCTTTTCTAAAGATTTTTCTTGCTGTCTTAGCAGCTCTTCTTCTCTTCGGTAGTCGCTTTTTATTTTGATCACATGTTTCTCTAGATCTCTTTTAGATTTAAACTTTTCTCGCATCTCTTCAATGGAAAACTGACCTTTTAATTCTCTAATTTTAGAGATCTTTTCTTCATCTGTCTTGGCTCTTAAAGAAGCTTCAGAAAGCAGGGTTCTTTCTTTTTCCAGCTTTTCTTCAATATTTTTAATAATTTCTTTTTGGACATCTACATCTGCCTGGGTAATATCTCCAGAGCTTTCATGAGAAGCTATTTCCAATTGAATTTTTGCAGATTGAGACCTAGCTTTTTCTAAATTTGATTCAATTCTTCTAATCTTTGCCTGTGTGTTTTTTATTGATCTAGTGAGATTATAAGAAATCATACCCCAGTCTCTGTCTGGGATATTTTTCATCTGAGCTTTTGATAGTATTAAATCTTCTTTAACATATGATTCCATTTGATCGAAAACATTTAAATCTAAGAACTTAGAAAGAATTAGCTTTCGCTGGGTTGCTCTTTCTTTAATAAAGTTATTCATCTGCCCTTGAGAAGAAAGAGATGTTAGTAAGAAATCTTCGGCAGTTCCGATTCTTTTCCTTGTAACCTTTTCAGTTTCTCTTCTCTGTTCTTCAGTTAAATCTCTGATTACTTCGCCCGAGCTGTCTATCTCATGTAGATTTAGCTGAGTTACCGCACTAACTTCACCCCTTCTATTTTCATGTTTAACAGACTGTCTTTCTATTCGAAGGTTCTTTCCTCCGACGCAAAGGTCTATAGAAGTTTTACAATGTCCCTTTCTACTGTTGATTATATGTAAGTTTTTTATTGGGCCTCTATCTGTTGTATTAAAAAGTGCATACATTAGAGTTCCAACTATAGAAGATTTTCCAGATCTATTTTTTCCAAATATTCCTGTTATACCCTTAAAGGAATTAAAATCTATCCTATTGTTCTTTCCGTACGTGAACATGTTGTCAAAATCAATGCTTTTAATTGACCACTTTACATTTCTTAGCGACTCTTCAGTATTGGATATTCTTGAAAAATATTTCTTAATCAAGACCTCTAGCTCTTCCCATTCTTGATCTGAGAGGTCTGAGTTTTTATAGAACTGCTTGACCAGAGAAGCATGTGTATTTACATCTCTCAAATCTTCTTTAAATATTTTGCTGTCTCCGACACTTATTTCAGAAAGATCGACAGACTGATCTATCTTGTAGACAACCTCGTGTGCCCGCATTGTTTCTTTAAGTTCTGTGTGGAGATGAATTATATCAGACTGAGGTATGGAATATTCTGATCTTACTCGATATCTTGCACCAAAAGAAACATCCTCTACTTGCTCTAGGGTCTCCTTAACTGAACCGCACCAGTCAATTGTTACAAAGGGATGATCATGTGGAATTTCATAGAATGTTACGTCAAAATCGTCTTTGCTTTTAATGTCCCAAAATAGAAAACCCTTGCCCGGATCCTCTCCATAGTTTTGCTGAATTGTAGATCCGCAATAAGCTACCTTCCTATCTTCTGTTAAAAACTGGCATGTATGAATATCTCCAAGAAGGGTATAGTCATAGTCTTTAAAGAATTCAGTCTCCACCTCGCCTTCAATTGACCAGTCAGAGTCTGTGGTTGACCCTCTTACGCCACCATGAAACAGAGCAATATTGATATCACCGTCAATAGGTTTAACACTTTTCCACCCAGCCTCATCAAAGCAAGAAAAGACGCACCAATTAAAGCCTTTAAATCCTGTCGGATAGACTCCTGACTTCTTGTAAAGAGATATTCTAGGATTATTTAAAGCAGAAATTATAGGAGTTATTGCATCTTGACGGTCCTTGTTCATAATTAGACCGTCGTGATTTCCTAAGATTACATGTGTAGGCGCAATGCTAGCAAGATTTTTAAACCATTCCTGAAGACTATCGACTATTTCAGGAGATATTCCCTGAGTTTTAGAGTGGACAATATCCCCTCCAACATAAATAATGTCAGGCGATAGAGATCTAGATATTTCAAAAAATCTTTCAAATGATTTCTTGTATTCTTGATGTCTACTTAGACCTCTCCAGTGGATGTCGGCAATGTGAATTATTTTCATTTTAAACTACCCGACACTATAGTATAGTGTATATAACAAATCATATAAAAACCTAAATTAGCGAACCGCTTTCTATCGACCTTATCTTGTTTAAGATAAAGCTATTTCTAGACCAAGTATCGGCCTCACTTTGCTTTTTAATAAAAGTCTCTTTCGTCATCTCTCCAACATCCGAATAACCTCCTAGTTCTAAAATTCTAACAGAACAACCATATTCTGAAAGAAGCTTAGCAATGGCATGAGATTTTTTATTCATATCACTGTCAAGGCATAACAGGACTGGTGTCCTATAATGTGCTATTTTAGAAAACAACAAGCTTTCTAGTGATAACCTCGAGCCAAGCAGACATGTAGAGTTATATCCTGATTTTAATAAATCGAATGGACCCTCTACAATCGACAGCTCTTTCTTCCAGTCAATATTAATCTCATTAAAAACTATTTTTTGCTTGTTGACTGGGCAGTTAATGTATTTTATTCTAGAGCTGTTATCAATTCCGCGTGCTACAAAAAAATTAACATCACCAAATGAATCAAAAGAAGGAAAAATAACTCTTCTTCTAAACCTTTTTGATTGAGATGTCCCTATCTTATAATACCACAAATCTCTCTGGGTGACATTTCTATTTTTTAAATAAAGTTGACATGCCCTGATATCTGGATCTCTATTTCTAGATTCATCCAATACTAATCTAAAATCATCAGGAAGTGACGCTTCTTCTTCCTCAACGCTTTTTGTCTCATTTTTGTTTCTTCTTAATTCTACTTCAAACTTTTGACAATACTCTTCAACGAACCTTGACATGTCAAACTTTCTTAATATCGGTATAAGAGTCTTTGCTCTTAGATCACAAACCCAGCAATGACACTGCCCAGTTTCAATATTTATAGAAAACTTCTTTTTTCTTTTATTACTACAGGCAGGGCAAGAGACAGCTACGTTAATACCGTCTCTTGCCCTTGATATATCTCCAAAAACTTTTTTAATAAAAGTCACTCTTTCATGTGTAGAGGTGACATGCATAGAATATAATACTAAACAATCTATAAGATGTTCAAATTAAGAACCCATACTATACGAAGCTATGGCAATAACAAATGCATCTGAAATATCAAAGCAGCCCGGGTGCATTATCTTTTGACCTTTTCTTGGCCCGCTTTTTAAAATCTTTTCTGGCCAACTATATTTTAAATTTTTAAGCTCCTCCTGGGCCCACTCTAGAATCTGCTCCTTTACAGGCGCGCCTCCGTTAGATTTTCTAATAACCTTTATTCCAGCCTGTTTTCTCGCAGTATTTACATTTATAAATTCTGGAAATATACCGGTTTTTTTAAAGACAATGTAGGAAAGAATCCCGTTAAATCTAGCAAGAGTAGAAATTGTCTGAGCTGAAGAAAATCCTGATCTAAAAGATTGCAAGTTTTGTTCGATTCCAATTTTAGAAACATTATTTTGTGATACTATGTTTTCTATGGCTTTCTCAGCTTCCTCTGCCTTTCTGAACATACATTTATATGAAGTTAATGGTATGTATCCTGCACTGTTGAAAGTGCCATCTGTGTTTAACAGGCACCATCCTGTGCAGCTTGTAGATATGTCTAGCCCGAGTATCAATCAAAAATCCATCTTCATTTTAAATAATAACTTATCAAATGACCTTTTAACAACAGGTTGTGAAATATTTGCTTTCATAATTACATTTAAGTTATTATCGTGAATATTAACCTGGTCAATATAGACGAACTTAGATTCAGTGTCATTTGCATCAAGTGATGCAGATATAGGAATATAATTGGCATTTGAAGAAGAGTTAATCTGATTTGATTCAGCAAAACAATTCAATGTTGTAACGTAGACGTTGTGTGTACCTTCTAGATTTACTTCAAACTGATCTTTTCCAAAAAACATAACGTGAGGAGACTTAATAATTGCCAAGCCCTCTTGATAGAAGATATTACCTATATTGTTCCAAAACGCTGTAGGTGTCAAGCAGTCTGCTCTATACAGGCCTCCCGATCCATCATCTTTAATTTTAATTGAAATCTTTTCACCTGACCCAGTGACAAGCTTGTCCTCAGAGATAAAAGATCTTGTTTTTATTTTCTCACTATAGAACATACTGGGAATATTGAAAATAGTAACCTGGTTAGAAGAAGCATCTCTAAGTCGTTGAAGAATTGATAGATACGTTCCATTCCACTCTTTTGTAATGTTTTCCGGATATGGGCTTGAACATCTTTCTAAAAAGCCGCCGGCCGCCTTTGTGTCTAGATAGAAGCTGCTTACTAAATCTTTTATTGATATAATAGAGACATCGAACCCACCAGTATCATTTACATAATAATTTAAAGGAGAGGATGATCCTAGAAAAGACTCTGATCCTGACATTAATAAGCTAAAGTTTGGAAAAAATAGACCGTTATCATTTGGCAAAATTGTCAAATTTCTCTTTCTATTTGAAGCCGTAGCATATAGAATTTCATTCATCGAAGAGCCCGTAGCAGTGGGATTTGACTCTACATTAAGATTTAACATTCTCGGGTGTTTGCCGTTTATAAACTCTCTAGTAAAGTTTTCTAAATTTATAATGTGACCAAATGTACTAAAGGCAGTAAATACATTAAAAGGTGTGCTTGTTGAGGTGTGAATTATCTGATCTGTTGTAACAAATACATCTCTTTCGAGCGTCTCTTTTGTAAAGAAAGGCGGAACATAGAAAATTAAATCTGTAAAATCAGATGGACCTGTAAAAGATCCAGAATAAATAATACTATCGTCAATGTAAGTATTATAGATTTTTAATTCATGAATCTCAGCGTTTAGTGGATGATTAAAAGAAAATGAAGACGGGTCAGATGCGTGCCCAGGTGCTCTTGAAACTCCATATTGAGTTGCAGAACTGCTGTTGAAAAAAGCTGATAGTGCAGATGATCCTCTGTTTATTCCCTCATAGTAATTTCCAATACAAAGAGCATCAGGCTCATTGCCAACAGCTAGCAAGGCTCCTTGGGCAGATATAGAGCTGGAAGGTACTACAAATCTAGTCTCTAGATTATCAATGTGTATGCTACCAGTTCCTTGATTTATTTTATCTGTTCCCCATCTAACTGTAACATGATGCCAGTTATTTTTAACCAAAGAGTTGTCAGAAGATAGAAATATTAAATCTTCAGGATATGATCGCTCATTATTCCCAGTAGATAGGTCAACCTTTGAAGGTGAAATATCAGCGCTGTGGCTAAGTTGCAACAGCATTCTAAATTTATCTGACCTATTCAAAGAGTCTGTGCTACTTCCCGTGACAAGAGATACAGCAAAAGTCGAAGATAGGTGAAAAATCGTTCCTGCTTTAAAGTCTTTTCCGGTAGGGGTATTGGCTACTATATCATAGTCATTTTCATATCTAGGATTAATCCAGAAATCCAAAGAAAAAGCGCCTGGAGGTGTATACGGTGCGCTAGTATAGGGATTTCCGCTTATATCATTTGATGCAGTAAAGTTAGGATAAAGTAAAACTGAGTCTGACGGGACATGAGAAGAAGTGAAGAAATTTAAGGAATGATAATTTGTATAAGACATATTACAGTTGCTGTAATCGACCCTATAGCAATCCATTAAATTATTTACTATGTAATTCTTTAAATTAGTAGTCTTTGTAAATTTAGGTGTAGGTGAGAGCCTTTTTATTTGAAACTCTGTATCGTTTATTGGGTCTTCAGGGACTGTATTAATAGCCTTTATATACGCATCGACTTCGGAAAATACATCAGTTCCAGCCAGGCCGTTGCTAATTGCAGTTTTTACATTAGAAGATGCTCTTTGCATCGGATCAAGCTGTCCTGGGTCATCTTCAACAAAGAAACCAAGTGACCTAGAAAGAACATTAATACTTCTAACAGAATCTGAAGACTTTCCTAGTAGCGGGACTGAGCCAGTCACACCCAAAGAAGAAGAGATAAACTTCTGCGGAGCATGTGTTGTCAGAGTAACTAGTTCTAATAAATCTGGTGTAAATTCAGAAAGTGACACGTTGCCTTCCAGGAAGTCTATGAAAGCTTAGAAGTCCAATCTTACTCGGAATGTTAAGTCCTTCTCATCATTTTTTTCAATAGGTCTGCTTAGCTTAGCTACAGCCATAAGTGTTCCGTAAGCATTATACAGACACACTGAAGTAACAAAAGTAAACGGTTTCTGCCTAGATTCTTCACCCGGATCTATCACGACAATTCTTCCTGTATCTGAATCTTTAAAGGTTGGGTTTGCAGATAAATTAAACTCATCCGCTGCAGCTCGGCAGAAAATAAGTGTAGAATGAATCTCTGTAACATTTTGAAATGTTATAGCTGTATTAGTAGAACTACCAAACCTGCATGTCGCGATATGATCAAGAATATTATCAACTGAGGCAGATACAACTAAGTCTGGAATAAATCTAGCATTCGGGTTGGAAGAACCTCCAAGACTAGGAGATCCGATCACGGTTTGGCCGGCTGCAAAGTCAGCCTGGCTGGTGGCTTGCATTGCCCCGATTACTCCAGAAACAAACTGAGTTCCTGAGATAACCTTCTTTAAATCTAAAAGGGCTATTCCTTGCTCATAAAATAGAAGTCCTACATTTCTAGACGTGTCTGATGAATCAACAAGATTTGCGACCTCGCCGCCTCCCGGAGCTTCCTGAAAATATCCAGAAGCACCGACGTCTGTGTATATTTTAGACCCAGAGACAGATGTTACATTTATATTTCCATGACGATGGTTAGGAACAACGTCGGATCCAGGCTTCTCACCCTTGGGATCGTGAGATGCACTCTGGAAGAATTTCATAGCAAATGTTTCTTTCTTAATACTATCTCTAGAGAATAATCTCTTAAAGCATATAAAAAGAGCTTCGTCGACTCCATCTGAGTCTGTTGTAAGCGCCGCGCCTGAGACTCCTTTGTTGGCAAAGAAAGGGGTGGTAAATCTAGCTTCAGCATCTTTCATAAGAAGTTGAGCAAATTGCTTGTAGATATTTACCTTCTCTCTCATCATAATCGTGCCGGAGCCAAAAAGAGGTTTTCCCGACGTATCGATTCCTGTTCTGGTTCCTGTTACAGTTTGACTTCCCGAATACAATCCAAATGCAAGATCTAAAATCTGATTAGATGTTTGCAGAGAATGATCCTGATCAAAGACTGTTTGAAATATAGAGGACGTTACTCCGGGCCCAATACCTCCGGTCACAAAAACTTGATATTTTTTTCGAGTTGATGATCCTGAGATATCTTCCTGAACTACATCTACCAGCTGATTTAAAAATGATCTACCCTCTTTAATATCAGCGGGAGAAAGTTGCTTGAATGTTGACATTATTTAGTTCTCACTTATACTTTACTGACCTTGGCATTGATAGTCATAGTCTCACCTGATGTTAATCCCATCACCTTGATAACGCCTCTGGCTTGCGTCTCAGACGTAGCTATGTTCATTGCCTTTCCTATTGAGCTTGTGCCCTTGTATCTATTTGTATCCTGAAGCTGAGGAGACAGACCTATTTGCAAAGCGATCTTTCCGCCACCGTCGGTAGTTACGCCTGATGATCCTATTCTATACTCTGCTACACCCATTTCATCTACAGTAGGTGAATGTGCTCCTTGTAGCTGAAATTGATCAGCTCTCATTCTTACAATAAAAATACTATCCCTGAGATCCGGGGCAATTGCACCGCCGGAAGGATTGTCCTGAGAAAGCTCTATGTCCTGAAGGACTCCGCCTCTCGTTGTATCGAAAGATAGCTCTTTGCTAACCTGATTATAGTTGGCACCTGTCCCTTTGATATTGGGAAGCGATACATGATGCTGGCTGGAGGCGCCCTTGAGATGAAATTTACATGAAATACCCAAGTTGGTATTTGCCTCCATAATCGGTGTTAACTTTTCAATATATTCTTTTCCTATTACTCTTCCGTACTGTCGCACTAGATTATACTGTATCTCATCATCAGTCAAAGCAAACTTGGTAATTTGAAATGAACCGTTGAACCTAGCAAGCGCTGCTCTTCCTGCAGTAGTAAGAACAGCATCTAGTATAATTGTATTAGTGGAATGATCTAATAATCCGCCCATGTCTTAAACTCCTAGAATTAATTATACAGTAAATGAAAACATAAAGTAAACTTGATACAATAAATTCAATCACTATTCACATCAAAAAAAAAAAATAACCTATGGTTTTCCTAAAAGCTCCGCAAATGCGTCTGTCCAATCTGATGAAACTCCAGTCCGAGCAGTAGGGGAATACTCATGCTTACTATGCCCTACAGAGTCAAGAGGGAGTGTTTTAATTGAAGTACCTCTGCCAGACTGGATAGGCTCTTCTGCCACTTTCTTTTCAAGATTAGATACATGTAGCTCTACTATCTTTGATTGCTGCAAGTCACAATTTAAAACTGTCATATAATATGAAGGATTTTCCTGATCAATTCTAATTAAGTTTAAATCATTTCCGATCTCATCGTATAGTGTATAGTACTCAGGATCAAAAAATACTGATATTCTATCATTATCTGAGCTCTTTATTGCATCTTCAAATAGATCTTCTAAAACGTAAAGATTGGGGTAGGGTTTAGGAGCACCTTCGGCGGATACTCTCGACAAAATAATTTTATTTTTAAATTGATCAAATCCGACTTGAAACTGTTCAGAATAATTAGAAGACAGCCCATGTGCATCAATTGCGCAGACAGCATAGACTGGTTTAAATGAGTCACTAGACTTCTTATCAAACTCTTCGTCAATATAATATGTTACACCTACTCTCATTTTTTTTACAAGCCTGGCATCTACAGTCTCTCCGGATGGATTCTTTACCATGGAGTCATCAAAATCATATTCTGCAATTAAAGAAAAAGGCTGTAGAATAGATTGTCTTCTGAATATCTGAAACTTTTTTATATCTTGCTGAGTATTGACAGGAAATCCCCATGAAATCATTAGATTGTTAAGATCGTAGTTATACACAAACTCTATGTCGTCAGGCGGTGGCGGTGGCACCAAGTCTACACAGTGCGTAACTATAGTTACACCTCTGGAGGCTATTAGACATCTAGCCACATAACACCCAGAAGTCTTTGATCCATCTGATGCAACTTCGAGTGCTTCGAACTGAGCCAGCGCAACAGCTCTTACTTTGTATCTGTAAACAGCTCCGTATTTTACACCCGAGTCTAAAAAAGAGGTGGATTCTTCATTTTCAATTATAATAGGTTCATAACTTACCATTCTGCCATCTGAAAGTAATTCAGTTTTTTCAATGTAGTATCCTGCCAAAACTGATCTTTCATCGTATGCACCTCCAATCTGTGTATCGTCTGGTGGGATGGGCCCTATTACTTCTATAGGCGTAATAGAATGAATATAGTCATCGTATGAAACTGTCCCGGGTTCAACATTTTTAATAGCAGCTTCTTGTGCTTGTGAGGCATTTCCAACTAGACTTTCTATCTCCTCGGCAAAAACTCCAACAGAGCCTTCCTTGGAGCCTCTTAGAACTGTTCCTGCAAATAGATTGTTTAAACTAAAATTAACTTCCAGTGACTTTGGACCAAAGAAAGTTTCATTAACTAAATCCTGCTTCTCTCTTGATATATGCGAATAGCCTTCAGGCTTAATATGAGACAAGGCCTGGGTAGTCTTTTCATTTAAAGGCTCATCAGGATTTACAAAAGAAGTTTGAGCATAGAATTTATTATTCCCAACATCATTAGTAATAACAGCCCATAATTTTTCAGGACTAAACCTCTCTACAGTTCCGCTAACAAGTTTATAAAACTTATTGTCTAGGTTGACATCTTTTAGATGCACAGCGCTAAAGGATCCGTTGGTCATAGCCTCTTCAAATAAAATGCTAGACTTGTTATCACGTATATTCACATCACTATTTAAAGATGACAATTCATCAGAAGAGTGCTGAGGTATATCAAAGGGCAAACCACCTGGTCGCATACTGCTAGTATCTTTTGACATTTGAGGTTTTTCCCATCTAATTCTAATAAACCTGGGTGTATCATCTCTTTGCTCTAAGAAGCGTTTTTCATATTTTTCCGTAGTAGCAGGGTCTATAAAGATAGAACCTCCGTCTGAGCTTTGACCTTCATTTCTCATAAAAAAATTATAAAAGAATTCAGACTCTACATTTTCTGGCTCAGGAATATCAATAACGGTAACGGCACTTGAAGGTAGTGACGAGTGGCTTTCGATAACTTTTTCTATTGTAGTCATATTAGCTAAATATCCTATTTTTTAATTAAAATAAACCTGTTAGATTATTCATAGTTGTATTTTGATAGCCGCTGCTATAAGAAGAGTGGAATTCAAACATCGATAAATTTTCTCCCAAGCCTGCTGCACCGACACCGCTAGAGATTGAGCTGCCAATTGTTGAGAGGCCTTCTAGACTGGACATAGACTCATAAGCAATTCCATAAGATAGCTGAGTATCTGTTAGTGCTGACTCTGCCTCAAACCCAGCGATCGGTGCCTCTGCTGCATACATAGATCCCAGACCCGAAGTAAGACCTGTATCAAAAATTGTAGAATCTACGCCTGCTATGGAGTCTATTCCAGAAGAGAATGCTGAGCCTATTTGGGCTTCGAAACCTCTTAGTATCGTATCTATTTCAATTGTTGAAGCACCACTGGTTAGATAATCAGTCACTGCAGCACTAGACCCTATTCCAGTAGATGCTAAGTCTTTTGTCCCAAGAGAGGTTGCTCTATCCATGCTTTCAAATGCACGATTCTGGATCTGACTTATAATATCTGTTGGAGTTAAATTAACTGTGCCTGCTGAGCTTGCCATTTCATCCAATATGCTATCTAGCTCATTTCTTAGATCTCTGTTATTATTTAAAAATTCTTCTGTATCAGTTGAGATACTGCCATAAAATTTAGGACAAACAACTGATCTATCAAACATATCTTGTACATCTCCAGTCCCTACGCCGCTTCCGAAATCATTCCAGTGTTGTAATTTATCTAACATATCGGAGACAGAAGACTCTAGCATACTGGGATCATCAGCATAAATCTCCCCAAGGGCATCAGGTGTTAGCATCTCGTCAGGGGTTAGCATTTCTATATCTGCATCTGAACCCTCTACCCATACTCCGCCATCGTAGGATTCGTCGTCGGGCTCGGCTTGGTCGGCGTAGCCTGGTCTTGTAGGGATCTCATCTGGTGCATATTGAACAGGCTGATAGAGCTCGACTGTAACAAAATAGTCACTATAGGAAGCATCTAGCCCAGAATTAGATGAAAAGGAGGGCATAACAGCTTTTTGCATGTCAAATGTAGCAGAAAAATTTGGCTCTTCTTGGCCCGGGCCCGGCGGATCATCACTTACTTTTCCGCCGGTGTCGGGTGTAGAGGCAGTAACTTCATCAGAAAGTTGATATTCTTCAAATGAATCTTCATCAATCATAACATTGAGCACTCTATCAAATGACATAGCATTGACAACTCTATCCCTATAGTTCTCCCTGGCGAATGGAAATGCTATTTCACATAATTTTCTAAGATAGTCAATATTCCTAGCACTTTCTGCATCTCCTACTTTCTGCCTAGAAGAAATAAAATCTAAAAATCCATCATAAATATCTTCAGTTAGAGGGTCGGGAAAACTATCAAAACCCTTGTTTTGAAACTGAAAAACATGTTCACTTACATCAATATCAGAAACTAGCTTTAAGTAATTTCTTAATGCATAGTTTATTAAATGATTGGTAATCAAGGCCTCTATTATCTTTGTAGATTTTGTCTTGCCCCCTATGGATTCTATAGAAATCTCCTGAGACTCTGTGGAGGTTCCCTCGCTGAGTTCATTAGTTGATTCTAGAAATGCCCACGGATATGTTTCTTTGGCAAATCTTGTCAATTCATTACCTATTTTTACCAAATTACCCGTGCCTTCTGTTAGGCTTAGGGAGCCTCCTTCGTGCATAATGCTCAGCTTACTAAAGGCTACTTTTCTAGCTAGCTCAAGAAAACCAGCACCGGCCCAGCCAACCCCGGCATCTGACTGAAATGGTAGAATAAACAAGCCTGGATCAAATATAAAGGTCTTTGGCTTGTATGCAGAGAAATCTCTTTGTAAGTTTCGCTTATACACCTTTACCTTGACAAGTGAATATTTTGAAAGTGCTGCTGATCCCCCTAGCCCAAAGATTTTCTCAGCATCTGTGGTGCCAGATGAATCTTTAAAGTAGTCAGCTCCAAACTCGCTAACAGCGTCAAATGAAAGATTTAGTCTTAACTCTTCTACAATCTTAGCTGGCAGCCCTATTGTAAGTATTTTTCTTCTCCTTTTGCTGTTTGCTAAGAAGGGGGATTGCATGAGAACCTTTTTAGTTATCAGACAGTCTCCCGGGCTTATAATTTTTCCTCCTGGGAAAAGTGTATTATAATCACTAGCGTTACTTAGCGAATAGTACATTGCAGACATTGTCTGAATCTGTTCCGGGGATAAAAGCGAAAGTGTATGATTTGATGTATCCTGCCTAATAGACTGAAACATCGCTCTCCCGGCAGCGTCGGTCAAAGTTGCATCAATATCGACTCCCATTTCCGGGACACTAGTTACTGACCCGACCAGGAGAAGGGCAGCCTGATTAAGCTGGTCGCTCGCAGCATTAAAGGCTGTTCCTATGTTATTTAGAATTCTGCAGATATTACTAATCTCTGTGTCCTGGCTCATGAGAAGAACCTGTATATCAACTATACTTCTCTTGATAGCATCAGAATATTCACTAGTCATCGGTGATTCACCACCTACCGGAGGATCTCCCCCCATCATCCCGCCACCAGAGGATGTAGGTAAGTCAGCAACTGCAGAAGCCAGGCTGTCTATGTGAGAAGTTGAAATATCTATTCTAATTCTATTTAAAAAATAACTAGTATACAGGTGCTGGTTAAATATACCACCATCACCAGGACTGGATGGGTCAATATACGGAGCCTGATGTTCTACTTCGTATCCTGTACTAGCAATTTTAACAGGCATGTACTCATTTATAATTTCTTTACACATTTCTGTAGCAATCATGACCTGGTGTCTGGGACTAAATTGAAAAGTGCTCTGTTGCTTTACTGATGTGTAAGGTACAGTAGCTTGTGCAAGGAGGTATATTTCATCATTAAAGTTATCAACGGCCTGACATATTCGACCAAATAGACATGTAGGGTCGTTAAGCGCCTTCATTAGTGACAGTCCCCAGCCGCTTGTTAGCCCTTCGTTGTTAGAAGAATAGACGGTCCCGTAATTAACGGGTCCCGATGAAGTCTGCTCACTATATTTTTCGTACGTGTTAATAAAAAATGAACTAAATGCTGTATCTGAATCTAGCAATCCAGTGCTAGAGTACCCGGGAACACTTACTTCTGTAGAGAGAAGCGCCGTTTTATTATGAACAGCACTGGCCAGGTCAATCATAGATTCTATCAGGTCGCTGTCTCTAGCTCCGACATTGGTGATATATTCAAGAACTTCACCGATATAAAATCTATAGTTACTAGATGTAGGGTCTGAAGCATTGGCAGGTATATTTCCGGTTTCATCTACAGGTCCCGGCCCATGTTCTGTGGGAAATGCATATCCAACAGGTAGTGCTAGATGATTCTTGTAATTCATCATAAATCGAGCAAGCCTGTATCCTATGTCAGGATCATCTGCCATAGAAAGAATAGCAAGCTGTGCAGCATCCAGCCCGTATGCTGGCCTTTCTTCAAAGTAAATCTTAAGCTCATCAATTAAAGATCGAAAGAAAACAAGATTTGTAGTAGGTGTTGAATCCTGTTTGCCATAAAGCAGCCTATTTGTTCCGACTGGGAGCATCTGTGTATATTGTAGGACACCTTTTGAAAAGTTTTGGAAAGGATGAACCATCGAAGAGAGAAAATCCAGCATACCCGAGCTTTCAGTTGTAGCATCGGATATATTTTTTGTAAAAAATGATAATCCCGACTGATAGCTTTTAGTAGGAGATACAGTATCTGATGATTCGAATGGCAAGACTACGCTGCTTAAACCTGTCGATGATGACCTGGTAGATTTTAAAACAGAGACTTGGCTTGCGCCTGTTTTTCCACTAGACCCGAAGCAATCACCTCCCGGGGATCCAATAGCACGACTTAGGACGTTCTTTATTGAACCCTCCATGAACCGAGGTATTTCTGTAATTGTGGGGTCTCCCGCGGATACAAACTCTGCTTCACTCGAGTCTTCTGGAAAACTGCTAGCAGTTTCGAGATAGAAGCCGCTAAATATGTTCTCTTTAAAGATACTTAGATTGTGTTTTATTACAGAATCTCTATTAACAAAATGAGATAAAAGTGAAATTCTTTTAACTGTGCTACTGGGAAGAGAAGAAATAAAATCCATATAATCTTGAAATGTATAGTCACCAGAATCTACTAGTTCATATGAAAAATTTGAAGTATCATCTATTTGAACTATTCTTTCCAGAGCCTCTTTTATAGGAGAAAAAGCTTTAGATAAATTTGTATCAACAAAGAAGGGATCTTGGCTTGCTTTGCTTGCAGTTCGACTCAGGTCTTCAGCAGGATTATCAAGTAGAGACGGACTAGCATTTTGAATCATAGAGCTTAGATCTTGAAGCAGCTGATTATATACTTTTGTATTTGAAAATGTTGAAAATATACCAGAATCAAAATACAAATAGTCCCTAAAGAAATCTGACATTGACATTCCAGACAAAATGGTTCTTAGAGAACTTTCATGTATCGTATACTCAGTGGGAATAAAATATCCGGCGTATGCCGTAACAGATGTTGGATCAGACTGAGAATTGGTACTATTAATATAGTAAGACTTGACATCCTGTGCTGCTTCAATTGCAGAAATAGCCTTGTACATGACGTTGTAATATTTTATAACATTTGCGGCAACATCTTGCTGAGTCGTATCATACATTCTTTCAAGTGAAAAAGTTGTACTCTCTGAGCTTCTGGAAATAAACTCAGACATTTCATTTTTAAAACCCTCCATCTTAATATTCATAGCTTGAAGTTGCAAATCTGCAAGCTCAGCAACAACAGTAGGCAAAATAGCAGATGTGCTTAAAGAATTTTTTATATCCTCCCCTCTTTGGTTGCCCACCCTGTCAGAGCTTAGCAATTGATTATCTGAATACATTGATAAAAAATCAAAACAAGATATTATCTCAGGCTTTAGATTATTAATTCCAATCTCTGTATAAGCAGACTCTTCTGAAGATCCGATCACTGGTGCGTCGACCATCCCGTTCATTTTTTCAAGGCCCTGCTTTGCACCTTTTGGCATACTAATGTCAGCAACTTTCATTGACCTTCCAGGACTACTAGAAGTATTTTTTGCTTGAACTGAAAGCTGGCCACTGGCTGCTTTTGATATCTTAAATGCCATCTTTTTTCTCTGTTGTTTTTCTTTCTATAACTATCATAAAATTAAATTTCTGGATATTGGTGTGATCCTGCAGTAGATGTTGAAAGTGGGTCTGGTAAATCTTTTGAGACAGAGACAGCATGGAGATCCTCCGGGTAGATAGTTATTGAACCTGCAGAAAACGGGTCTCCTTTTCTATAATTAATATCTACTGGGATAACTGAGTAAGAGACAGACCCCGGTCTTGACCTTGCAAATGGATCGATGATAGAGTATTTTCCTTTGTGCGGATTGTTGTGAGCAGCTATTGAAACACTTGAATTTCCGTATCTAGTCTCCTGTATCAAAAAATGATCTATGTTCTTGTTGTCTTTTACTGACCACTCTATCATAACATTGCCATCTGATCTAATTCTACAGGATGCTTTTGTAACTGTGGGCGTGCTTGTATCAGAAAGATCTATAAAGACAGATGCATACCGGCCCGTCCTTCCTGACTCTATCTCCTGGGCAGTAGAAGGCTTAGGAAGAACAAGTGTTCCAGCATCGCGACCTCTTCCCAGCGTTCTTGAATTAAAAAACTTTTCAGGTCTGTTTGGATTTAATGGATCTGGAGTCATGCCGCTAGAGGCATCATTTGTAAAAGTTAGATCGTTTTTATCTCTAGCTTTTTGTAATTTTATTTGTGAAGCTGCACTTGACACATCTGAAGAAGCTGATCTACCCGGGAGCTCCTCTCTAAATGCTGCATCATCAACAATTGAGTTAAGATTTCCTAAGACAGCTTCGAATATATAGCGATATTTACTTCCAATTGCAGGTGACGGTATATTTGATGCTCTGTCTCCCTTGTCAATAAACACAGATGCTTCTTTACCGTCACTCCCCCCGGATGGGAAAAATCCTAGATAAGCAGACTGACCCGTTG
>TARA_R110001583_G_scaffold25250_4_pt1 | contig 38562 bp, 27 predicted proteins | sample TARA_R110001583 | Tara Oceans TARA_R110001583 (sample SAMEA4398432) | marine metagenome | biome: Polar Biome; feature: [MES] marine water layer (ENVO:01000295) within the mesopelagic zone...; material: water (ENVO:00002006), including particulate matter (ENVO:01000060) such as...... | reverse complement strand
GAAAGGTTAAAAGTAGCAACGAAGTTGGTTTCAAAACATGTGATTTATAGGGGCGAATTTTAAGTGTCATCAGTGGGCTAAGCTCTACGTGCCCTGGTAGTATTGCCGACAGGCAAGGGGCATGAGCAATGCCACTATTCGGCAAGCTTGCAACTGTACCGCTACAAACTCCTCCAATATACGACTAATCCCTGTTGACTAAAGTCAGCAGAAATTTTTCGCTTTAGGTCTTTGAGAATGATGACCTATGATGTTTAATATTTTTTAAATTTTGAACTATCGTTTATAAATTTAGAATACCTCTCATAACGATCAATTTTTGTATTTTCATTCTGTTAATAATTCACCTATTACATTGCTATGGTATGATAGATTCACTATTAACATTTAATGAGACTAAAATGACTACGCTACAAAATGAAAATATTCACATCCTATCAGAAACTGTTTTAATTACACCTGCTGAACTTAAAAAACAACTTCCTGCTTCGGATAATGTGTATCGATTTATTAATGAGTCTCGTGAAGTTGTTTCAAACATTGTTCATAAAAAAGACTCTCGCTTTTTGGTCATCTGTGGACCTTGTTCTATCCATGATATTGAAGCAGCTAAAGAGTATGCCGTTAAATTAAAAAAATTACATGAAGCATATAAAGATACTTTATTCATCGTAATGCGTGTTTATTTTGAAAAACCACGCACGACAGTCGGTTGGAAAGGGCTGATCAATGATCCTCATATGGATGATTCCTTTGATATTGAAACAGGCCTAAAAAAAGCACGTGAATTATTATTATTTATTTCTGAACTTGGTTTGCCTATTGCTACTGAAGCCTTAGATCCTATCAGTCCACAATATATCGGTGATTTATTCAGTTGGGCTGCCATTGGTGCTCGTACAACCGAATCACAAACCCATCGTGAAATGGCCAGCGGTTTATCAATGCCTGTCGGATTTAAAAATGGTACTGATGGAAATCTAGCAACGGCTGTGAATGCAATGCAATCAGCTTCTTCTTCACATCGTTTTATGGGCATAAACCAATTAGGTCAAAGTGCTTTATTACAAACAAATGGTAATAAAGATGGCCATGTTATTTTACGTGGCGGTGGTGGTAAACCAAACTATGATTCTTTAAATGTGTCTTTAGTTGAAAAAGCACTCGCGAAAGTGAATGTTGAGCAAGTTCTAATTGTCGATTGTAGTCATGAAAACTCAAATAAAAACCATGAGCTTCAACCGCTGGTTGCTAAAGATGTATTTCATCAAGTTACCGAAGGTAATAAATCTATTATCGGTATTATGCTTGAAAGCAATCTTAATGCAGGTAATCAATCTGCAGACTTACCTGCAGAAGATCTAAAATACGGTGTATCAGTAACTGATGCTTGTATTGATTGGGAAACGACTGAAGTACTGCTTGCTGATGCCGTTAAATTATTAGCGAATAGCTTAAAAAATCGATAAGAGATATTTATGCCTTTAAGTGAATTACGAGATAAAATTGATGCAGTTGATCAAAAATTAATTGATTTATTAGCTGAGCGTTTAGGTTTAGTCGGTCAAGTTGGTGAAGTTAAAACTAAGCATGGACTTCCAATTTATGTGCCAGAGCGTGAAGCTGCTATGTTAGCAAAGCGACGTGAAGAGGCTGTTTCAAAAGGTGTTCCCGCTGCGCTGATAGAGGATATTTTACGCCGTACAATGCGTGAGTCTTATGCAAGCGAAAATGAAACAGGGTTCAAAACGATTAACCCGGCAATGAAACGTATTGTTATCATTGGTGGTAACGGCCTTTTAGGTAAACGTTTTGTTGAAATGTTTAAGCTTTCTGGTTATGACGTTGATATTTTAGGTCGCTCTAATTGGGATCAAGCAGAAAAAATCTGTAGTCAGGCTGGGTTGGTTATTGTTGGTTCTCCTATTGATGTTACTGAAAATGTGATTAGCCAACTTACTTATTTACCAGAAGACTGTATTTTAGCTGATATCACTAGTGTTAAAGATGCTCCCCTAAAAGCAATGCTTGATGTTCATAAAGGGCCTGTTGTTGGTTTACACCCTATGTTTGGGCCTGACATATCAAGTTTTGCGAAACAAGTTATTGTATATTGCGATGGCCGTGGTGAAGCTCAATATGCTTGGTTAATTGAACAAATGAAAATTTGGGGATCACACCTCTATAATGTCAAGGCCTCTACTCATGACGAGTCAATGACTTTAATTCAGGCACTACGTCATTTTACGAGTTTTGTGTATGGTGTACATCTTCAAGCCGTTGATGCAGATCTTGAGCAATTGCTTGATCTTAGTTCTCCCATTTATCGTTTAGAGTTAGCAATGGTGGGGCGTCTATTTGCTCAAGAACCTGCTTTATATGCGGATATTATCCTTTCTCAAAAAGGTAATCTTGATATGATTAAGCGATATCATCAGCATTTTTCTGATGCAATTGAGTTATTAGAAAACTCAGATAGAGAAGCATTTATTAAGCGTTTTGAATCGGTAACAGATTGGATGGGGAATTACTCTCAACTATTCTTGGATGAAAGCCGTGTGATGTTACAACAGGCCCATGATAATCGACATTATGAAGAAAAATAATACCAAATCAGTCAGTTAGTGGAATTGGTATAAATGATTAAAACCAAAAAAGGAGCTAAATAGCTCCTTTTTTATGTCCTCATATATTGAGTTATTATGCTACGAACTCTTTGTTCATTTTAATTTCAGCATCAGATAAAATTTCTACTTCAGGCTCTTCAATAGGTTGTCCTGATATTTCGCCGTTACGACACATATCTTTACCATTATTTTTTGCTCTATTGGCTTCGGATTTGTGTAAATGTTTATTAAGTTGGCGTTCTATTTTTTGGAATAATTGTCCAATAGCTACATAAAGATCATCATTCTCAGCATGAGCGAATACTTTACCATTCGGTACACCAATTGTTGCTTCGATCTTAATGCCCTTAGGCTCTTTAGTGATAATACAGTGAGGTTTAATTAGTGGGATTTGTAGCTTTTCTAATTTTTGAAAACGTTCCTCTACTTTTGTGCGCATTGTGTCAGTGATAGTAATTTGTTTGCTTGTAATTTCAATTCTCATATAAGACACCTTTAGGTTATACACTTATTGTGTTCATAAATAGATTAGGCTTTTTTCTCAAAATTAAAAGTGATCGTGATCACGTTTTATTTTCTTTCCTAATTGTTGGAAAACTTTTTTGACCTAAGTACATTTTTCACAGATTAAAAAAATTATTGTTTGTTTAATCTTAAAAGTTAGTCCATTGTTAGATGGATAAGTTCCTCCTTTTTATCTTCTTTTTTATTAAATTGCTTTTATTCCGTCTAGCTTTTGTTATCTTTACTGCACTTCATTTAATGATAGCGACGGCCTCCATGCATTTAAAGTACACTATTAAGCTTATACCTGTTTTAATATTCTGCACCCTTATTTTAATAAGTTTTTTTGCTCACTCATCAAATTGGTCACATGCATTGAGTATGTATGGTGATTTTAAGTATTCAAAATCATTTAAGAATTTTGATTACGTTAATGTAAATGCACCTAAAGGTGGCACTTTTAAACAAGCAACCATTGGTAGTTTCGATTCACTTAATCCTTTCATTGTTAAAGGTAATGCAGCTTCAGGCATTACCATGATTTACGATACGCTACTTAAACAATCGAGCGACGAACCCTTTACTGGTTATGGATTGATTGCTGAAAGCATAAAGGTTGCGGATGATTTTTCCTCTGTTAGTTTTAAAATAAATCCTGAGGCTCGTTTTCACAACGGTGATAGTATTACAGCTACAGATGTAAAATTTAGTTTTGATATATTGATTAAAGAAGGGGCGCCTCATTACCGATCTTATTACGCGGGTGTTAAAGAGGTCATTGTTAATGATCCACTCAATGTAACTTTTTCTTTTACAGAGTCTGGTAATAGAGAATTACCTTTGATTATTGGACAAATTCCCATCCTTTCTGAAATCTTTTGGTCTGATAAAGATTTTTCTAAAAGTGACTTAACCCTTCCCCTTGGATCTGGCCCATACCGAGTAGATAGTTTCGAAGCTGGGAAGCGTATCACTTATCAAAGAGTCACTGACTACTGGGCCAAAGATTTGCCGGTTAATAAAGGCTCTTACAATTTTGACACTATGATTTTTGATTATTACCGCGATGCAAGTGTGGCATTCGAAGCTTTTAAGTCAGGGGCTTTTGATTACAGATTAGAGAGTTCTGCTAAACGTTGGGCCACTGGTTATAATGGAGATTTAGTTGAATCAGGAAAAATAATCACTAATCAAATAAGTGATAAAACCCCGCAAGGTATGCAAGGTTTTTGGTTTAATTTACGTAAAGATAAGTTTAAAGATAAAAATGTGCGTCAGGCAATCAGTCTTCTATTTGATTTTGAATGGGCGAATAAAACCTTATTTTATGATTCATATACGCGTATCAATAGTTTCTATTCAGGGTCAGAATTATCCACACAAAAAATAATAAGTGAAGCTGAAAAAGTCATTTTAAGTCCTTATAAAGATCAATTATCAAGTAGTATCTTTGAGCCTTTTACTCTGCCTAAAACTCAAGCCGATGGTAATATTCGTGAGCAAATGAGGCTTGCTGTCAAATTGTTTTCAAAAGCGGGTTATCAACTAAAAGACAGTAAGATGCAGGATAAAAATGGACAACAATTCGAATTTGAATTTTTACTTTACAGCAAAGACTTCGAACGTGTAGTGCATCCTTTTAGGCAAAATTTACAACGAATCGGGATTAAAACTTCTATTCGTTTAGTTGATGTTTCTCAATTTATAAACCGTCTAAATAAATTTGATTTCGACTTGGTTTCTTTACGTAAAGGGCAATCTATTTCACCTGGTAATGAACAACTGGGATATTGGGGATGTGAAAGTGTGATGGAAGTGGGTACCTCGAATTGGGCCGGCGTTTGTTCACCAGTGATTGATAGTTTAGTGCAACAACTGATTACAAGTGAATCTCGTGAGAAGTTAGTAAACACGACTAAAGCGCTCGATAGGGTTCTGTTAAACGAGTTTATGGTCATTCCTCAGTGGTATTTACCTGCATATCGTATTGCATATTGGAATAAATTTTCTCACCCAATGACCTCGCCTATTTATGAATTAGGTTTATCAACTTGGTGGTCTAATGACGCTGAGGAGTCTTTATGAATTTATATATATTAAGGCGCTTATTGTTAATTATTCCAACATTACTTGGCATTATGACAGTGAATTTTTTTATCGTACAAATTGCCCCAGGCGGACCCGTGGAGCAAGCTATCGCTCAATATCAAGGAATAGACTCAGGTAATAGCAGTCGGGTAGCGACAGGCAATAATACTGATATTCAATCTTCTGGAGAAAGTAAATATCGTGGTGCTCAAGGGGTGGATGCTGAATATATTGCAGCCCTTGAAAAATTATATGGTTTCGATAAACCGATAGTTGAGCGTTATTTTTTGATGTTATGGCGTTATATGAAATTTGATTTTGGTGATAGTTTTTATCGTAATGCCAAAGTCACTGATTTAATATTAGAGAAAATGCCTGTCTCTATTTCTTTGGGATTATGGACCACCTTAATTGCTTATTTTATTTCTATTCCGCTAGGGATAAAAAAATCTATTTCACATGGTAGCCGTTTTGATATTTGGACGAGTACATTGGTGACTATTGCTTATGCGATTCCTGCCTTTATTTTAGCCATTATGCTGATTGTTTTTTTTGCTGGAGGTTCTTATTATGACTGGTTTCCTTTGCGAGGATTAGTGTCAGACAATTTTGATGAATTAAGCCTATTAGGTAAGATTAAAGATTATTTCTGGCATTTGACATTACCAATCTCTGCTTCTGTTCTAGCCAGTTTTGCAACGCTTACTATGTTAACTAAAAACTCTTTTCTAGATGAAATCCACAAACAATATGTCATTACGGCAAGGGCTAAAGGTTGCTCTCAAACACGCATTCTTTACGGGCATATTTTTCGTAATGCAATGTTACTCGTGCTAGCGGGGCTACCTGCTACTTTAATCGGCATATTTTTTACTGGCTCAATGTTAATAGAAGTTATTTTTTCTTTGGATGGATTAGGTTTGCTCAGCTTTGAATCGGTGATTAATCGAGATTATCCGGTTATTTTTGCATCTTTGTATATTTTTACCTTAGTGGGTTTAGTTTTGAAATTAATAAGTGATATTACTTATACCTTGATAGATCCACGTATTAATTTTGAGGGGCGTTAATATGTCATTATTAATAACTTGGCAAAAAATGCGCAACAACCCAGTAAATTCGACTCGTTGGCAACAATTCAAGCGTAATAAACGTGGTTACTGGTCTTTATGGATTTTCTCTTCATTATTCTTCTTAAGCTTAATTGCAGAAGTCTGGATCAATGATAAACCGATCATGGTTTCTTACCAACAACACTGGTACTTCCCAATTATCGAGGATATTACTGAAGATAAACTGGGCGGTGATTTTGATATCGTCACCGACTATCGCGACCCTTATATGATTGAGCAAATAAAAAAACAAGGCTGGATTATCTGGCCTGTCGTACCTTTTTATTATGATAGCATCAATTTTGAATTGACTCAGGCTGCACCTTCTCCTCCTGATAGTGTTAATTATTTAGGCACTGATGATCAAGGTCGAGATCTGCTTGCTCGTTTAGTTTATGGGTTTCGTATTTCAGTGTTCTTTGCACTGACATTAACTATCATCAGTTCGATAATCGGCATTATTGTTGGGGCAATTCAAGGGTTTTATGGTGGCAAAATCGATCTCTTCGGCCAACGTATTCTAGAAATATGGGAGGGTTTGCCGATGTTATTTATGCTCATCATATTAGCTAGTTTTGTAGAACCCACTTTTAGTTGGTTATTGGGGTTAATGATTTTATTTAGCTGGCCAAGTTTAGTGAGTGTGGTACGAGCAGAGTTTTTACGTGGTCGTCATCTTGAATATGTTAAAGCAGCAAATGCGCTAGGTGTCAAAGACAGTAAAATTATGTTTAAACATATTCTTCCTAATGCAATGATTGCCACACTTACCTTTATGCCTTATCTATTCACTGGCGCATTAACGACCTTAACCTCTTTAGATTTCTTAGGGTTTGGTTTGCCTTTAGGATCTGCATCCTTAGGTGAAATGGTCGCTCAAGGGAAAGATAACTTACATGCCCCTTGGATCGCTATTACTGCTTTTGTTTCATTATCAACTATCTTAATCTTACTCGTTTTTATTGGTGAAGCGACACGTGATGCATTTGATCCGAGGAAAACACTATGAGTAGCGTTAAGTTATTATCAGTTGATAATTTAAGTATCAATTTTGCTGAAAAATCCATTGTTAGAAATATCAGTTTTCAGCTTGAGCGTGGCAAAACACTTGCCATTGTTGGCGAGAGCGGGGCCGGTAAGTCGTTACTTGCGCTATCAATTTTACAATTATTACCTTATCCACATGCACATCATCCTACAGGTGAAATTAGTTTAAATGGTCAGGCGCTTGTCGGTAAAAGTGATGCGGTTTTGCAATCGGTGCGTGGCAATAAAGTCAGCATGATATTTCAAGAGCCAATGACCTCTTTAAATCCATTACACACCATTCAAAAGCAGATTGCTGAAACCTTATTACTCCATAAAGGCATGATAGGTAAAGAGGCAATAACTCGTACTATTGAGTTATTAAATTTGGTTGGTATTGAGTCACCTGAAAGTCGTTTACAGTCTTATCCTCATGAATTATCAGGTGGGCAACGCCAGCGCGTCATGATCGCTATGGCACTTGCTAACGAACCTGAATTATTAATTGCGGATGAACCGACAACGGCACTTGATGTGACTATTCAAAAACAGATCATTGATTTGTTAAAGTCTTTGCAACAACGACTTAATATGGGCATTTTATTGATTACCCATGATTTACATATCGTGAAAAGCATTGCTGATGATATGTTAGTGATGCGTCAAGGAGAGCTTGTTGAAATGCAAACCCAACAAGCACTATTTAATTCACCTAAAGAAGCTTATACACAATTATTATTGGACGCGATTCCTCGTGGGGAAATGTCTGAGTTGATAGCGCCTGAATTATTATTAACAGCGACTAATATGCAAGTTTCCTTTGCAATGAAAAAGAATTTTTGGGGAAAAGTAACGGCCTCGATTGATGCGGTAAAAGGTGTCAGCTTAAGTATTCATAAAGGTGAGACGGTTGCTATCGTAGGGGAGAGTGGTTCAGGGAAAAGTACTTTAGCGCAAGCAATTTTACAGCTAAATAAAAGCGAGGGTGAAGTGGTTTTTTTAGGCAAGAAAATTAATGAAATTGATCATGCATCATTGCGAGCATTACGTTCTAGTTTACAAATTGTATTTCAAGATCCCTTTGCAAGCCTTAGTCCGAGATTGAGTGTTGCTGATATTATTGCGGAAGGTTTAGAAGTTCATCAACCTGAACTAACACAAGGTGAGGTTAATGAGCGTGTATTTGCAACTTTACAACGCGTTGGATTAGATAAGAACAGCGCATTACGTTACCCGCACGAATTTTCTGGTGGTCAAAGACAGCGTATTTCTATCGCTCGCGCATTAATTTTAAACCCTAAACTGATTGTATTAGATGAACCGACGTCTGCTTTGGACAGGAGTATTCAAAAACAAATCCTGTCATTACTTATCTCGCTTCAACAAGAATTTTCACTTAGTTATCTATTCATCAGCCATGATTTGTCTGTTGTACGCTCAATCAGTCATAGAGTATTAGTGATGAAAGCAGGAGAAATTGTTGAGCAAGGGTCAACAAGTTCATTATTTAATAACCCCAAGCACCCATATACCAAAGTATTATTAGCTTCTTTGATGTGATAGCGTAATATGAGGATATCTGTTTTTATTGATTTTAAGGTGACTTTTATGACTCGATTTATATTAATTATCACTTCTATTGTATTTTCTTCTGCAAGTTTTTCTCTGTCATTAACGCAACAAAGAGAAGTGTACAGTGAAGCAAAGAGTCTACAGGAGCAACAACGTTGGCAAGAAGCGAATGATAAGCTTGATACTATTCCTAATTATCCGCTCACTTATTTATTAAAATATCAGTATTTGAAGTCTGATTTTAAACAACAAGGCGTGGCTGAAATTCAACGCTTTATTGATCAGAATAAGACCCATAATATTACCAATCAGTTGCAACGTGAATACCTGTATTTTCTTGCTAAACACAAATATTGGTCTGAGTTTCTTACTTTTTTCCCGCATCTTCCACGAAGTAAAGCGTTGAAATGTTTTTCTTTTCAAGCCCAAATGGCAAAAGGAAAAGAAGATACGATTTGGCCTGATGTTAAGTCAAGTTGGTTATCTGGATATTCTCAATCTAATGCCTGTGACAGTGTTTTTCAGCATTATTTACAACAGGGGTTGATTTCTCAGAAGTTAATTTGGAATCGTTTTGAACTGGCTTTTAATAGTAATCAGCAAGGCCTAATGAGGTATCTCATTAAACTATTAGATGGCGACAAAAAACAAATCGCCTCACAGCTTTATGCACTTAATAATAATCCTAAAAATTTAGCGACTAGTGACTTATTTAGCCGTCGAGATAATGCCCACTACCCTTTATTAAAAACATTACTAAAGCGATTAGCGAGAGCGGATATTAATCTCGCTTTAGAAACCTATTATGCTTATGAAACAAAAATTCCTTTTACATTTGTTGATGAAATATCACTTAAAAAATACTTTGCATTACGTATATTAATCAATAATGAACAAGATTTATTGCCATGGGTAGATAAAACATTGCCAAGTCTAGGAGACGCAGGCCTTATTGAGCAACGTATTCGTTATGCCATTAAGTATAATAATTGGTCTGATATTGAATTTTGGATTGCGACATTACCTTCTAATGTAGCCAAAGAGAGTGAAGGGCGGGCTTGGGTATATTGGCAAGCGCGTACCTTAGAAAATAAAAAACAATTTGAAGAAGCAAATAAATTATATCTAAGTATTGCCTATGAGCGAAAATATTATGGTTTTTTAGCTGCTCAGAAATTGGGGCTTTCTTATCAACTTAATGCCAAAATTGTCGAACCTAAAGTAACAAGTTTGCGATATATGCAGTCAAAATTAGACCATATTGAAGAGTTAAATTTCCATCAGTATGTGGATCTTGTAAAACGAGAATGGGAATCTTTGTTAAAAGGTCATGATGATGAAACTCAAAGACAATTAGGTTTGTATGCCTTTGATAAAGGGTGGGCTCATCTTTCGGTTCTGGCCAGTATTCGCTCAAAAAGTTGGGATGCGATTAATATTCGTTTTCCTGAGGTAAACCCTGAACTGTTCTTAAAACACACTCAAAAATATCAAGTGCCTTCTAGTTATATTTATGCAATCACTCGACAAGAAAGTGCCTTTGATCAATATGCTAACTCTCCTGTTGGTGCGAGAGGTTATATGCAACTAATGCCTGCAACGGCAAAAGAAACTGCAAATAAAATTGGTTTGAAAAGTTATAAACAATTGGCCCAGTTAACAGAGGGGGAAATAAATGTTCAATTAGGAACGGCTTATTTTGATAGTTTATTAACACGCTATAATGGTAATCGTATATTAGCGACGGCGGCTTATAATGCTGGGCCACATCGAGTGGATCGCTGGAAACAAAATGCAAAGGGGCGTGATCACAAAGCATTAGGCATGGACAGTTGGGTTGAAACCATTCCTTATAAAGAAACCCGTCGTTATGTTAAAAATGTTTTAGCTTATAATGTTATCTATCAACATATTCTTAAAGAGCCGATGGCATTTTTTAATGAGCAAGAATTAGTCGCTTATTATTAAAAAGCCTTTTTTCTCGTTCCCAGTGTCACCATGGGAACGAGTAAACTTTAAAAATCCACAGGTTCTCATTAATCGTAGTGATAAATCTTTACCAACAATCCTTTGGTGTCAGTTCGTTATTATGATTAATGGTTAACGAGGTACAGCCTACATCATTCCTCTGTTGTCCAATCGCCTCCGCTTTCATTAAGTAGGTTGTTGTACTTGCGGAAATAACTGTAAAGTTATAATAACTATTATTTTGCAATCCTAAAGCGTTTTTATCATCGCTATAAATAGGGTTAAGTATATGTAATGCCGTTTGTCTTAACTGTGCTTTAATCATCTCTGCTTGGGCATCTCCACGGTGAGTTTTAAGTACGTATGATTGCAAACTTGGGTAGGCGATACTGGCTAATATCGCAATAATAGCCATGGCAATTAGTAGCTCAATGATTGTCATCCCTGAATGTTTTTTCATAAAACCTCGTTAAAATACCTTTAATTTATTGTGATAATATTTTCACTTTAAAATTATAATAAATTTAAAAGTTAAAGGCGAGAAAAGTGATGTTTATTAATCATCATTTACTGTGAACCTGAGAGAACTGGTGAGTTTAAACTTTCACGCTTGTTGTTATACCAATCCGCATAAGTATCTGATCTATCTTATTGGTTAAAATAATAGATAGCGTCGTTGCATTCAATCGCAATAGCTAGCTATTATTCAATCATGCGTCTTGCTCTCTATCATTTTCCCTCAACAAGGCCTGATCACAATATTATGCGGAATGCTATTAAAGTCATATTAAAGAAAGTGTGGTTCAGAGAAAACTCGGCCATGGGATTATTTAAAGAGTAAGGACTTCTAATGATAGAGCGAGGAGTGACAATTAAAATTGTTATGTAATACCAAATCCAATAAATAACGGGTCAATTTTACTGGTTAAAAGAAGCTATCTCTGCGTTGAAAGTTTTGCAAATGGAACAACTATTTACTGTCACTTTCGCCTTGTGCTACCTCCTTTTTCCTAGGTAAAATTTGAATACTATATTAGTGGAATTAGTATAACAGGCTAAGTGAAGAGTTGTTTAACCACTTTTAATGTTTGGTTTATTTTTTGGCAGTTTGTTGGCGTAATAAAAATAGTATCATCGCCTGCAATGGTGCCTAAAATACCTTCCGTTTTACCAATAGAATCAAGCAAACGTGCAATCAGTTGTGCTGCACCCGGGCTAGTACGAATGACAATTAAACTTTCATTACAATCTATATCTACTACCAGGTTTTTTAGTGGGCTACTTGTCGTTGGCACACCTAGCTCAGCAGGTAAGCAGTAAACCATTTCTCGTTTGGCATTACGTGTTCGCACTGCGCCTGATTTACTCAACATACGTGATACTTTAGACTGGTTAATATTATGAAAACCAGCTTCTTGTAATGCATCGACAATCTCACCTTGAGAACTCAAACGTTCTTTTCGCAGTAAGGTCTTAAAAAAATCCATTAATTCGATTGGTTGCTTCATATTCTATTACTCAGTTAAATAATTACCAGTATCATAATCAAACTTCAGTCTTTTACAATAGAATAATTTTTAAAATAAATGCATAACTATTCATTCTTTGATTAAATTATTCGAATTTTTGTCTAAATATTCAATAATTAGTTAAATACAAAAAGATGTCTTTGAGTGTTTTGGTTGTCACAATTTTACCAATTAACAGAAACTATTTTTTTGTCCTGAAGGTTTTATTAAAACATCAAGGTTCTATGGAAAATTTAGCCTTAAACACGTTTTTTCTGCGTGGTATGTGAACAGTTAATTATTCGGGATGGTGTAAATTTTATTATTTGAGTCTATCGGTATAAAATTTTGTTATCAATCTCCTCTAAATACACAATTATTATCCTTTTTAAGGTGCTGAAGTCATGATTATTTTGGATATTGAATTCGTAAAAAAAGCATAATCTAGACGTGATAAACGAATGATTTGCTTGATAAATCATCAATTATTCAAAACTACTCATAAATTATTATAAATAGACCCTACATTGATCACATTTATTTAACATATTTTACATTTCTCCCTGTTTTAGATTATTATAATGTCTGATTTTATGTTAGTTAATTTATTTTGGAGTGTGTTATGAAAGTTGCTGTTCTTGGTGCCGCTGGTGGTATCGGTCAAGCCCTTGCTTTACTATTAAAATTAGATCTTCCTGAAAACTCTGAGCTATCTTTATATGATGTTGCTCCAGTGACACCTGGTGTTGCAAAAGATTTAAGCCATATTCCAACGAGTGTAAAAGTAACTGGTTTTGGTGGTCCTGATGCGACTCCTGCATTAGAAGGTGCTGACGTTGTATTAATTTCTGCTGGTGTTGCAAGAAAGCCTGGTATGGATCGTAGCGATTTATTTAATATTAATGCTGGAATTATTAAAAATTTAGTCGGTGCTGTTGCTAAAGTTGCTCCTGAAGCATGCATTTGTATTATTACAAATCCTGTTAATACAACCGTTGCGATTGCAGCTGAAGTATTGAAAGGTGCTGGTGTTTACAACAAAAATAAATTGTTCGGTATTACCACGTTAGATGTTATTCGTGCAGAAGAATTTGTGGCTGATAAAAAAGGCTTAAAAGCTGAAAATATTACCGTTAATGTTATCGGTGGTCACAGTGGTACAACAATTCTTCCTCTTCTTTCACAAGTTCAAAATGTTGAATTTACGGATCAAGAAGTGATTGACTTAACTGACCGTATCCAAAATGCCGGAACTGAAGTTGTTAACGCAAAAGCGGGTGGCGGGTCTGCAACACTTTCTATGGCACGTGCTGCTGCTGTATTTGGTGTGAATTTAGTAAATGCTTTATTAGGTAAACAAGGTATCGTTCAAAATGCATATGTTGAAGGTGGAAATGCTATCTCTCCATTCTTTACACAGCCTCTTTTATTAGGTCTTAATGGTGTTGAGCGCGTATTACCTACCGGTGACTTAAGTGCATTTGAAGAACAAAAACAAAAAGAAATGCTAGAAGTGTTACACAGTGACATTCAACAAGGCATTGATTTTGTAAAAAATAGCTAGTATTTAGCTGTTTATAACAGAATATTTTAAAAACCAGCTTCGGCTGGTTTTTTTACGTCTATACTTTTATGTTAATTAATCAATTTAAATGGGAATTGTCATGGTAGTGTCGGAAGTAATGACAACACGTGTTGTGAGTGTTGATATGGATGATCGTTTGACGCTTGTAAAAAATATTTTAGATAAAGCACCATTTCGGCATTTATTGGTTGTCGAAGATGAATTATTACAAGGTATCATTAGCGACCGTGATTTATTACGTTGTTTGAGCCCGTTTATTGGAACAGATGCTGAGTCTGTTCGTGATAAAAAAACCATTGATCAGCGCGCACATCAAGTAATGACTCGCTCTCCAATTACCATTGAAGGAACAATGAAAATTCGTGATGCGTTAGTTTTGATGCTTGAGCATAATATTGGATGTTTACCCGTCATTGAAAAAAATAAAATTCTGGGCATCTTCACCCTACATGATGGCATCAGAGCACTTTTATAATTAAATTGGCTGATAAAATAGTAAGATTTACTCTCCTGATAAAGCAATTTTGACTTAGAGAGCTTTGATTGATGGACTTGTGGATTGTTTGGAAAATATAGGTCTGTTTAAAATAAAGCATCTGATTGGCAACGACTCAAGATTTCATTATAGTGTGTCCTTTAAATATCAACTAGGTGCTTGTATGGATTATTTACCCATTTTTACTAAATTAGAAAATCGACCTTGTCTCGTTATTGGCGGAGGAAGCATTGCTCTGCGTAAGGTGCACCTTTTATTAAAAGCAGGCGCAGAAGTCACTGTCTGTGCGTTAAGTTTTCATGAAAAACTACAACAAAAAGCAGATGTAGGGCAGATTAAAATTATCAAAGGGCCCTTTACTGAGCTGGTGCTAGAGAATAAATGGTTGGTGATTGCCGCTACGAATCAAAAAGAAATAAACAGTGAAATAGCAGCAAGTGCAGATAAACGCCAAATTTTAGTTAATGTTGTTGATAATCCTGCTATATCAAGTTTTATTATGCCCTCTATTGTTGATCGTTCCCCGATTATTGTCGCCATTTCAAGTGGTGGCAAAGCGCCTGTTTTAGCCCGTTTAATCCGCGAAAGATTAGAAACCTTATTGCCTATGCATATTGGTCGTTTAGCAAAAATATCAGGTGAATTTCGTCATCGTGTCAAAGAAACACTTCAAAATGTTTCATTACGTCGCCGATACTGGGAGAAACTTTTTGGAAATGGTCAATTAGGTAGTCTTTTACAACGGGGAGATACGAAACAAGCTCTTAAGTTAATGGAAGAGAGTTTAAATGAAGATGTTGCGCAAGGCGATGTTGCCCTTGTTGGCGCAGGTCCGGGTGATCCTTCTTTGTTAACACTTAAAGCCTTACAACTAATGCAGCAAGCAGATGTTGTATTATACGATCGCCTTGTTTCCTCTGAAATATTGGATCTTGTGCGTCGCGATTCAGATCTTATTTCTGTCGGTAAAGAAGCTGGTAATCATGAAGTTGCTCAGTCTCGTACTAACCAAATGTTAGTCGAATATGCAAAGCAGGGTAAAAAGGTGGTTCGCTTAAAAGGAGGGGATTCATTTATATTCGGCCGTGGAGGCGAAGAGTTGGAGGAACTGGTTGCATCTGGTATTAACTTTCAAGTAGTGCCGGGCATAACGGCAGCTTCTGGCTGTAGTGCTTATGCGGGCATACCTTTAACACATCGGGATTATGCACAATCAGTTACTTTTGTTACAGGGCATAGAAAAGAAAGTGGTAAACAACTTGATTGGCAATCATTAGCCAGTAAAAATAATACCTTAGTGGTTTATATGGGGCTTATTCAGTCAGAAGAGATACAAACACAATTGCTTAATTTTGGGCGAGGAGGTGATACGCCTGTCGCTCTTATTAATAAAGGCACCACTGCAGATCAGCATGTTGTCATTGGTACTTTATCTGAATTAACACAATTAGGTGGCGGGCTTAAAGGTCCAACATTGATGATTATTGGCGAAGTGGTTCATCTCGCTGATAAATTAGCTTGGTATCACCCTGACAGTAGCCATAAACTTTCACGAGATCCTTTTTTAGTTAATTTAGCATAGTGAACATTTAAGTTTTAAACCTAAAAAGCGTTATAGGAATCTAGATAATAACTCTAACGCTTTTACTTTCATACTTCCTCTCATTACTAAAATTTAATATTTTCAATTTACCAGCCAAACTCAAGTGTTTTTACATTTATCTACTATACTCAAGGAGTTATCCCATTTGTAATTGAAATCGGTAATTCATTTTGCTTAGTTGCATATACTCATTTTTTATCTATCAAGATTAATCAGAAAGGAAAGGAAATGTCTAAATCAATTTCATTAAAGCTTCGTATGATCTGGTTATCATCGTTTTTAGCTTTAATTATTATTATACAGGCTGGCGTGGTCATAAATGCTAACCGTACTGTTTTACAAGAGGTAGATAGAATCAGTTCGGTGGATATTCCTTTATTGAATTATACCCATGAACTTAAATTAAGTGTTGTTCAGGTTCAACAATGGTTAACTGATATTAGTGCGACGCGAGGTTTAGATGGGCTTAATGATGGCTTTGACGAGGCGGAAAAAAATGCGCAACACTTTCGTGAATTGATTATTAAAATTACAAAGCTAGATAAAGAAAACACAAATAGTTATAAAAGTATGTCAGCTGCTTTTGAACAATATTATGAAGCTGGAAAAACCATGGCGCAGGCTTATATTGACCAAGGCCCAGCTGGTGGGAACTTGATGATGGCTAATTTTGATGATGCTGCTGAAGCTATTTATAGTAAAGTTAACCCCTTCTTAGAACAAGTACAGTTAGACCTTCTTAGTGCACAATCAAAAGAACATGATGTTGCAGAATTTTCCGAGATTTTTGCTTTCTGGGGACTTGGTTTAGTATTAATTTCATTAATTTTTATCACCATTAATATTTCTAAATCTATCCGTAAAATTCCTAATATTGTCGCTGAAATGGCCAATGCAGATCTCAATAAAAAGTTTGAAGGAAAAGGCAAAAACGAAATTAGTGAAATCGTTGTTTCATTGCAAATTATGCGCGATCGTTTGCTGAAAATGGTCGATAACATTTCAGATTCAACGCATGTTTTAGCTCAAGACTCTGACGAACTTGCTGCTTTAGCCGTCATTACTAATCAAAATATTCAACAACAATTTTCAGAAACAGAGCAAGTTGCCACTGCTATGAATGAAATGACCATTTCGGCACAAGAAGTCGCGAATACGATAGCTTTAACGTCTGATGCCGCAAAAGAGGCAAATGATATCACTGCAAGTGGGCAACTTATTGTTGATCAAGCAACCAAGCAAATTAATGCATTAGCATCACAAATTGATGAAGCCTCAGAAACCATTTATCAGTTAGAGCAAGATAGTGTCAGTATTACCAGTGTGTTAAATGTTATCAAAAGCATTGCAGAACAAACGAATTTATTAGCGCTTAATGCGGCCATTGAAGCTGCTCGAGCGGGTGAGCAAGGAAGAGGCTTTGCCGTTGTTGCTGATGAAGTTCGTACTCTCGCAAGTAGAACTCAAAAATCAACTGAAGAAGTAAATACTATGCTTGATAAGTTATTATTAGGCTCTAAAAAAGCAGTGGATGTAATGGGGAAAAGTAAAGAACAAGCTGAATCTGCGGTACATAAAGTGGCTGATACAGGTGAGTCTTTATCAAGAATCTCAAAAGCAGTTGAGAATATTAATGATATGAGCGCTCAAATTTCAAGTGCCGCTGGCCAACAAAGTGCCGTTGCTGAAGAGATTAATCAAAATATAGTACGTATCAACGATATGTCGACAGAGACACTTTCTCATATTGAACAGCTTAATGTCTCTAGCCAAGAGATTGCTAAACGATCAACCGCTTTGAAAGATGTCGTTGAACAATTTAATTCATAAGCAGTGTAATTTATGAATCCGCCTAAAGCCTATTAAGCTTTGCTAGACAGTAATAAAAACTGTTAAATCAAAAAGGGTTATAAATTTCTTTATAACCCTTTTTGTTTGGATGATATCTCTGTTTTAAAGCTTAGTACGTTAGCTGGGTTAGTTTTTTCTGTAAAAAATAATATTCTGAAATATCACCTCATGGTTACTGACATTTCTGTAACCATGTATCTTATCTGCTCTAAATTTGACGACTTGATTCTGTTGTAGCGGTAGCCATTTTCCATCTAATAAATATTCCATTTCTCCTTTTAGCACCACAATATGTTCGATAGTGCCCGCATTATGCGCATCCGAAGTGTGCTGATATGTTGGTGTCAGTGTTAGAGAGAGTACTTCAATATGGGTTATCGGATCAAAAGGAAATATGGTTGTCACCGAAATTCCTTGGTCGCTTTTAAACTCATTATTAAGGTCATCATGGTTGTCAATTGGGCTTAAAAAAAAGCTTATTGGCAGCTCAAATCCATTTGCTATTTTCCAGAGCTTTGCAATGGTTGGGCTGGATTCACCACGTTCAATTTGACCAAGCATTGCTTTTGATACACCTGTTTTCTGATAAGTGGCATCGAGACTCCAACCATTAGTCGCTCTGGCTGTTTTTAATTGTTTACCAATAATACTATTTATATTTTCGTTCATTGTTTTCCTTGTGCGTTATAACGCACGGTGTTATGTTGTGCGCTATAACGCACAGTGGGTTTATTATGGGAAGTTTTGATATGTTAGTCAATCGTATTGTAAGTTCAGTCGCAGCAGGAATGGTGGTGGTGATTATTGGTTTTGCAAGTTCAGCTGCTTTGATCTATCAAACCGTCATTAACTTAGGGGGAGACACTCATATTGCTTCAAGTTGGTTGTTAGTGCTTGGGTTAACTATTGGTGGTACTTCGATTGGTTTATCCCTTTATTATCGATTACCTATATTGATTGCTTGGTCTACCCCTGGTGCAGCGTTATTGATTGCAAATGGTCAAGGTTTTAATCTTAATGAAGCCATCGCAGGTTTTATCTTCTCTGGAGGGCTCATTTTATTGTGTGGGGTAACAGGTTGGTTTGAAAAGCTAATCAGTAAGATACCCTTTCAATTAGCCTCTGCCATGCTTGCAGGCATTTTGATCAATTTTGGTATTGGTGTCTTTAATCAAATGAATGAAGCACCTTGGATAGTGATTGTTATGCTAGCAACTTATTTTATCAGCAAGCAAATCATTCCTAAATTCTCGATGTTACTTGTCTTGCTCAGTTGTATGATATTCGCGTGGCAATTTAATTTAGTTTCTGACCAACCGCTTTCATGGCAAGCAAGTGAGTTTTATTATATTGCGCCTCATTTTACCATGGATGTTATTTTAGGCATTAGTTTGCCACTGTTTATTGTCACTATGGCCGCTCAAAACTTACCGGGTATCGCCGTTTTTAAGGCACACAATTATGATGCGCCTGTCTCTGCGATATTAAGTGTGACGGGCTTTGTAAATATGGTCACGGCGCCTTTTGGTTGTTATGCGATAAACCTTGCTGCTATAACAGCCGCTATATGTATGACTGATGAGGTCAGTGAAAAACCTTCAGAACGTTATTGGGCCGCTATTGCTGGTGGAATAGTTTATTTGATTATGGCCATATTCTCAGGTTATTTAATGAGTGTTTTTGCTATTTTACCTGATACGTTAATTTATTCACTGGCTGGCATTGCATTGTTTTCGACTATTGGTAATAGCTTGCAACAGGCTGTTGTGGCTAGTAACGTCTCGGAAGCTTCAATTATTACTTTTATTGTAACGGCTTCAAATATCACGCTTTGGGGGGTAAGTTCGGTCTTATGGGGATTGATGGCCGGCGGGGCAATTTTATTAATACAAAAAATGTTTAAAAGACAAACTCGATAATGGGAATTTAGACTTTTTGAATATCTTGTTTTCATTATAAAAAATCGAACGCCATAAAAGGAGGCGTTCGGTATATCCGTTAAGAGTTAGGCTTTAAAAGTAAATCTAAAAACTATTACCTCAATTAAGTTATTTCAATTTAAATTTTTTGACTAAAGCGTCTAGTTTATCATTTTCCATTGCGAGGTCTTGAGTACTATCTACAGTATCTTGACCATTATGTTTTAACTCTTGTACCATTTGATGGATATTATTCATATTTCTGCTCACTTCTTCACTCACTGCGCTTTGTTCTTCAGAAGCAGTAGCAATTTGGGTGCTTAGATCATTAATCTCAACGATAAAGTTACTCATACTATCAAGGCTTTCCGTGACACGATCAGTGTTTTCTGCGGTACGTTCACAACTTGCTTTTGTGCTGCTCATTGCTTCAACCGCATTACTTGTATCTTGGCGTAAAGTATTCAGTATGGCATTGATTTCTGCTGTACTGGTTTGGGTGCGAGCAGCTAAAGAGCGAACTTCATCGGCAACAACTGCAAAGCCTCGACCTTGTTCTCCTGCTCGTGCTGCTTCAATGGCCGCATTGAGTGCTAATAAATTAGTTTGATCTGCAATTTCACCAATCACACTTAGCACGCTAATAATCTGCTGTGTATTATCATTCATGGTGTTAATACTACTAGACGCAGACTGTACTTCATCAACTAAAGCGACGACGCTATTTGAAGCTTCACGTACGGTTTCTTTAGATAATAAGGCTTCATTATTTGCCTTTTGCGTATTACTGGCAGTAGCTGCCGCGCTCTGTGCAACACTTTCTGCCGTCGCATTCATTTCTGTGATGGCACTAACGACTTGATCTGTTTCTGAGGCGTGAGCAATTAAAGCGCGATTATTGACGTCAGATTGTTGTTTGAGTTGAGTGAGGCCTTCACCTATTTTGGCTGATGCTTGTGAGATATCAATAATCATCGATTGTAGATAACTGATAAAATTATTCACAGAATGACTGATATCTGCTAATTCATCCTCAGAAGTGATTTCAAGGCGTGAAGTCAGATCTGCTTCGCCAGAAGAAAGCGTGTCCACTCGGTCTTTTAATCGTACCAATCTTTTGATAATTGCACTCACAACCCAAATTGCAATGAACAGTGAAATAACCAATAAGATAGTAGAAACGGTAATGGTTGAGGTTACTTTTGCATCAAAAATTTCTTCACTTGCATTAGTTAAACCTTCTTGAATCGTAATAATATCACTTTCAGGTGCCGCCGTTACAATTGTCCATCCCCACTCAGGAAAAATATTACGGGCATAAGCTAATTTATTTTCAGTGTCTGAATTTGACGTGTTTTCATAAGCTATTTTAATAAAAGAATCAGTTTGTCCATTTACGTTTTGGGCGATTTCTTTACTACTGTTTGTGCTCTTACCAACTCTTTTTTGATCTGGATGAGCAAGGATTTTACCATTTTTATCTTGCACCCAAAAATAACCATTTTTTCCGTATTTTGAAACAGTGATGGTGTGTAATGCAATATCAATCGATTCTTGTTTAAGGGTGTTAATATACTCACTGGTTGCAAAGACTAAATTCAGTTTGTCAAAATAAAAAGACGCGGTAATTTTGTTTTCGACTTTTTCAGTTTTAGGGTTTAAGAATGCATATTGACTGAAACCAGGTGTACTTTCTTTGGCTGCTGATATTATCCCTCGGACAACAAAGTTTCCATCGGCATCTACTTTATCGAAACCTTCTGCACCGGCTGAGTTGGGATTAATGCCATAGGTTTTAGGTTGCATATAACTGCCATGATAAGCAAAAAAGTAACGACCATCTCCCCATCGGTAGCTATTGATAAACGCAATGACATTTTTTTCAGCTAGACTTGGTGAGTCACTTATTTCATAAATATTTTCGACAGCTGCTTTGAAGGTTGTTATATCAGCTTCTAAACTTATTTTGATATTTTCTAATTGAGATTGATGATAAAAAAGGCTGACTGCGCGAGTAACAGTATCAACTTGTCCCTGTAAATTCTCATGTAATAAATTACTTACTTTCGCTTTCACATTTATTTTTTCTTGTTCAAGAACAATTGTTTTTGTTTGTACAATGTTAAAGAGGAAAAAAATACTTATGACCAATAATGGCAAGCATAAGGTCGTGATGAGCTTAGCTTTCATGGTGAATTTCATCGTTTGAGCCTTCCTTTTTGTAATATTAAAATTTAATACCTTTTAATGTAAGGCTTATAGTATCGTGCCAAATTGAAAGAATAACAGGCGATATTAGGGCCATTATTTTAAATTGAGCCTTTAGTCGCAAAATTCGACTGTTGCTTGCTTTATAAAAGTTTTTTCATGATTTTATCTCGCATTCTGGCCTAGAAAATGCTTTCTCTTTTAAAGGGGCATAGATTTATTGACTAACTGAAAAGGTGTGCGCTATGCGTTGATTTTATCGCTTATACCAATCGTATTAAGTATGTGATCTAAATTTTGCGCAGAAAAAATTGTTTAGTTTGAGGCGAAAGTTGATGTAAATGGTTGTTCCCTTTACGAAACTTTCAACAAAGAAATAAGCAATTTTAACCAGTAAAATAGATCAACTAATTATTACGATTGGTATTAGAGGTACAAAATAAATAGCGGTGAACAATATTGTGTATAATGAACCTTTTGTTAAAAATCTATCCGGTTAATTACGACTAAATTTAGTAAATTGTCTATTATTAGTGTGTGTATGGGTTAGTCTATTTGAAATATTAAACTCTATTAACACTTAAAAATTTTAAAAGGTATGCACTATAATTTATGTTTATGGCGATGATAGGAAAGGGTGGATATGTCTAATGATGCTGAAAAATTACTGATTGAACCTCATTATGGGGTGGTAATTCATCGAGATTTTAAACCTCTCTATGCGGATGATAATTATGCTAACTTTTATGGTTATGAGTCAGCGAAAGATATTCTCACTTTAACGAGTGTATTAGAACTCATTGCGCCAGAATATCATTCAAAAGCAAAGCTCGCCTATGATGACATCATGTCTGGGAAGCAAAAACCTGGTGCTCGTACTTACCAAAATATTGATAAAGCAGGCAATACTTTATTTGTATTAGCAATTGATAATATTACCGAGTGGCAAGGGTTACCTGCGATGCAAGTCATCATTATTGATTTAACTTATCAATTTGAAATGCAACGCAGTTTGAAATCCAACGAAGAACGTTATCGTGCATTGGTAGACGGTTCAATTCAAGGTATTCTTGTGCATAAAAACTTTAACCCTTTATTTTGTAATCACGCTTATGCACAGATGTTTGGTTTTGAAAATGAGCAAGCTTTGTTAGTTAATGAGTCTATTCTCTCAACAATCTCTCCTGAATACCATAAGATCGCTTATCAAGATAATCATGCCTTAATAACTGGCCAGCAAAACATTATTAAAAGAGAAAGCAAAGGCATACGCATTGATGGCTCAATCGTATGGTTAAGTTTATTATCAAGAACCGTTATTTGGGATGGAGAGCAAGCCACTCAAGTAACTGCCATTGATATTACAGAGCAACAGTTACTACGAGAAAAACTTGAATACCGTGCTAATTATGATGTATTAACAAATTTATTAACTCGGCGAGCATGCACTGAATTATTAGAAAAAGAACTTTCGCGTGCTAAACGCAATTCAAATGTATTATGTTGTGTCCTCATCGATATAGATAATTTTAAATCGATCAATGATAAAAATGGGCATCATGTTGGCGATGAGGTGCTACAGTTATTTGCGACTACCTGTGAGAGAGTGCTACGCAAAGGTGATTTTATTGGCCGTTGGGGAGGAGATGAATTTGTATTGATTTTGCCTCAAACCGAGCTTGAGCAAGCATTATTAATTGCGCAACGTCTTTGTGCCGATGTTTCTAAATTAACTGTGCCTGTGGATAATGGGCCGCTGAAATTCTCAGTGAGTTTAGGTGTTGCTGCCATATCGAAAGAGATATCAAGTGTTAAGTTATTATTGTCTGAAGCTGATAAAGCACTCTATATAGCGAAAGATAAAGGTAAAGGTTGTGCGGCTACAGCGTAATCGAACACGTTTTTCTATTAAAGCGCTTATCCACATTAAATTACCCTACGGAACAATAGAATAATGAGAATTAAATTTGACCAAGTAAAAGTACAAGTGGCTACCTTCACGCTTTGTATCGAACAGTGGGACATTAAAAAAAATCAGTCCTGGGGGGTATTTAGTACACAGGGTGATGTGGGTTCGTTACTTGGTAACTTACTGTGTGATGAGCCTTTGTCATATACAGGGAATATCGAAAAAGAGGGGGTCATTGCACAAGTCTCTCTGAGTGAGCAACAGCGGTTATTAGACGTTGAGCTTGCTAATGATGATAGTGAATTTATGGACCGCATTGATACGGGCAGTAGCGTTTATTCCCTCATTTTTGAACAGTGTAAAGATAAAAACCTCACTGCTGAATTAATTAAAAACCTTGATTTACAAAACCTACAAGAAAGTGGATTTAGGATACTGTCTACGGGCGAAACTCGCCGAGTGATGTTAGCGAGGGCATTAGCAAAGCAACCTGAATTTCTTGTTTTGGATGAGCCATTTGTAGGGCTTGATGTTGCACATAGAAAATCCTTAGCAGATTATTTAGCGACTATTTCTAACCGCGTGAGAATGTTGGTTATTGTTTCTCGTGAAGAGGAATTACCAAAATGGGTTGATAAAGTAGCCTTATTCAGCGAAGGAAAATTAGATAGTGTCATGGATAAAAAAGACTGGGACGATCACCCCGTTATTACACAAATAAAGGCACAATCAGCACAGCAAAGCGAAGACATGATAGCTTTAATACAGCGTCATCGTCATAGCTCTAAATTTGAAAACCCTATTTTTGAATTGAAAAATGGACGTGTTGCTTATTCTGATAAAACTATTTTTAGTGATGTAAACTGGCGTATTAATAAAGGTGAACATTGGCAAATTAGTGGTCCGAATGGTTGTGGGAAAAGTACTTTATTAGGTTTGATTTTTGGTGACCACCCACAATGCTACAGCAATGATATCCAAATTTTTGGTAGAAAACGTGGCACAGGCGAAACAATTTGGGAGATAAAAAAGCATATTGGCATGGTCTCATCCGCCTTACATTTACAATACCGAGTTAATTGCAGCGCATTAGACGTTATTCTCTCTGGCTTTTATGACTCAATTGGACTTTATCAAAAACCAAGCATTGAAGAGCAAGACATTGCCAGAGAATGGTTGGAAATATTACATATGGGGCAATTTTCGAAAACGACTTTTAAGCAATTAGAATATTGCCAACAGCGATTATTATTGATTGCCAGAGCGATTGTTAAACAACCGACCTTGCTGATATTAGATGAGCCTTACCAGGGGCTAGATTATTTGGGAAGACGATTAATAAAAAGTGCTTTGGAATTGATCGCCAAAGAAAATTTGAGTCAGCTTCTTTATGTTTCGCATTATCAAGCAGATAAACTTGAAAGCATTCAGAATTATCTCAACTTTATTCCTGACAAGAATAACAGTGGTTATCAAATTGAATTAATGGATATAAACAACCCATCCACTGACTGATTAAATGACTATAAATATGAATTGGCCTAAATAAGGCGATCTGCCTTATTTTCTAAATCATTGAAACAAAATAGGCCAACATTGTTTCAATGATTCTATTTAACCTCAATTCTGGATAAGCTAAACGATACAGTACAGTTATTTACGCGTATTTCTGCGTTAAATCATCTACCAATAACCAGTTATTGCTACGATTATTCGCCTTGAACTCCGCAAAACTAACAGCACTGTATAATATATTTCTTAAGTGCTTGATACTTAGTTTTATTTCGCTTCCATTATCCAGAACTGAGGTTATTTATTAAATTTTAATAAAATTTAATTATCAACTTCATAATTATTAATAATTTTTATTTATGCATGTTCTTGCTTAATATTATCCCGTCGGAACAAATTACAAATGAAATAATAAATTTTTGGGGGAGTCAGTTATGAAAATGAATCATGTAGGTCTAATGGTTGGTGATATGGATAAAGCGGTGGAGTTTTACACTAAAGCGTTAGGTCTTAAAATCGTTATGAACAATACTAAAGTACAGGAAGAGCGTGAAACGGCCATTGGTAAAATGTGTATTGCTGTGTTTGGTGAAGGTTTTAAAGGCTTTAATATTGCACATCTAGTGACTACAGATGGTATTGGTGTTGAACTGTTTGAAATGAAGGGGCGTCAAGAACGTCATGAGGTTGATTTTTCTCGCCTTGGAATCTTTCACTTCTGTTTACAAACAGACGATTTTGAAGGTGCTATCGCACGTACTGAACAATATGGTGGTAAAGTTCGCATGGACATTATGCGTTATCATCCAGAAGACGATAGTAAACCTGCAAAAATGGTCTATCTAGAAGACCCTTTTGGAAATCTATTCGAGTTTTATTCACATACCTATGAAGAAACTTATGCGTCAGATTACGAGTAATTGATTTAGGAATCCATATAAACTTCTAATCTAATGCATCTTGAGAAGCTACCTAAAGGGTAGCTTTTTTGTTGTTTGTGGTTTTAAGGCTTAATTGCCATTATTTATTGTTGTTAGGTTAATTCTTGAAAATTTTAATTAATATTCATCAAATAATCATATTTGTACTATTATCTTTTGAGGCTAATATCTGTTTTTGAACAATAAACTAAATTCTTTGGTCTAAAACGATGTAATAATATATATATTATTTACATCTTATTAGTTAACTGTCATTTATGTGATTTTTTTGTTATTTACAAGAGAAGCAATAATAAGGATTTTATGTGGCCTCTGATATAAATTTAAGAATGATTATCTTATTATTTTTTCTCTCTATTGTTGCATTTTTATCACACAGAATAGGTTTAATGGATACATCATTTTCGATTTTGTCTGAAGAAAATGACCTGCCTAAAGAACTCATTATGAGTCAGGCGGTAGAAGCCTCCTTTGATGAAAGTGAGGGGGTCGCCTTAAATTGTCAATTAAAAAATCCTGATGTATATAACTTCTGTGGTATCGGTATTGCTTTAAGTGATGAAAGCATCAAGCAGGGGGTAGACTTAAGTGTTTTCAATCGAGTCGAGCTATCATTAAAGTACAAAGCGCCGATCAATGAGAGCAAATTAAAAATATCATTTAGAAACTATAACGATAAATATTCCACGGAAGAAGATCCTGTTTCATTAAAGTTCAACAGTATTGCCTATAATCCTAATAGTTATCAATCTTCTGTTGTGATCCCATTAGCAGCATTAAAAGTAGATAATTGGTGGATAGAGCAATATAAAATAAACTTTGATAACAGCCAAGTTGAATTATCAAATGTAACATTTCTTGAAATCTTAACGAACAGTATGAAGGCGCCTGGCGATTATAGTATTGAGATTAAAAACGTCTTTTTACACGGAGAACTCATTTCAGAAGCAAACTTATTGAAACTAATATTATTAGTTTGGCTAATGGTTATTATTTGCCTGATTACATTACAGCGTAATAAATTAAAACGTTTATCAATGAGTGATACCTTGACCGGGCTTTATAATCGTCAAGGCATAAAGACTTGGACAAATAAAAGGGTTTCATTTTTAAGTAACCAAAATCCACTTTATATGTTCTATTTGGATCTTGATGACTTTAAAAAAGTAAATGATACCTATGGGCATCATATAGGCGATAGATTGTTAGTTGTTTTTTCTAAGCAGATACAACGTTATTTAGATGACAATGTAAAAACACCTTATGCTTTTGCGAGACTTTCAGGAGATGAATTTGCGCTTATTATTGTTGGTTTACAAAATAATAAAGTCATCAATTTTGCTGAAAATTTACTGAAAGTATTAGATTCACCTCTTTTATTAGAAGATCATCAAACTTATGTGCGCGCTAGTTTAGGTATTTCGGAATTTAAAGAAGAAGTTAACTCATTTGAAGATTTGCTCGGAAGAGCTGATTCTGCGATGTATTATGCTAAAAAGGAAGGAAAGAATCAGTACAAAGTTTTTGATAAAAGTATTTCTCAAGATCTCTTTTTTCGTAAACAAACCGCAGAAAAAATTAAGAATGCGATTATTCTGGATGATTTTTATTTAAACTTTATGCCTATTTTTGATGCTAAAAATTTAGATATGGTCAGTGTTGAAGTTTTGTTACGTACAAACTCTGATGCGCTCAAAGGCATTGGCCCTGATGTTTTCATTCCCATTGCTGAAGAATATAACCTGATTAAAGATATTGACCTATGGGTGATTGAAGCGAGCTTTCAACAAATAGCACAAGAAAAAGATTTCTTAAGTGAGAACCCTTTAGTCTTTTGTATCAATATATCAGCGACAGAGTTACATAACTCCCTTTTTGTTGCACAATTGAAGGCCTTGCTAAACTTATACAAAATTCGTCCTGACACAATAGAATTGGAAATTACCGAAACGAGTCTCGTAGAAACTGATGCAATGAGTATCACAACACTTAATGAAATTCGACAGTTAGGCATAAAGTTATCCTTAGATGATTTTGGTACTGGTTATACGGCATTTTCGCAACTCATCAGTTACCCCGTTGATACCTTAAAGATTGATAAGTCTTTTATTGATAACCTATTGCCAGCAGAAGACAAGCAAGATGCAATGATAAAAGCAATAATTTCAATCGCCAAGTCTTATCAATTAAAAACGATAGGAGAAGGGGTCGAGGTGCAGGAGCAGTACGATTTCTTAGTTGAGCAAGGTTGTGATTATGTACAAGGGTATTTGTTTGCTAAACCGATGCCTTGGGATAATTTAAAGCAATCAATTTTGACCTCTGAAGTTAGACAAGTTGGCTAAACTAACACTTGGTTTCGGTATTCAACCGTAGCCAAGCGCGTTTATTTATAACTTAAAATTGTTTCACTTCAAACATGGCATATGTTGCTAATTTAATTAATATTTATTTAATCAACAAGCCTCGCATCTCTGCAAGGTTCATCCATTGTTAACTTTTAATAGCGAATCATCATTCACAAAGCGCAATGGCATACAGTCACTGTCTTTACTGATAATCATACTTGGATCAACCCTCAAACAACTTCCCGCATATTTTCCTCCAGCAGTAAAAGTACTCACCTGAACATAATAACCATCAACAAGTGGAAGCGGAAATAAAGCTTGATAGATTTGATCCTGCTCTGCAAAGTTACCGCTGGTTTGTTCAATCACATCATTGTTCTGATTAACCAATTGAATATTTGCACCACAGCGCCCAACAATAGGTTTACTGACATAGCCGCCTGCTTGTAACTCTGCGCTTAATTCAAATTCAGTTTGTAGTAATAGTGGATGGTTAGGAAATAATGACCAGAGCACCGGTAAAATCGCTTTATTACTAGGAATAAGCGTCCATAACGGCTCAAAAATCATAATATGCTGATTTAATAACACATCAGCGAGCAGTGGTGTTTTACCTTGTTTAATACGAGGTTCAAAGGGCTCTGTAAGATTGGCATCTTTTTCTATTTGTTCACGTATTTCATCAAGTGCAGTTTCCCATGACCAGGTTTTCCAGATCCAAGTTAGCGATCTGCCCTGTGAGTCGATAATATGTCCGTGTTCATCCCATTGCAAAGTATCCAAACCAACAATCACACTGGTTTGAATTCCTGCTGCTTGTAATGTTTGTGCAATAAAGAGTGCATGGTAACGTTCTTCAGGATCGTCATCATGTAAAATATTGACAACATCTTGTGCATGGCTTTTCGACCAAGCTTTAACCAGAGATGAAAACAGATCTTTTCCACTATCTTGCCCCTCTGTGACGCCGTAGTGATGTGCCCATTTTCCTTGTATTTTAGCGCTTTCCATATAACAAGATGCCGAATCACAATTGTATTCGTAAACTTTCATACCCGTATCGTCGAGCGCAAAATCAAATCGACTGGTGATAAGCTGATTAAGACGGTTATCCCAAGATTGGCGTATTTTAGGTAAAATTACTTCAGGCAGATTGAATTTTTTCAGTAATTCTGGGTGTTCTAAAACAAAATCTGTCGCATGCATAAATAATGCATGTAATTCATTGGTCGCGTGGGTTAGACGTTCTTGTGCAGTTTCCGATAATACGTAATAACGCAGTTGGTCTTCGTCAACGCCGGTGAGTTTATGACCATGCATTGCCTTAACGTAAGCTGCCTCATCTACATTGGCCACATTCAACCATGATTTTGTAGTTTGGGCTTTCTCTTTTGCTCTGCGGCTTTGTAAACGAAATAATGCTGGATCAATCACCTCAGTCACTTCTGCATATTGATCATTTTCAGTTTGCGTCATCCAACCTAAAATAGTGGCATCATTGTAAGAGCACTGTAACCAGTATTCCCCATCTTCCGTGGTGGTGGCGATTAATTCACGGCTATAATTACGACCAGTTGGCCAAGCATGGTGGCTTTCATTTTGCTCCGCAATACGCAGTTTATCGGCAAAAACCTCGGTCACGACAGCAACATGGCCCGTTTCTTCAAACTCTCCACCTTCATCCCAGATTAATAAACTACCTGGCTCTGGTTGACGCTTACTGCCATTTGCAAAGGCACACATAGGTAAACGAGAGTTACTAGTGATATTTCTTACGGAACGCAGATTAAATATTTCATATGCCATTGCAACATCATCAAAAATATAGCCTTTATTGAGATACATCCAACGTCGAGCAAACTCAACACATTGCCATTTATAACCCATATAAATGCCATCTAGGTAATGGCGATAACTGCTACGGTTAGGGTAGTCAGTCTCGTTAGCTGTTTCATAATCAGAGGAATAAGCACCCACTTTTCCTGGGGCATAACCAAGTAAGGTACCAAAAGGCGTTGAGTCAGGAAGATGTTTATGGGTCACAAGGATTTACCTAATTAATTACAAGTGATGCAATATATGCCAGAGAATTAATATAAGCAATATGCAGAATAAAGGAATAAATCATTGAGTCGCGTAATACGCAAAGCTATCAAAAAACGCAAGTTATTCCCAATCTAGGAAATTGCTAAAAAGGGTGGATACCTTGTTTTGATGGGTGATCAAATAAATGGATAATGCAGTGAAGTCATTGGAAAAGTGCCTTTGAAGCGTTTTATGGTAACCTTCAAATTACACCGACTTATTGATAAGGTCATAAAAATGGAGCTTGGGTAAATTATGCAATATTCACTTTATAAAAATTTAAAATTAAATATCTTTAATATTAAGCTGTTTTTAACATGCTGCGTGATTGTTTCACTGTTTCTAATGCTATTGTGCTTTTCTTATATTGGTAGTGCTCGCGCAAATGAACTTTCAATTTATGTCTCTGAATCTCCCGCATTTGATAATACTCTCGAAACACGCCCAGATCAGCTTCCACTGAGCCGTCTTGCTTATGGGCAACGAAATATTATCAGGGCTTGGTTTGCTAATCCGACAAATCGTTATGCGCATAATGTACTTGGAGATTCATTAGAAGCATCCAAACTGATCGTGGAGACTTTCAAGGGTAACCGCTTAACAGTCAATCTTCCTGAAAATCGAGTCTTTGAAGATCTCGAACCCCGCATTATTGATGTCAATGGAGATGGCTCTGATGAAATCATTGTCATCGAAAGTGATATTGCATTAGGTGCATCACTTGCCGTATATAGTATTATTGATTCTCACCTCGTCAAAATTGCATCGACCTCTTTTATCGGAACACCATATCGATGGCTTAACCCAGTGGGAGTAGGGGATTTTGATGGTGATGGTCACACAGATATTGCGGCTGTCATCACACCACATATTGGCGGGTTATTACGCTTATATCACCTGACTGGTAATCATCTTTCTCAATTCGCTGAATATTCTGGTGTTAGTACGCATGGTATAGGCAGTACAGAGCTTGGGCTTGGACGTGTTATTTCAGCGACACCCCGAGATCTATTACTTCTGCCTAATCGTACTCGCCAAGCACTTATGTTATTAGAATGGACAGCAACTGGCTGGAGCGAACGGGGGCGGGTTGTATTACCAGGAAGGATGCAATCATCATTAGTATTTGTAAAATTAGATCGTTGGCGTTTTCAACTCGACACTGGCGCATTCTATGAGGTTCAATTCACCGGACAATAAAGGTCTTTGTTTCATTTTCCAGGGCTTGTTGGTTACGCTATCTATTGAAATAGATAGCTATAGGTAGGGCGCCTTTTGTATTTACTGGATAGTGCTTTTTAGTTAAGCTTAATATTGATTATTTTTTCTGTTTTTATCTCTTTAACAATTAATTAGTATGAATGTCTTAAAATTTAATCAATAAAAAATTAGCTAACCATAATGCTAAGTTTAAGCCCGCATTTCGGACGTCAGCCATCTGTTTATAATAAGGAGCTAATCAATTTAACCCTATAAATGTCTTTTAGTGCTTGTACTTTTACTATCATTTTCTGCCTCTGTGGCTGGAGTTTAAATCGATATTTAGGCAGATTAAATAATAAGAGTATTCAATAGTGCCCCCATTTTTGTAAGAATTTAGCTTCGAAATTCTTACAAAAATAAATGTCTCAAACTCTTCAACTAATATTCAGGGCTTGCTAGCAATGCTCACTATATTACCTTCAAAGAATTTGCAATATACGAAAATAGACTATTCTAGCTCAATAGGCGGTCTGAAAGTAAGTTCATGTACAACAACATCTTCAGGATTATTGAGTAATTGGCTAACCATTGTTGCGACGCTTTCTGGTTGCATATACTGTGGGCGAGCGTGTTCTCGGAAGGTTGTATTGATGCCTCCAGGATAAACCGCCGTCACCTTGATGCCATGTGGTTGCGCTTCCTTCATCAATACGTCATTTAAACCCGCAAAACCCTGTTTCATTGCAGTATAAATACTCATGGATGGATTGTTACGTTTAGCAACTGTACTAACAATGTTAATGATATAGCCTTGCTCCTTAGGCAACATGTGGCGCATTGCTTCTCTACAAAGCAAATAAGGGGCGCGTAAATTGATAGCATATTGCAATTCAAACTCTTCTAAATTAGTCTCTGCAAGCTCACATTTCCGCGTATTCATTCCGGCATTATTAATAAGTACATCGATTTGACCGAGTGTCTTTTTTGCATAATCAAAGAGCGCCATAACTGCGTCTGCTTGGCTGAGATCATAACTTTTTCCTGAGCACCCCGTTTGCACCATAAGTTCTTGTAGTTGTTTTTCATCTCGTCCAGTTGCAAAAACCCGATAGCCTTTTTTACACAGGTCGATTACGAGTGCTCGACCTAGACCTTTTGTTGCACCTGTAATAAGTACCGTTTGATAGTTCATGTTTTTTCTTCCTCGAATAGAATTAAAAAATCTTCGTAACCCACGATTGTCCTCACATTTAATTAATTGAGAGGGCAGTCTAAAAATAGCAATATTTCAAAGCTGTAATTTTTATAACAGCTCCTATGGTTTTGATAAGATTTACACTGAAGCCATAAGTTCAAATATTACTTTCACTTTCACTTTTTCCTTTGAAATAATAGCCCATTAAAGTCAGATATTTCATAATGATAGTATTGAGTTTTTCACTCAAAATTTGTATTTTCTTAGTTTGCATTGTTAATTATGGTGAGGTGTGACGGGCCATTAAAATCGTTGTTAATTTTAATTTTCCCTTGCTCTCCATTATTTTTCCTCAACAATCCCTGAGCACAATATGATGCGAAATGGTATAAGAATAATCCGTTAGTTAGCGGAATTTATATTACCATTGAGTTGACTAAATATTCTGGATATTACAAATCTTTATAAAACTGCGTTGGAAGCTAAAACTAGTATTTACGGGGGCTTAGAAAACAAAAAAGACGCTAAAAAGCGTCTTTTTTGTTAAATGTGGTGGCCCCTCCCCGACTTGAACGGGGGACCTGACGATTATGAGTCGTATGCTCTAACCAACTGAGCTAAGGGGCCAAATTCGTATAGGCTAAGCTAAAAGCTAATACTGATACTAAATTTGAGGGCCGATTATATAAGCTCTTATTTTTCCTGTCTACCTTATGTTATTCGTTTGCTTATTTATTCAACAGACTTCGCAAAATAACTTGCCCAAAATGAATAATGGCTATCATTAGTGCTCTTTCTTGCAACTCTGTTATTTTTTAATTAGCTATAGATTATTCATCTAGGAAGCTACGAAGTTGTTCACTTCGGCTTGGGTGATGTAATTTATGGTGCTTTTGCTTTGTTTAGACGTTCACGGTATTTATGAGGTACAGTTCAAACTGTTTGTTGTGTAGATTTAAGGCAAAAAAAATCCTGCCGTAGCAGGATTTTTTAATAAGCTATAGATTATTCATCTAAGAAGCTACGAAGTTGTTCACTTCGACTTGGATGACGTAATTTACGTAGAGCTTTTGCTTCGATTTGACGGATACGCTCGCGCGTCACATCAAACTGTTTACCTACTTCTTCTAATGTGTGGTCAGTATTCATATCGATACCAAATCGCATACGTAATACTTTTGCTTCACGAGCTGTTAAGCCTTCTAATACATCGTTGGTTGCATTTTTAAGGCTTTCGCTTGTTGCGCAATCCACTGGAAGTGCAATCGTGGTATCTTCAATAAAGTCACCTAAGTGAGAATCTTCATCATCACCGATTGGTGTTTCCATTGAAATAGGCTCTTTAGCAATTTTTAATACCTTACGAATTTTATCTTCAGGCATCATCATGCGTTCAGCAAGTTCTTCTGGTTGTGGCTCACGACCCATTTCTTGTAACATTTGACGAGAGATACGGTTAAGTTTATTAATCGTTTCAATCATATGCACAGGAATACGGATTGTACGCGCTTGGTCAGCGATAGAACGGGTAATCGCTTGACGGATCCACCATGTTGCATAAGTAGAGAATTTGTAACCACGACGGTATTCAAATTTATCTACCGCTTTCATTAGACCAATATTACCCTCTTGGATAAGATCTAAGAATTGCAAACCACGGTTTGTGTATTTTTTAGCAATCGAAATAACCAGACGTAAGTTCGCTTCTACCATTTCTTTTTTAGCGCGGCGAGCTTTCGCTTCTCCGATACTCATATTACGAGAAATTTCTTTCAAGTTAGCAATAGTTAGTGCTGTATCGTGTTCAACATTAACCATTTTACGTAAGCAACGTTGTAATTCTTCATCAGACTCTTTTATGCGAGTCGCGTAATCTGCTTCAGTAGCATAAATGGCATCAATCCAACTTGCATTGGTTTCATTACCTTTAAACAAACTAATAAATGCTTTTTTCGGCATTTTATTCTGTTCAACACATATTTTTAATACTAAACGTTCTTGTGTGCGTACCGTTGTCATTGAAGCGCGGATAGCTGTGACCATACGGTCAAATTGTTTAGGTATTAGTTTAAACTGTTGAAAAAACTCTGCTTGTTCATTAATTGCTGTGCGCGTTTTTGCATGGTCACGGCCATTTTTAGCAATTGAATCTTCTACTACTTTATTAAGTTTGCGTAATTCTGCAAACTTTTCAGCTGATTCTTCAGGACAAGGACCTTTTGGACCTTCTTCTTCTTCTTCATCTGAATCATCATCATCGTCATCGTCTTTATCTTCATCTTTAAGTTGAGAATCAGTTAATTCAGAGCCAATGTGTGTTGCAGTAACCGCTTGAGTTATTTCATCATTAGGATCAACAAAGCCACTGATCATATCAGTCAGTTTCATTTCTTCAGCTTCGTAGCTATCCCAATTATCTAATAAACCTGTAATAGTGGCAGGGTATTCAGATACTGAATTTTGTACCTCTTTAATCCCTTCTTCAATACGCTTAGCGATAACAATCTCGCCTTCACGTGTTAGAAGTTCAACTGTGCCCATTTCTCGCATATACATGCGCACGGGATCAGTTGTTCGGCCAATTTCAGATTCAACAGTCGCAAGTACTTGTGCAGCCGCTTCAACAGCATCTTCATCTGCTGTATCGTTGCTTTCTTCACCTAGACTAATTTCATCAGCATCAGGCGCATTTTCATAAACTTTAATGCCCATATCACCGATCATTTGAATGATATCTTCAATTTGTTCTGGTTCAAAAATGTCTTGAGGTAAATGATCGTTAACTTCGGCGTAGGTCAGAAAGCCTTTTTCTTTACCTTTAATAATAAGTTCTTTAAGCTGTGACTGAGGTGTTTGAGCCATAGATACCGTCCAAAATAGAAAGATGTTATTGAAAAAAATGCAAGCGCTAAATTATACGCCTTAATTGTAATTTTTTCCAGTTTGATTATATTTGTTTTTGTTCGCTAAGTAATATTGCGAGTTGTTGTGTTTCTTCAATCGTTAATGCATCACTAGATCGCGCTTTTTGTTTTAAAAATTCAATTTTATTATTGAGGTGAAGGTTTAGAAATTTTTCTAATATATCGAGGAAAAGATCCTCATGCTTATCTTCCTTCACATCATTGTTCCATACTGCTAATTGATTCAATTGTTTGCTTTGTGGGGTTTCTCGCCAATGTTCAAGCAACTGACCTGTAGTTATATTGGGACTCTCTCGGCAAATATCAAGGAGGGAATCCAATATATTTAATCCTGGCAGTTGTAATTCTTTAAATTCAGGGAAATGAGGTAATCCATAAGCGATTTGCGGATGTTGTAATAGCAATGATATTGCTAAACGCATAGGGGTTGTTTTGTTTTTGACTGATTTTTTATTAACACTATCTTGTTTAGGTAATAATTTTTGTAATCCTTCTAATTCAATGCCTAGTAATTTTGTTAATCTTTCTTCCATCATTTGTCTGAAAATAGATTCATTTAATTGACTAATAAGCGGAATAGCAAGCTGTGCTAATTTTGATTTGCTATCACTGCTACTCATATCAACTTGTGCTAACAGTTGTTGAAATAAGAAATCAGAAAGAGGGAGTGACTGGCCAATTAAATGTTCAAAATTCTCTTTACCTTCTTTTTGCACGAAGCTATCAGGATCTTCGCCATCAGCTAAGAACATAAAACGCAGTGAGCGCCCATCTTGAATGTAAGGCAGGGCATTTTCTAAAGCGCGCCAAGCAGCACTTCGGCCAGCTTTGTCGCCATCAAAACAACATACTATTTCACTCGTATGGCGAAACAGGACATGAATATGATCGGGTGTTGTCGCTGTCCCAAGTGATGCAACAGCATAGTCGATACCATATTGAGCAAGGGCAACGACGTCCATATAACCTTCAACAACTAATATGCGATCGATGGTTTTATGTGCTTGTTTGACTTGGTACAAACCATACAGTTCTTTGCCTTTATGAAACAAGGGAGTTTCGGGAGAGTTAAGGTATTTAGGCTCTTGATTGTCAAAAACACGTCCGCCGAAACCGACAACTCGTCCACGACGGTCAAGAATTGGAAACATTAAACGGTCATTGAAGAAGTCATAACTTCCACCACTGTCACGGTTTTTTATCATGCCAGCTTCAAGCAGTTGTTTTTCTACATCAGTGGAATGAGAGAAGTGTTTACAGATATTATCCCAACCTTCAGGGGCATAACCAATTTGAAAGTGTTTAACGGTTTTTCCTGAAAGACCTCGGCCTTTTAGGTAATTAATGACTTTTTCACTGTTTTTATGTTGCTTGAGTTGCTGTTGATAATATTTTGTAATCTCAGCCATTAATAGGTAAGTATCTTTACGATCAACATAAGGCGCTGACTGTCCGGCTGATTGAGTGCTTGTTTCTCTGGGGACTTCGAGGGCTAATTTTGAGGCAAGTGTTTCAATGGCATCAACAAACTCTAACCCTTCATATTCCATGACAAAAGTCAGCACATTACCACTAGCACCACAATTAAAGCAGTGATAAAACTGTTGTTTATCATTAACGGAAAAGCTTGAATCATTATTGCCGTTATGAAAAGGACAACGAGCACGATAACTCCCGCCTTTTTTTTTCAGCTTTATTTGGCTGTCAATTAAGTCGACGATATCTGTACGTGAAATTAAGTCATCAATAAATTGACGAGGGATGCGTCCAGCCATATTTTTACCAATCACTAAAAATTAAAAAAATAAAAATTACAAACAAAAAAGCCTCAAACTTATTGCTAAGTATGAGGCTTTTTTAATCCAAAAGAAACGTTGGTCTAAACTAAGCCCGCTCTTACGAGTGCACTTACTTCGCCCATATCCGCTTTTCCTGAAATATCTTTTTTGAGTACGCCCATTACTTTACCCATGTCTTGCATGCCACTTGCTCCTGTTGACGCAATAGCTTGCTCGATTAAAGCTTTTACTTCATCAGAGGTCAGTGGTTGGGGTAGAAACTCTTGCAAGATTGCAAGTTCAGCCTTTTCTATATCAGCAAGATCTGCTCGATTTGCTTTTTCAAATTGAGAAATTGAATCTTTACGTTGCTTCACCGATTTAATAACAACAGCCGTCACTGCGTTATCGTCTAGTTCAATACGTTCATCAATTTCAATTTGTTTAATCGCAGCAAGCAACATACGGATAGTACCTAAGCGGATTTTATCCTTCGCTCGCATTGCGAGTATTTGTTGCTCTTTTAATCTTGCTTTTAAAGACATGAGTTTACCTTTTCTAATTCAGTTGATTTAGTAAAGGCGAACGCGACGTGCGTTT
>TARA_R110001583_G_scaffold74100_7_pt1 | contig 38575 bp, 32 predicted proteins | sample TARA_R110001583 | Tara Oceans TARA_R110001583 (sample SAMEA4398432) | marine metagenome | biome: Polar Biome; feature: [MES] marine water layer (ENVO:01000295) within the mesopelagic zone...; material: water (ENVO:00002006), including particulate matter (ENVO:01000060) such as...... | reverse complement strand
AAAAGGCATTCGGTTGGGATTTAATCAAAGTGCCAATTAATATAGCCTGGTCGATTGTTGTATTAGTTGTCTCTACCCTTGCGTATATCTTGGATAAATTCCACCTTTCATGTATTGCCCGAAAGCTGAGGCGATTACCTGTGGGCTTTGCTACTGATGTTGATAGTTATATCAGTCATAAGCTCTTAAACGATCTCTTTAGAATGCCGTTTCCAGATAAGCAACTTGGGTGGAAGGAAGCAACTGGCAGAGAGGTAAAGCAAGACGAGTTGCAAAGGTTAATATTGGAAACTCCGGAATTATTAAATCTATTAAACAAGGAGTTAAAGGAGATTCGACACCTTATGCTCCAGGGTTATAGAGAGAAGATATACTCGAACCTAGAAGAGTACGGGGCGTCCAAAACTGGTGTTGCAGACCTTGCCGGTAATCTGCTTGGTGCCGTGATTACTAAAACCACATTGGGCAGTGCTGCTTTTGGGACATTAGGTGCCGGTTCAGCAGTTTCATTGCATCTAGCTCATTCAACTGCGGTGGCCGGCTTTTGGGCTGGCAGTCAGTTAGGATCTTTATATTACGGATTTGTGCCTGTGTCGGTATCTAAAACCTTACTGTTTTCTACCACGGCTGCTATCGCTATATTTATGGCTTTTGTTTCTACTTTCATTGGAGTGGTTACTGACCCCATACAGCTAAAATATGGGATCCATCAGAAACGCCTTAATAAGGTCGTTGATAGTTTAGAAAGTGAATTGTCGAATGGGCAAAGTGAGTTAAATCTTAAAGAAAAATATGCTGGAAAAATATTCGATTTAATCGATATCCTGTCTCAGATTCAGAAAGTATCGTAACAAGCTTTGGTGTAAATGGCCTTATAGCCAATTGTATGGAATATTATCGATTGTTAAGGCAGATGAATGCACTCTAAGCCGTCTCAGAGTAAACGGGCTTGTGTGGTTTTCTTTCTCAACACATTATATGCTGGAGATGAGGCAGGCAAATTCAATAGGAGAGGGTAAATACAAAGCGATTTATGCTGGTCGTTCATACCAAAATTTTATTTCGTCTGGAAACCTTCGCTACCGTTGCCCGACTACATCCCAACGCCGCCACTATCTCGTTATAAGATACGTTTTTGATCAGTAGTGATCGGATTTTTTCGTGAAGTTCTGTATTTTCAGGCTTTCCTTTATAGCGTCCTTCTTGCTGTGCCTTTTCTATTCCCTGCTGTTGTCGCCGTCTTCGGTCTTCATAGTCCTTTCGGGCTATGACCGCTAACATATCAAGCATCATGGTGTTGATTGCTCTAATCATAGTGGCAGTGAAATCAGATTGACCGCTTTCCTGATCTAAGGCGATCCAGCTGGTCGGCAGCTCTTTGGACACAATTGAAATACGCTTATCTGACAAATAGCGTTTAAGGCGCTGCCAATCGTCGTCGTTTAATCGCGCTAGCCTATCAATCTGCTCCACTAAAATAACATCGCCTTCTGATGCATCATTAATAAGCCGCATCAATTCTGGACGTTGCAACGTTGCACCTGATTCGTTCTCAAAATAAAAACTTGCGATCCTGTGACCATGCTCAGCGACGAAAGCAATTAATTCTGTTTTAGCACGTCCGGCATCTTGTTCTTGAGTACTTGCACGAAGATAGGCACGAATAAACATTTGAGGCTTCCGAGTCTGTTTTAAATGGTTTACTTAATATAGTTTATTTTAAGTGGTTTCTATAGTAAATAGCGAACACATTTATCATATTCAACTTGGTTTTCTTGAAGTATACCTAAAATAGACCGGCATTAACTGAGTATTTTGAGGATGAAAGGGCGTGATTTGAAATCACTCTCAGAATTAAGGATTAGAACCCAACATAACAGTATGGCTAAAAACGTAGTCTGGCGGTTTAATTGGTTAAACGTTTCGGTCATCATGCCTCGCTGTGCTATTTTTTATCTGGATTTAAACAACAAGGAATTGAAAATACTTTCATCTCGTTTACTTAACTATATCTTAAATACAATGAAAACCACCGACATTTGTATTATTCACCAAATAACGATGGTTTATAGGCAACCTTATTACCGGGCTTATCACTACGCAGCGACTCTATGTTCTATTGAGTGGTCAGTTTTTCAGTTTAAATACTCAAGCAGAGTCCTAGACTGAAAAGGTGAGAATTTTGCGGAAACTCAGACAAAGAGGTGTGCTAGCAGATTCTCAACGGCACTCTTACAAAGCTTAGTTGAGGAACGGTTCAACCGGCACGACTACGCCAAACTTTTCCAATTGCAAGAATTTTGACCCCAAAATCTGCGCAGGAATTTTGCGCTGGAGTAAGCCAAAAAAGTTTTCATCATGCGTTGAGATAATGACTTGTTTATCAAACTGCAAGCTGATACTGCGCAAGAGGTCAATAGTCGAGAGTATGTTAATGGAATCCATTGATTGGATTGGATCGTCAATCAGAATAACATCAATGGGATTACCCTCATTATCTTTCGCATGAAGCGCACTCGCTAGAAATACACTCAAACTAAGAATATTCGTTTGAGCAGCACTGAAATAGAGGATCGGAGATATCAGTCCTCCAGCCCCATCGCTAACCACAATATTGAGGCCTGGCTTATCGGAACCAAAGTCTGCTTTGAACTCCACTTTTTTAAAGTCGGGATGCGGGTCTATCTTCCTGTAAATGGAATTAATAAGATCTTCATAGAAGAAATTATTAATGAGCGTTTTTAGGTTGCCCACAATTGCATCCCTTTCCGCCGTCAAAGTCACATCGACCCTATTGCGCTGATCTAGCTGCCGCTCCACTCCGGTCAATTCTTCCTGAAGAGAGGTACGTTTAATATAAGGCTTAAACGAAGCCATAAGCTCCAAGAGCAACTTAATGCTGTTTGACAGCTTATCAAGCTTCTGACCACGAAGCTGGTAATCTTCAACCGCCGCGATTATGAGCGTTTTGACTTTCTCCGGAGTATCTTCAGGCCTAGCGATAATAATATTGGATAAGCTCTCATAAAACGCATTAACTGCCGATCGAGAACGGGCAAAATTTACTTCCAAAGCTTCCTTCTGCAGTTTCAACTGAGCAAAATCCACCCATGTTCCATCAGCCATCATTTCCTGTTGCAATACATTGCACTGGCTAGTTAGGGATTCACCAGCAATTTTAAATTTGAGTACTTCCGCGTCAAGCTCGTTTTTCTTCACCTCGCAATGCTTTTTGAGGCCTGAAGAAGCAATAGCATTTTCATATAGGTAAGCATTGTCTGTAACGTAGGTATGTTCGCTACTTTTGCTCTCCTTTTCAGAAATTAATGTATGCAATTCGGAGCCTTTAGATTTGATCGACTCAATTATATGTTCAATTTGAGCTGCAATTTCCTCTTGCCGTGAACTCAGGCTTAAGCGCTTCTTCGAAAGCTGTCTAAGCTCTGCTTCGACACGATACACTAGCTCATCATTGGAAAGCCCCCAAACTGATTTCTCCAATTCAGCGACCCTGTTTTCTAAGGTCTTGTACTCTGCTTCCAAAGAAGACTTTTCTCGCCCTGCATGAGTATGTCTCTCACCAATTTCATTCAGTTTTTTACTTAGACTACTGAGCTGCTGAACCCGTGCTTCAATCGCCTGCTGAGTAATAACTTGGATAGTATCTCGGAGTTCTTTTTGGCGTATCGAGTAAAGTGAAAGCTTTTGAGAGTTTTCCTGACTTAATTCAGATAGCAGATTTTGGCTCTTAACTTTATCCAACAAAGCATCTGCCGATGGGTGAGGGGCTGTACACAAAGGGCAAGTATTGGAAGGCTGTATACTGAGATAATCTAAACCTATGGTGATTAACCGCTCGTGCAATTCCATCTGTTCAGTTAAGGCTTTCTGAGTAGCATGCACAGTCTGATTATGCAACTCGATCAAATCAAGATCAGCATAACATCTCGTCAATTGATCTATTTTCCCTTGATCGAAAAGTAAGGCGCCTAAATTTCCAGCTGATAAAAAATTTGACGTAATGTTTAGTGCAGATACCTCGTTCAGCTCACGATTCAAATCTTCAAGCTTGGCTTTGTCTATCTTGATGGTAATTTCTTTACCCGAGATTTGCTGCCCTAGAACACCGATCCGAGCTCGGTGGATTGCAAGCTCGGTATATACTGGCCCGGTGTTGTCGACAGAATTTCTGAGCTGCGAAGCTCTATCGTCAGCGGTTTTAAGCTCGTTGTTCAACTCCCTTAGCGTCTGCTCCAGACTTGCAAGGTGTGCAGAGCTTTTTGAGCGTTCTTCGGTTAGTGCCTTTTGCTTCGTGGATAGTTCGTTAATGCGCGACTCTGTTTGTAAAAAAATCTCTGTGCTTTCTGCTACTTCAATAAGGCGAGTCAGGTGCGCATGTGCTTGTTTCTGATCTGCCGCACATCTCTCGAGTGAGTCTAGCAGTGCTTGATACTTGTCGGCGTCGGCAACCCCTTTCAATAGTCTAGTAAGATGAGGTTTCTGCTCTGTTATATAGCGGATATGGAGTTCTATTTCAGGTATTTTTGCCGACCTATCTGCCAGCTCTTCTGCCGTTCTGGTAATTGCTTGATGCGACGTGTTCAGTTCATGCTGTCGCGATACAAGGCTAGCGTTAAGCAGATGTTCACTCTGATTTGAAAACTTTTCATCGGGCAATGTTATGCTCTCACCCTCCGCATTGAGTTCAGCTGCAACTGAATTGAAATGCTCGAATACAGAAAGATCAATTGGTTGCTTCAGCTCCTCAATAAGCAACTCACGCCTCTTATTGAGGGCACTCAGCTCAGCCTGATTATCACTGATAAGCACTGACAACTCTTTACGAGCAATCTCGATATCACCACCGAAGCTCTCCATGAACTTGGCATAACGCTCTTGCGGCTTTGCTTCTCGAAGAAATCTATCAATCTCATCCTGGCTCAGAATTACACGTCTGAAAAATTCATTTTCTCTTTGGCTGTAATCCCCAATCCGCATGTCCCGCTGGTTCTTACGAATTTTAGGTAGCTCACGCTCAAAAGGAGCCAGTCGAGTAGTGGATACAACAACCTTTGTGGGTACGTTTTCATGAACGTATTTGTTACGTAGAATTTTTTGCCCTTCATTAGGGTCCTTGGTCGACTTAGCAGCACTTTCATTGTTTGATTTATTATATTCCCCGCCAAGTCTTTCCAAATGATTGGTAACAGCCCACTCAACTGCATCATAAAAAGAGCTTTTACCAAAACCATTTGGCGCATAGATTGCAACAAAATTCGAAGGTATATCCCCTTCATTCGTAAAATCAAAAGTCCCATCTGACTTTGACTTGTAGGCACGAAATGCCTCGATCTCAACTCTTTTAATTTTCATTCTTGTTTAAAAGTTCAATTATGTTATTGATCATCAAGGCACGCTTTTCTCTGGACTCGTTTTTTGAATCTAATGGTGCGCCACGAACATACTCATCTAAAGGCAGCAAAACCTCTCTTGGCTCATTGACTCGTGGGCCAAGCGTTAAATCTGAACCCAATAGCTGTTTCTGTAGTTCAATAGCCAACTGTTCAGAGCTAGGTACTTCTGGGAGCCCATCAAGTATGATCTTACGAGCAGCATACTTGTTGTTTTCTATTTCATATTTCTCCCATACAGGAACATTATCAACTGTGATAAAGGCGAGATACACATTCCACGATGCCAAGCCGCCCGAGGGCTGATGATGAACAGAAATAATATTTTGAATAGCACGCCAACTTTCTATTACTTCTGCTGAAGTCTCACATACACATGCTATGCAAGAGATAAAGGAAAGAGGGTCGTCCGAGCGAAACATCTGGAACCCAATGTTCTCATAATTAGCAGATAGGAAACCCAGGTCGACTTCTTCAATTAATAATTTCATTGAGCTTATCCCTAAACAACTGTAATTGCTCCCTGCCTGGCGGCACGCCTTGATATTCATCCTCTCTATCGATCACACAGCTCTTGCGAAGCCCTTCCAGGTGAATCAATTTGAAGCTCGTATAGATGGAACTTTCAACTGCATCAATTGTAAACGGCCCTTGGTTTGGCACTACAGCAATGTTATTGATCACATTTTCAAGCCGAAAATTTGGAGGTAGCAGACTTGCTGCCGATTCTGGTGATGCAACAATTAGAGTGCCATCTTTGTCTAAAAGTCTGCGCGCAGTTTTAAGCAGCTCTTCCAAACGGCTAATCCAATTTGTACCGTCACTGGTATATAACAACCGGCGCTTTCTCTCTATACTTTTTATGTAAAAAGCATTTGTAACTCCAACATTATCCATCAAAGCGCAGATCACTAAAAACTCTAAATAAGCCACCCATAATTCTTGAGTTTTGAGCTCGTCAGGTCGCTTAGAATCAACAAGCAGTTGTAAATCATATTGCTTCATGACCTCATAAGGAGAAGGCATCCCCCTCGCAATCAGTAAATCGGCAAAATCCTTTAACACCACTTTTAGATGACGAACATTACTTTGATCAATGACATTGAATGCGAACATCATCTCCCGCATTCTAGAAAAGCATTCCAAATGAGCAGGAATTAGTGGTGCGCTTGCGTGCGATTTTATGATGTCTTCGAATCTAACTAAACTGTTGCATTGTACTCGACCGTATTGCTGTTCTTGGCCAGTACCATCCATCTGAAATTCAACACCTACAAGAAATGGACTTTCACCTTGGACGTGATAAACGCCTCCACCTGACATACCAGCGATCGTACTTTTACCAGGAACACCGTCTACCGTGAACATGATAAGCTCATTGACCACACTAGTCATATGTCCATCATAATGCTTTATCGGATCTAAACTTGCTCTTTCAGTTCCTGGATATCCAACTAATGTCAGATCAGCACGTGTAGACAAGCTCGAAGCAGGGAATATTCTTTGTGCCACTCGTGCCTGATAAGCAACTTTTAAAATTGCGTAGTCATATAAACCTGCCTCCGCGCCTTGGGACTCAAGGCATGTGAGCACTTCTAAAACTTGAAGCTTGTTGCCATCATGATCGGTAACAATATTATCATCGACCTTCTCGTGAATTTCGTGATAAACGGTCAGTACGTAGGAGTAATCCTGTGTCATCCCATTGACGAGCACCCCACTGCCACCATTAACCATAACGCAGTAAGACTGCATTATTTCGTAGACTGTCATATTAAAATCTGATCTCATCAGCAAGCACTTCTAGACGAGAGGAATAGCCCTCAGCTTCTTGAGCCAAAAGCAGCGGAGTAATCACATCACTGTAATTAAAAAAAATCTTACCATCGGTTGCCTTAATGATCCTCGCAATAGTCCTCTTATTAGGAAGACCATGCTTAGAACCATTGGTCGAAATGACGTAACAAGGTGAATCTAGCAGTGAAAGAAACTCATTACTTGTATTGTACTGACTGCCATGATGCGAAATCTTCACGAGATCCAGCTTAAGCTTATTAGTGGCGCTGTAACCCAATGATCTTAGATTTTCTGTCACAACCTGGTCGTGTGCATCTCCAAGAAAAAGCATTTTCTTACCATCAGCTTCCAGAACAAATGCAATAGAGCTTCCATTATAAATGGACGGGTCGGGCTCAAACTTGTCCTCTGCCCAGATCTTGCTTAGAGACAGGTGGTAATCATTATCATGCGATGAAGTCTTGCCTGACTCTACCTCAGTTGGCCACTTGTGCAATAGCCGCTCTAGCTGCGTTCGCTCAGGTGACAATACTTTTAAAGAGAACGGCCCTACTTTATAGACTTGCCCTGCCATGATAAGTGGAGCACGCTTACACCCTATATCATCAAGTAATATCTCAAGCTCTTTCCCTTGCTGCACGCTTGTTTTAGGGGAGTCATCAGTCAATAGAATATTATTTTCAGAAATTTCAGGGACATTGAAATGACGTGTTATCAATCGAGACGAATTGAACCAGATTGATTTAACTAGTTGCCCGAGATAATCAGGTGTTTCGAAAGCCTTGATAAGGCCATGGATATGGTCATCATCAATATGGGTTAGAATGGCCAAATCAACGTGCTGCCCCTTCTTTTTCAGATCATCGAGTGCGTTGCATAGTGCTCCAGCATAGCGCTGCCTCTGCCCATATCTGAAGGTCGTCGATGTTCCTCCATCTATAAGTAGGTTGAAAACACCGGAAGGGCCCTCATGGCTAACTAGGATACAGTCTCCATGATTCGCTTTGAGGACGCGTACGATGATACCCATAAAAACTCCCTGTCTCTGCCTTTCAGACCACTAAAAATCTCTTCTAACGTGATAATCTTATCACCTCAACTGGAGTTCATTTTTATTAGATCACGACACCCCAATCATAGTTTTTTGGTATCCATTCCAGCAGCTTTTAACCTTCCAACAAGATTACGCATTTTGCTGAATTCAGTTCCGAAGCTACTCCGAAGCCCAACCCCCTCGCAGAATTCTTTAGCGGTGATGTTTTTCAGTTCATCGGCATATTTGATCATTTGCAGATGGAGCTCAGCGGTGTATTGGTTTCGCGGAGCTTCAGCTAAAGCTTGCCTGATGTGCTCATAAATTTCGTTGTCATTCATGTTCACCTACCACACACGACTTTATATAATTTAGCTAAATTATATAAAAAAAACCAAAAAAGCAAACCAAGTCAATCGCTACGGTTTTTTTGTAAAGTTTATTTATTGAATGATTGGACGAAACGAAGCGCCCAACTCCCAATCGACTCCACCGGAATATTTCCAGCCTCTGCGCCTTGATGCTTAGGGTGATTGATGCCAACATGCTGATCTTCGCTAAACAGGCTATCCAACAGTTCATTTGGTCATCAAATTGATTTTGCCACCACACCTTTGCGGATGAGGGTGAAATGTTCAATCCAATCCCGAGCGCCTGATCCGAAAATGACTTTAGTACAGAGCATTTTGAGACCATCTGAAGTATCAACTTCCAGTAGCACTGCCTCAGTTGCATTTAGCTGAGCTTGACGGCTTTAATAGCCCGAGACGAGCGCTTTCCAACTGGTGCTGTTTGCTACGTCCTACTTTCGGTAAAGACAGGGTTTCTTGCTGCAATATATTACATTTGTGCCTAAAAACTAAACCCTGCAGCATATGATCAAAGCTTTTAAAGCGGCTGTAAAATTGCATTCTAAAACCAAAGCTTCACTTTGATCAGAAGCAGATTGCTCGTCGTCGACTTCAAACTCTTCATCAGTATGAAGCCCAACCTTAACGCGCACATACAGACAAGCTAACCTTAACGTACTACACTATACGTACATAGTGTGGATGGCGGTCAAGGCGTGCGAAGAGATAAACGATCAAAAGAGAAGTTAAATTCAGATACTCATCTGAATTTCATTAACGTATTCATTCCGTCCCAAGTCGAGTTCCTTTGTCAGGATGACACCACAACCGCTAATTTCTCTCGATTGAGGTATCAGGATCAATCTATCACACCCTTGCCAATCGAAGATGGCGTAATTCGGAAGTTCCCTATCATTTATCGAGGTGACGGAACGCCATGGGATCTCGGCAATTTGTATTTGATGTACCGTTTCACAGAAGAAGCAAAGTACAAACCACCCAGCATTGATACGCTGAAAGCGGTTGCTAAACATCTCACAATGTTTCTGCGTTGGATTGAGCATGTTAAATATAAAGGCGGTGTTACTCACGAACTGTACTTTCCTGAAGCACCGTATGAGCGAGTAACCTACCGTTACCGTAGATACTTACTGCGCTTACTCAAACAAAACCCACAGCCGATAAAACTAGGGGTAGCAAAGGCTAGAATGGCAGCTGTTGTGAACTTTTACAAAGGTCTAATTAAAGGAGATTTAGTCGCTAAGACCGATATTGACAACCCACCGTTTGAAATCCACATCGCAGGCATTCCAATTTTAAACGCCATCGGCCTTCAATATATAAAACAGGTGGAGGTGAGTGACCTTACAATCCATAAGCCAAAACGCGAAGTGACAGCAGACGTAATTATGGATGGAGGCAACCTAAGGCCACTGACCGAAGGGGAGCAAAAAGCGATCCTCGATGGGTTATGGACGTATGGGAACCGAGCTTTTCAGCTGATGGTTTGGGTTGCCCTATTCACGGGTGCAAGGATACAAACTGTCTGCACATTGCGGATCTGCGACATTAAAACTCTTCTCGAATCCTCCCCTGATGACGATGAACTGCTGCTTAAGGTTGGGAAAGGCACTGGCGTCGATACAAAAAATCAAAAGAAATACCAACTGCACTTTCCTCGAGGACTTGTTGAACAACTTAGATGTTATATGGTGTCTGAGGAACGACGTGAGCGCAGTGCTCGAAGCTTTTACCGAGAGAGTGATAAAAACTATCTCTTTTTGGCCGAGAACGGATCACCATTTTACACTAGTACGGCTGAAATAGCGGATCGCCAAAAAGGTGAATTTAGTAAGCGCATTTCGCCCCGAGACCGAGTGGAATTTACTATCCAAAACGGCAACAGCATTCGAAATTATATCACTCGATTGATACGACAGATTCGACTAACCGATCCTAATTTCAAAAAGTTCCGATTTCACGATTTACGTGCCAGTTTCGGGATGAATTTTGTCAGAGATGCAGATGCGCATGGGATCAAAGATATTAGAGATCAGTTAAAAGTTCGGATGGGACACTCGAACTTTAATACCACAAAAATGTATTTAGAATATGATTCTGATAACGAGCGTGTTACCACGGCTATGCAATTTCACCATGACCGCCTAAACCGAGCCATTAATGGAGTTACGGATGACTACTGATACCTCCGTATACGTAATTCCGGAAACTATCATATTAAAGGCAGACTTATTCGATGAAGCGCCTGCATTCAATCCTGAACACACCATTGTTGATCTTGGATCGGGAAAATCACCACGATATATTTATGCATATAGATACTGTTATTTGGACAGACAAAGCTTTAACAAAGGTGTTAAAAGCCATTTGGAACGGAAAAAAGTCAATATCAATAGTCTGTGTGAAAAAAGAAAAATAATTGTATCTCAGTGGATAACAGCCATGCTAGAAGGCCGTTTCAACTTAGGTTTATCGAAAACCATACCTATTGTCTTTGACTGGATAGATACTTCTGGACGTTCAGAACACCTCAACGCAGAAGAACTTACTATGTCTCTTTATCGTGACGATACAGATGACCTTCGTCACCGACTAAATCTTTCAAAAGTCGGCCAAAATAAAACAGGATCTCTAAAAAATGGCGCGGCATCGAGACGCCAACTAGCTATGGCTCATGTGTGTTCTTGGGCAACTGGTGTAGCTATCTCAGTTGTATCCACTTGGGCAATTAGAATTTCTACTAGTGCAAAACAACCGCCTCCTTTGCCAAAAATCACTGAAGACGAACATGCGATCTTACATGCATTACATAACCGTTTCTTCGAGTCTTTTAGTCATGCTGTTCTAAATAAAACTCCTCCCCCTGTTGTGGTCGATCTTGAAAACCTGAATTTAAGTAATTTTATTTTTTATAGCCCACGGGTTAACAGTAGTAATCAACTAGGTCTTAGAAAAGGGGAAAGAGACGACTGGAAGCACTACTTTTATACTCAAAGCGGTATTTTCCCAGGTACGCAAGAAGAATTAAATAAAATTTTAATTGAAAACGGCATTAAGCCGCTACGTTCAGAGTATAAACATTATTCAAGAAACCAGATAATGAACCAGACCTTTACTAACGCTAGCTTGAGATACATGGCAAACGCGGCTGTAAGACATTTTGGCTACTTACTTCTCAATGAAGCAGGAGCTAACGCCTCCCACCTTTCCACCATCGACGTCTCAAGTTCTCGACTGGATAAGGAGATGGGTGTTGTTCGGCTATTAGCGGTGAAGGGACGATCTGGCTACGAGGATCAAATTCTTACCGTAGACAGCCGGTTTGCTAAGAACCAATGGAAGCAGTATCTCAAACTTCGTGAATATATGGGGGCAGGCATAGATGCACCTAGTAGGGGATTATTCCTGATAGGAAAAAAAGCACTCAACCCTCCTATACCATGCTGACCGCTTCATCGATGCGGCAGTTATCATTCTGGCCTGAGGGTGCGCCGTCTTTAGCCTCGCGCACTGGAAAGAAACAGAAGACCTTAAATTTGCTTGATGCTTCAGGTAATGATGTTGCATTCACAAGCCAATTGCTGTCCACCACCGAGAAAACTGTCGAGCGGCACTATGCGTTCAAAAATGCCGAGGAAGGAGCTAAGGAATTAGCTAGCTTCTTCAATGCAATGGAGCGTTCAGCACACATAAGAAACAGCGGTATCGCAGTTGTTCCCATCGTGAGTGACGGAGCTAAAACCGCGGTAGGTGTCTGTACGGCTTCTGTTACAAAAAGTCAGACAAAGCCAAGACGAATTATCGGTTTCGGGGAAGATGCGCCTGAACCCCGTTGTACAGCACCAGCAACTTGCCTATTTTGTGAAAGCTTCGGAATTCATGCCGACGAAACAGACATATTACGACTGCTCTCCATTAAGGAATGGCTGAGCTACCAAACTAAACTGATCTCTCGGAATATCGACGAGCACACTAAGAAGTTCATGCCTATTATCTTCCGAATCGATGAAATAATCGAAGCATTTAAAGATATGAGTAAGACTTACCGGCTTATCGTGTTAGCAATGACCGATAAAGTAAGAAGAGGAGAGCTCGACCTATATTGGCAGAGCAAAATCGATGCACTCGTAGATGCGATGGAGAAATAACATGCCATTCGAAATTAATTGGGCTTCTCCACCAAAAAAAATTGCTCCTGCGCGACTGGGTCTGATACCCACCGCTGGAGTTCCAGCTAACACGGTGATTTCAAGAAATATTTACGGCGAGCCTATTAGCATCTTTAAAGACGATACGTGGGATCTGCGCATATATGGTATGCCTGCCACGTTAAACTTTTCAACATGGCTAAATAAAAAAAGTCCGCTTGATGATTTAGCACGAACAATCACAGACGAAATAAAAATAATTATCTGGCTATCTTCTAACAGCACCACAGTAAATGCGGGACGAACGCGAGGTAAATCTTACATCGCCCAAGCCCTTGGAGCACTCAGGTGCATTGCCCAAATCGCTCACGGCCTTGGCATCAACCTGTCACAAGCGGAGCATTCGTCACACTTTCAAATCGCGCTTCGTAGCTCCATTGTCAATATGAGGGGAGATGATAAGCGGGTAACCAACAACGGAGCGATGAGCGTAAAAGGGCTTCTGAGAGATCTTTCATACTGGCAAAACGACGAAAAAATTGAGTGTAAAGTGCCCTGCTTGGTGCCTAGTTCCGAGCTAGATGACACACTAATGATACTAACAAGAGTACATTCCATTCATAAGGAAAATCGAAAGCAAACCCCCCTCATTCCATCTCGAATTCTTGCAAAAATTATCGACGAATCACTTAATATGATGAACGAGTCAGAAGCCTATTTGGACCAGTTAGAGTCCTTTATTAAAGCTGTCTACAGAGACCCCTTACTTTGGTGTGAGAATGGATACGGATACTCTATAAACATTAAGCGCTGTAAAAGGCTTTATCCTGAATTAAAGACAGAGCTATACAAAGGTATAAAACGCAATACTGTGGGCTCGCTCGCGACTATAGAGCGCTTCGGACTGACCGAATATTTCCGAACGCATGGAATCACATGCTTAAGGGGATTGAGCCGTCATATCTCCGAATTACAGATTCTCTGTTCGTTCATAGTTCACGCTTTCACAGGGATGCGTAGATCTGAGGTAGAAGTCATGCCTTACGACCCCATCTTATCTAAGACGGTAAGCGGCTTCGGCGAAATCAATCTTATTGTCTCCCACCTTAAGAAATTCGCCGATAACAACTATAGTCAAGCAACCTTTTGGGCGACATCGCAAGCAGGTGTGTACGCGGTATCTATCGCTCAGAAACTGGCACGCCTTCAGTGGTTCCGACAACAGCCGGCTAATGGCCGTTTTCCGACTAAGAACATGCCCCTTTGGGTAGGCCCAAAAAAAAGGGAACTTCATCAGGCGCATTATGCAGCCCCTATTAGTGGTATGTTATACAGCACACAATATATCAATTCTGTGCTCACCAAACTGAATGTAGCTATTGAGAAAGAGGATATCGAAGAGCTAGTTATCTTCGATGCCTTTAGAGGCTGGAATGAAGAACCAGGATTTGAGGTCGGCAATTCTTGGCCGCTAACCTCACACCAATATAGACGATCGGTCGCGGTCTATGCGTCTCGTTCTGGAATGGTCGGACTGCCAACATTGAAAAGCCAATACAAACAACTGTCTGCAGTGTTGACGGCCCTCTATGCAGAAAACTCAGCGTTTGCACAGAATTTTTTGATCGATGAAGAAGGAAACCAATTTGACAACGCGAGTGTGTTATCAGAGTTCAATGCGGCTCGTGAATTTAACGCGTCGGTCCAGTTCCACGAAAAGGTAATCGCAGCCGAATCAAGGCTAACAGGTGGTCGCGGAACCGAAATTCAACTAAATAAGGATCGCGATACGCTCCCTGCAATAATGGCAAATAGAGATGCAACACTCAAAGCAATAAAAGAGGGTCGCTTAGCCTATCGAGAGACGATAGTTGGCGGCTGTATGCGCAAAGAAGTCTGCGAATCATACGGTATTGATGAAGTCGTCCCATGTGTTTTTGAGTGTGCAGACTCGGTGATTGGCGGAGATGGTGGAAAGAAACTCAAAGCTTATGCTGAAGGGCTTCAGATGGGCCTTGATGAAATGGATGAAGACAGCCCTCCATACAGAGTGACTTTACGGGAGATTGAACGAATTAAAATAAAATTGCTAGATGAGGAGGGTCTTAAGCTATGAGCATGACCAGCACCGTTAAAGAATACTACGCTGCTTTGGAACGGCTAAAGCAAAATAAGCCTCAGGTAATAGGTAATGGCTCTGCAATCAATAAAGACACCGTAGCACTGGAAGCTGGTCGGAAACGCGGTAGTATTCGAGACCGTCCAGGCTTTGAACAGTTGATCGAGGATATCAATAAAGCATCAGTACAGCCTAAAGCCAAAAGACGCACTCCCGTCGAGGTAAACAAAAACCTTTACAATGAGGTTGCCCAGCTCCAACGCGACTTGGACATAGCACGAGGTCGCTACATGTCACTCCTTCATTTGAATTTTGAGATGGCCAAGCGTATCGAAAAACTGGGAGGAGAAATCCCCAAATTTGGTGGGGTCACAAATATTGAAGTTGCCTCCTCTAGCAGCGACGTACCATACTGAGCTGAGCTTTTGTCGAGAGGAGTTGCATTAAAGCATCTAACATTTGGATACTTTTGTTTGGGTGCATTTCTCAAGCCTGTGTCGATCATGCTTCGACCAATGTCAGGAAACGCTATTCTCTGAGGAATAGATGATTTTCTTATTTTGAAGCTCATCGAGTGAACAGGCTGAGAGCGAGTTGAAATACTCCCTGCCTCCAGAAACGTAAAAAACGTACCCCGGCTGTTCTGACCTATCGTATCCCATAACTACTTTAATAATGTCGGCGACACTGTAGTCACCATCGTTGTCGCACCTTCTAGACATGAGTGAAAGCGTCGGTAATTTGAAGCACTCTTGCTTCATGAACGCGAGTGCGTCTCTTATATCCCCGAACATGAACCGCTCTGTACTGCAGATATCATCGTCGGCGTTCACTTCTACATCCAACAAAATCATGTTGAAGTTAAAGCCAAGCTGGATTAAGGCGTAGTGATGTTGATTATCACCTAGCAGGCGCTTGGTCATGGGGCTTGTCATCTCCCAGTTGTTATCAGCTTGAAAGTACATCTGCTCTCCAGGTTTGTGGTTAAGTTTGGCGAAACAACCAGACAGTCTTTAAATGGGTGTTATATACCGTGGAGCAATAGACATCAAGCAGTGATAGTTCTGACTTTTGGATGGAACTATCATGCAGGACCAACGCTTGGCTGCCTTTGGGCAGCGAATTCGAGCTATGCGCAAAGCTAAAGGGCTATCGCAAGAAGCGTTCGCGGACCTCACGGGGATTGATCGGAGCTATATGGGGCACATAGAGCGTGGCGAGAAGAACGTTACTCTAATCAAAGTCTTTCAGATTAGTGACGCGCTAGGTGTGAGACCCGCTGATCTGTTGGCGGAGTTGAAATGAGAAGCTCCGCCCAAGAGGCGGGGCCTTTGCCGCCGTGAAAAGTAATCCGTTTTCTCGAAAGTGATAGTAGAGCAGGAATTCAACAGACAGCCTCAGTCTATCAGCCGGGGACTCAGTTAAAACTCTTCGATAGCCAGTTGGCGACAGTCACTAAGTTGGACACCTTCCGTCAACTAATGTGATGTTCTGCTGGTCACGACCACCATATCATTACAGCCACAGGCTTGTCAGAGGCAGCAATCGACACTGAGCGGCCGCTCATCTTTGGCCTGACCAGGCTGCTGGTGAAGCTTCGGAGTTCCGCATAGCGGACACCCCACGGAGCGAGAGATCTCGGCAGGAGTATCTACTTTCCGGTCATCGGCACCTACACCACCTCGGCGCCTCATCATGAAGCATTTTCATAGAATGCTTGGCGACCACGATGCTAAACGCTTTTTCTAATAGGTATTCCTGCTGATCCCTTTCGAGGGGTAGCCATTTAAGCAGTATCGACTAAGCAGACGTCAGCTAGGACATAGTTAAAAATCATATAGCAAACTTCAATTTTGAATAGCTGACATCTTAGAATCAGTTTTTTGGTAACGAGAGATCCTCTTCAACTCGCTTCAGGAAGAGGCAAGAGCAGATTGCAAGTGCAGCAGGAGTGCACAAGACGCAGTAGGTATTTGGGGGCTGAAGTGCCACCGAAAAAACCCGCCAGACGACTTCAAGAATTTGGGTGTACAAGATTCCTCCCAACCACATTTGTTAAACCGGGCTGTAAACCACTGCATTTGAGAATTAAGTTCTCTAAAGAGTTTTTCATTTAAAAAAAAGGGCCCATAAAGGGCCCAAAGACCTATGGTGCATGGCAGCCACAGGCAACGGAAATATCAGACTGATTCAGGTCAGTGGTTTTCCCCCTCTAACTTCTCACGGACCATCCCTTCTTTCGCCAACGCTTTATCGACGATATGACCCTGAGCAAGCTGGGGCCCAGGGCACGAACCTAACAACTGCAGACCTTCAAGCTCCACCGGCCTGCGCTCTCCCCTATCAGTGAAAATTCTTGGCCACTTGAGCATTGGCACTCAGCAGCTAAGCAAATCGCACAAGAAGGGCATAAGTTCGTCTTTTTATTAAAATATGTTTCACAGTTTTCACCATATGATCGACACCAATAGCGACTAGAAAACACCTTGGTTGTTAAGGATCGCTAATTCATCGGCAGAGAGGTCAAGCTGTCGCAAGACTGCTTCATTATGCTCACCCGATACTGGGATCCCACCCACTTCCTGAGGCGTTCTGCTGAATTTGGGAGCCGGAGCAGGCTGCAGCAAACCATCGGTATTCAAGAAGTTGTTGCGTGCTTGGTTGTGAGGATGCTCGGCCGCCTCGGGCAACGTCAGAACCGGAGCAAAGCAGGCGTCGGTACCCTCCAGGATTTCGCACCATTGAGCCTGAGTTTTAGCTGCAAACAGACCGGCCATTTTTTTCCTGGCCGCTGGCCAGAGCTTTCGGTTGTGTTGCTGACCGAAGTCAGGGTCCTGTTCAAATCCGCATCGGCTGATCAACTCACGATAAAAGTTCGGTTCCAACGCCTGTACGGTGATATACCGACCGTCTGCGCAGATGTAGGTATTGCACCAGTGTGAACCGGCACTAAAGAAATCATGACCACGCTCTTCGGTGATGATGCCCTGCTCACGAAGACTGGCCATCAACGTCAGGTTGTAGATGGTGCCATCACAAATGGCCGCATCGATCACCTGACCTTCCCCGGTACGTTCCGCATGGAGTAGGGCCGATGTGATCCCCAGAGCCAGAGACATGGCACCGCCGCCAACATCACCCAGCAGCGTGGGGGTTGGGTAAGGGGTATCACCCGGAAGGCCGCAGTAATGCAACGCGCCGGTAATCGACAGATAGTTCATATCATGCCCGGCCGATGTCGCCAGGGGGCCGCTCTGCCCCCAGCCCGTCATACGACCGTAAACCAGCCTATTGTTCACCTCAAAGCACTGGTCCGGGCCCAGCCCCAGTCGCTCCATCACCCCAGGGCGGAAGCCTTCTATCAGCACATCGGCTTGCGCCACCAGTTTCAGAACCAGCTCCACCGCCTGCGGATTTTTCAAATCCAAGGCGATGGATTGTTTGCCCCGTTTGAAAAACGCAACGTCGCCCATTTTGGTCGGATCGATGGCGGCCGCATTGGGGTTTTCACCTTTGCGCTCGACCAGAATAACCTCGGCACCCAGGTCAGCGAGCATCATACCGGTAACGGGTGCCGGGCCAATACCGGCGATTTCAACAACTTTGATTCCTTTTAATGGACCCACCTTCTTCTCCTACTTCAGCTTGTTTACACACGCGCCTGGCTACGGCTAGAGGAGGCAATCAACTGCCTTTTAACAACCGATTGCGCTTCGACTAACGCGGGGGGTGTTTTTATCTTGAGGGGCGTCATAACGTCGCCGATGATGATGCATCGGATTTGCGGTTCTGCCGATGATCCTGAATCAACAGAGATTCAGCTCATGCAAGCTCTACGCAAAGTCCACCTGTGGTCGGCACATTCGAGAAACGGCCCGAAGCCCTAACAACCTCAGTCCTTAAGCGCTATGTTTAACGGGCCTGCATTACCGTGGCAGCATCCAGCCGTATCACACGACCGTTCATGTAGCCGTTTTCGACCAGGAAGGCACAGGTACCGGCGAACTCGGCCATCTCCCCCATTCGTTTTGGGGCTTCACACATCGCTATCAGCGACTGCTGGACCTTGTCATCCAGCGATTTCACCATCGGTGTGCCGAACAGTCCGGGGGCGATGGAGTTAACCCGAATGCCCAATTTACCAAGCTCTCGAGCCGCTGGAATATTCATGCCGTTGACCCCTGCTTTGGAGCCACTGTAGGCGCTCTGACCGATCTGGCCTTCAAAGGCCGCTCCGGAGGAGATATTGACGATCGCGCCACGTTCGCCGTTGGCATCGGGCTCGTTTTTGGCCATCTGTTCGGCACACTTGGCCATCACGTTGAACACGCCGCAGAGGTTGACGTTGATCACGGTGGCGTACTTTTTCAGGCTGCTCGCTTTGCCCTCCTTGTCCAGGATCTTGCAGGGCAGCGGAATGCCGGCGGCGTTGATGTCGGCATGGATCGCGCCGAACTTATCGATCACCGCAGCGATGGCCGCATCGATGCTCTCTTCCGAGGTGACGTCGGTCTGGCAGAAGATGGCATTGCCTTCCCCCAGCTCGGCAACGGTCGCATCCCCCGCTTCGGCATTGAGGTCGAACAGCGCGACCTTGGCGCCCTTTTCCTGAACCATATATTTGGCGGTTGCCTGGCCCAGGCCCGACGCACCGCCGGTAATTACAACGATTTTGTCTTTTAAATCCATGGTGAAATCTCACACTTGATACAAGGGGCTCCCTTGGGTATCGATGGGAGCCGCAATTAAGATCGACTGGCACTTAACGAAATGCCTGAATGCCCGTTAATGCACGAGAAATCAGCAGTTTCTGAATCTCGGTGGTACCATCCGGAATCGGAGCAATAATCGCCTCACGGGCCAGACGTTCAACCACAAACTCTTTGGTCACGCCGTTGCCGCCGTGAATCTCGACCGCATCACGGGTCGCAGTAACCGCTATCTCGGTACCGTACCACTTGGCCATGGCACACTCTTTATCGGCGCGCTGACCGTTCTCGATCATCGACATAGCCCGATAGGTCAGCAGCCGCGCAGCATCGATATGGGTCGCCATGGTCGCGAGTTTGTCGGCAATCAGCTGATGGCCGGCGATCTTCTTGCCGTGCTGGGTGCGCTCCTGAGAATACTTAATGGCTTCGTCCATGGCCCGACGGGCCAAACCGATCCCCCACATGGCCATATGGCACCGGGCAAACTCGAACAGCTTCAGGGTATTTTTCAAGCCGGCACCTAGGTCACCCAAGGTGTTACTCACCGGCACGCGGACATCGGACAGGAATATCTGCGCCGTTGACTGACCGTTGAGCGCCATCTTCTTGATGCCCATAACGTCATAGCCGTGCTCCTCGCGATCGATCAGAATATGACTGACTTCGCCCTCGCCGGTTTTGCAGGTGCAGATAAAGAGATCGGAGTATTCACCGTTGGTGATCCAGGTTTTTTCACCGTTAATGACCCAATGGTCGCCATCGCGTACCGCTCGCGTCTTCACCGCAGCCACATCGGAGCCGACATCGGGTTCTGAGATACCAATAGAGATGAACTTATTGCCCGAAACCAGATCGGCAAGGTACTTTTGGTTGAGCTCATCAGAGCCCAGAGTACGCAGCATCTCCGCACCGACACAGTTGATAAAGCCAGGTATCGCTATATCCAGTGATGTGTAGGCCACTTCTTCAAACACCATCAGGTGAGTCAGCCAATCCATGCCAAAGCCACCCCACTCTTCCGCGTGAGGTGCCTTGATCAGGCCAAATTCGGTCAGCGCCTGAGTCCACTTCTGCATCAGTTCACGGGGGATAAAGCCCTCGCCGTGAGCACGAAACGCCGGTTCAATTTCTGCGTCTAGAAACTTGCGCAGACTCTCGATGACCATCTGTTGCTCTTCAGTACGCTCAAAATTCATGCCTATCTCTCTCTATTTGGTAAAGATATTGATAACAGCGGTGGCCTCTTCCAAGCCCACGATGCCACCACCGTTTTCCTGAACCGCAACCCGTGCTCCTTCGACCTGACGCTTGTCGGCTTCACCGCGCAACTGGGTAACCAGCTCGTATACCTGGCCTAAGCCTGTGGCACCGATAGGATGCCCTTTGGATTCCAGCCCTCCTGAGGGGTTAACCGGAACCCGACCTCCGATACGGAAGTCTCCCCGCTCGGCAGCAGGTCCTCCTTCACCGAAGGGCACCAACTGAAGATTCTCAACCTGAATAATCTCCCCCATGGCTGTGGCATCGTGCACTTCTGCCACATCGATATCGCTCGGACTGACCCCCGCTTGTTCGTAGGCTTGCGCCGCCGCCAAGGCGGTAATGTGATTTTTGTAATCACTCGCGTCACGATTCGTGCCGGACCGCACCACACTGCTTAACAACCGGACGGCTCTTGATGCGTCGCCTTTCAATCGCTTGAGTCCAGTTTCATTACACAACACCGCTGCGGCGGAGCCATCGGAAATTGGCGCACACATGGGAAGGGTTAGCGGGTAGGTAATCGGGGGAGCACTGAGCACCTGCTCGACGGTATAAGGATCGCGGAACTGAGCGTAGGGGTTATGTACCGAATGCTGGTGATTCTTGGCACAGATCGCGGCAATCTGACGCTGAGTGGTACCGAATGTTTTCATATGCTGACGACAGAAGGCGGCGTAAACATCCATAAACATGCTGTAAGGCTTGTCCGATACGGTCCCTTCTGGCGGGGTGATCCCCTCCCCCATTTTCAGCAGTACCTCCTTGTTTTGCTCTACCGTTGAAACATCCCAAGCAGAGTCAAAGGCGGCAAACATCTTAGCCTTGTCACTGCTGTTCATCTTTTCGGTACCCACGGCAATTGCAATATCACAAGCGCCGGCCTTGATGGCCTGAGCGGCCAAGTGCAGCGCAGAAGATGCCGATGCGCATGCACCCTCCACATTGAAGATGGGAATACCTTCAAACCCCATGGAACGCAGTACAATTTGACCGGGGACCATATCCTGTCCCTGCAAGAAACCGATGACACAGGAGCCAAAAACGGCTTGTTGGACATCTCTTTTCTCTGCCCCAGCGTCGGCTAGCGCTCGCTCGACCGCTTCGCTGGTCAAGTCTTTATAGCTGCGCTCAAGGTGGCGGCCGAACTTGGTCATGCCGACACCAGCAACGTAAATATTTTCCATTACCAGCTCCTGATTATAGGCAACAAGTTGCCCAGCCCGCGCTTTTGCACGGGCTCAAAGGGTTAACACAAAGAAATAATTAGGAGACGGCGCGCTCGCTTCCTTCCCAGTACTGCGCCCGCAGTTTAGCCTTCTGCAGCTTACCCACCGCGGTACGCGGCAGCTGCGCGACAATGTCCACGGATTTAGGTGCCTTGACGCTACCGATCTGCTCCTTACAGAAGGCAATCAGCTCAGGCTCCGTGGCTTCCGCACCCGGTTTGAGTTCCACCGCCGCCTTGACCGCTTCACCCCATTTGTCATCGGGGACGCCAATGACCGCGCACTCCTGTACGGCGGGGTGCGCCAACATCGCTTTTTCCACCTCGGCGGAAAAAACATTAAAGCCACCGGAGATGATCATGTCTTTCTTACGGTCCACCAGGTAGACGAAGCCGTCCTCATCCATGTAACCGACGTCACCGGTGTGTAACCAGCCATCGACAATGGTCTCAGCGGTCAATTCAGGCTGCTTATAGTACTCCTTCATCACACTTGGCCCTTGAACGACCAGCTCCCCATTTTCTCCGGCAGGCAAGAAGCCACCCTTATCGCCCATAACCGCCACTTGCAGGCCTGGCTGGTCCGTTACCCGCCCACAGCTACGCAGTCGAGATTCTGGTGCCACTTTGCCATCTAGGTAATGGTCTTGAACAGACAGGTTAGTAACAGGGAAAAAACATTCGGTCTGCCCAAAAACCTGCAACATAACCGGCCCAAACACCATCAAAGCTTCGGCCAGCTTGGCCGGCGCCATAGGCGAAGCGCCATACATAAGATGCTTGAGTGACGAGAAATCGATACTTCCCACATTGGGCTGAGCCAACAACACATAAATTACCGTAGGCGGCAAGAACAGAGTGGTTACCCGGTACTTTTCAATCGCGGCCAACAACAATTGGGGCTCGACAGCGGCCTGAATCACCAAGGTGCCGCCACGTGCCAGGATCGAATAAGCGACGTATCCACCCGCGTGGGTTAGTGGCGCCACAGCCAGGTATATAGGAGGCTGTTCATAGGGCGTACTGAGCTCTAACAGATTCATCATGGCGCCAAAACTGGAGTTGGTGTGCACGACCCCTTTAGAGCGCCCAGTCGTTCCACCTGTCGGCTGAATCAATGCATGCGTTTCAGCACCAGTATCCAACGCTATCTCCTGATTAGAAAAGCGCTCAACCCATGCTTCTAATGCAGGCATTTCACTGGCTGGCTTATCCAAACAGACAAAAAGTCTAATGCCCGGAGCCTGCTTGCGAATATGAGCAATGTGAGACTCAAAAACGCTATGATAAAATAGCACCTGACAGTCCATATCACTCATTAATGCCGCATTCTCCTCGAGAGAATTACGAGGATTAACAGCCAGAGAGACCATACCGGCCCGAAACATCGCGATGGTACAGGTATAACCCAGCGCATTATTGGGACTATAGACGGCGCCATGGATACCGGCCTCGAAGCCCTCTTCCAGCAGACCATTGGCAATCCGCAGTGTCAGCTCCCGCACTTCCTGGTAGCTGAACTCACGCCCCATGGATTCATCCACCATGCAGGTATGTGCGGGATCAAGCGCCGCACCCCGGTCAAAAAAATCGATTGCTCTCATTGTTATTATCCTCTTGATACAGTTAAGCAGTTTTTGCGTGGCGCTCTATACCTAGCAACCTTTAAACTCTGGCTTACGCTTCTCACTGAAAGCCTTCAACCCTTCTTGAAAATCGTAGGAACGAAAGTGCTGTCGCAGATGCAGCATCTCCTGCCGCAGAGCACCACTTTCCGACTGATCGAGGGCCGCATTGGCGACCTCTTTCATCCGACGCAACACCAGCGGGCTTTTCTCGGCCAACCTGTCAGCCAAGTACTGGACCTCGGCTTCCAACTCGTCATCGGCAACCACCTGATTGACCAAGCCGAACGCCTCCATCTCCCGGGCGCTCAGGGAATCACCGGTATACAGCAGATATTTGGCCCGATTCAGACCAATTTTACGTGGCAACACGGCCGCGCCGCCGGCACCCGGAAATACGCCGAAGTTGGAGTGGGCATCGCCAATCATGGCCGACTCGGCCGCCAGGACCAGGTCGCAACACATGGCCAGCTCAAGACCACCCGCCATGGTGATACCGTTGAGCGCAGCGATAACGGGCTTGGGAAAGCTCCGCAGCAGGCCAAATACATCGTCGCAGCGATCGAGGAAATCCTTACCGGTAGCGCCGACATTTAACCCCTTGAGCACGCCTTTCAGGTCGGCGCCGGCACAGAAAGCCCTTCCCTTGGCGCTGAGCACAAGCACCCTGATCTCATCGTCCTGTATCAATTGCTGCAGAGCCCCCTCCAATTCATCGAGCATTTGTGCAGAAATTGAATTCAGATCGTTTGGACGATTCAGCCAGATCCAGGCGACACCCTGATGATTTTCTAACAGCAGCGATTCGTAGCTCATCGGTCTTATTCCTATAAGCGACCCCGTTTTGTAAACGGCGGGCCTAACGTTGTTTATTTTTTGGGTTGATGATCACTGTAGCGAAATAGTGCGACCACCAAGCCTCCCATTAGAGGGGGGGGGGCATGCAGCCATAACAGCAGAACCGCGCTGATACCCAAGGTCGGAACAACGTGAAGGCGGTCGCAACCCGAGAAGCTGAACCACACCGCTTGGCTAGCGCTGGCTCAGCCCCTCAAAAAGTGAGGGACGCCATATTACGCCGGCAATTAAATATCGAGAGTCATATGCAGCACATGGATGTGCCGCCGCGGCTGGAGGCTGCGTGAGACTAGACGGGATAAAAGCACGACTAGCACGAGTTAGCTGATTAAACGTAGCTTTTGAGCTTGCTTTAGCGCTTGTGTACGGCTGGAAACGCCAAGTTTGCTGTACAGGTTTTTCAGGTGCCATTTTACCGTCCCCTCGGAAATGGAAAGCACCCGAGCCACCTCTTTGTTATAGAGACCATTCGCAATCAGGCTGAGAATTTCCTGTTCGCGATCGGTCACCTCCGAACCACCGATCTTTTCCAGATCAGACGGTTCCGGCGCCCGGCCCGGGGGCTGTTTTTTGTTGTCAGGGTATAGAGCCCCCATAGAAGCAGTCAGCTGGTCGAGGTAGGGCATCAGTTGCTGTTGGTCAGAAGATAACATCCCCTTGGTGGACTCAAGCAACGCCCTCCCTCCCTGGACCTCATCGACAAAGGTTCGGCACAACCGCTGTTCCTGCCCTAGAATCAGCGCCGCCAACAAGGTATCGCAAGCGGCTTTCGCATCACCATTACCCGCCTGCGCCAGCGCCTTCAGCATTCGAAGCTTGGCGCTGCGGTAATAGGTCCCCCGCTGTTCCAACGCATCAATACGCTCGGATAACGGTTCAATCAATTCGGCGTCGTCGCCCTGAATCCGTTTAACCCGCGCCCGGGCAATCAGCAAATCCTCCTCGATAAAATTACGGCTGATCCTATCCAGGTCCGTATGCTGTACCAGCGCTTCCAAACACCCCAGTATGCTGGCTGCCCCACTTTGATCGCCTTGCCAAACCTCGATCTGGATCCTAAGCCCATAACACCTCGCTTCCAGCCTCTGCCATTTTTGCTTGATCGCTAGCGCTTCCATCTCATCGAGCAATGCCCAGGATTCATCCTTGGTACCGCGTTGGTAGCAGAGTCGGGACATCACTGAAAAGAGACTCAAGGCCGCGGTTAAATTACAGGTATCCAGCGCCCCCGCCATCTTCGCCGCCAGCAACTCATCGGCACCATCGAGATCATTCTGCTCATAACGCACTTCTGCCAGAAACGCAGCGGCGCTGATCGCCATCAGGGATCGTCTGCCAGCGAACCGCTCTGCAAAGCAGAACGCATCAGAAAAAAGATAAATGGCACGGTCAATACGCCCCTGCCAAAACTGGGCAAGGCCTTCAAAGTTCTTCCGATACGCGTATCCAAAATGCGTCTTGCCCATGCCGCGCAGTGCCGTTCGCTGGAGCTTATCTAATGCTTCATAGCGTTCCTCACTCAAGTACACATAGCTCAATACGTTATAAACCAATTCAAGGTCACCAGAGCGCATGGTTCCCTTACCGATCATCAAAGGCTCGGCCATTTGCTTGCCCTCCTCGAGGCGGTCCTGCAAAACAGCCAGAAGTGCCGATGCTGTCTGAAGCTGCATGCGTCGGCCCGCATCTGCAGGCCCGCGCCCCAGATCCTTATCGATCTCATTTAGAAGCGTTTGGCTCCGTTCAAGATCCATCATCAGCAACTGTGCAAAAGCGATGGCAAGGCTAAGATCGATATTGTTACGCAGATCCGCTGCGGAAAACTGGCGCCCCCAATTGACCAGCCTGGCCGCACGGCTTTGCGCTAACATCTCCATGGCACAACTTTCGAGATAGGCCTGCGCCAACTCATTTTCGCCCACCGCCAAGGCATGCCTGACCGCCTCAGCCCATAGCTGCTGGTCTGCGAACCAGGCGCAGGCGGCCCGGTGCAGTTTTTCGATCTCTTCGGGGTGCTCTCGGCGGAGCCGATCACGCAGGTAGTCCGCAAAAAGACGATGAAAGCGGTACCATTGCCACTCATCATCCAAGGCAAATATAAACAGGTTCAAGCTCTCGACTTGATCCAGCATGGCTCGACCATCCTCGACACCCGCGATCAACTCGCAGAGTTCTGGATTGAATCGCTCCAGAATTGAGCACCGCACCAGAAACGCGCTCATCTCTTTGGGCAACAGATCCATCACCCCCTCGGTCATGTAGGATTGAAGGTCTTTGGAACTGCTGGAAAACTCGTCGAGGAACGCTTGGGGGTCCGATTTTAACCTCGGGGAGAAAGAGGCGATCTGCACCCCCGCAATCCAACCCTCGGTGATTTCAAAAAGACGATTTACCGCCGAGCTGGGGAGCTTAAGATTGACGACTTCGCCTAGAAAAGACGCTAGATCTCCAAAATCAAAGCGCAGATCCGTTGCGCCGACATTGAGCACCTGGTCCCGGAGCCTTAGCTCCGATAAGCGCAAAGGGAGTTCCGTCCGCGTTGCCACAATTAGGTGAATATTTTCAGGAATATTAAGCAAAAAGTGGGCAAGCAGATTATGCACCTGTGTATCCGAAATGAGATGAAAGTCATCCAGAATCAAAACAACGTCCTTACCGCAGGCCTCAAGCTCGGTGATCAGCACCGATTCGGCGACCTGAGCGGGGACGGAAGGCCCCGAAAGCAGCATCGCCCTCGCCCCTTCACAAATGCCGGCATGGGCAGCCGACAGAGAAGCGGTGACATAAGAGAGAAACCGGTGCGCTGACGCGTCCTCTTCAGAAAGGCTGACCCAGGCCACGACCTTACCCGCAATCAAGAAGCATTGACGCCACTGAGAAAGCAACGTTGACTTGCCGTAACCTGCGGGTGCCTGAACCAGCGTCAACGCTCGCTTGAGTATCGATTGCTGCAGACCGATTAAGCGATCACGAGTAACGACCCTTCCCGCCCTCCGTGGAGGCGTTAACTTAGTGGGAATCAACGGCAGCTGCCAGGCACCTTGGACGCCATCAGACAGGCTGCCAACTACTGGGTCGATCACGTTGTTATCGGTCACTCGCCTTCTCTCTATGCCATTTGCTATAGCTTTAGAATAGATCGCCGAACAGAAAGGTCCTTAATTTCGTTCTTGCCCGGATCACTGCGATTTTTCACTCACCCCAAAGCAGCAAGGTGCCATCACGCTCGTGATGAAGTTTCTCGCTTCACTCGCAACCCTACCTCCCTCCCACCTTTCGTTGCCCCTCCCAAAAGAGGGGGGCGGAAAAAAACAGATTAACTACCATCACCAGGTGATAGGAGCCAGCCGGGCACTCAAAACCGCCGTGAAGACGCCGATATGCCGACGTTGGCGACGAACGGGTGGGAATGGGGCAGCGAGGCGATGGTCGCCTATGCTTAATGGCAATACCACAGATCAACCAAGTTAGTGACCGATACTGAAGCGAATGCATACAAATCCCAACAGATGGCTGCCCCTACTGTCAATGGTCCTCCTGATCGGATGGGGCTCGTCGCGCGCTCACGCCGAAGAAACCCTACCCTTTCTGACCCTGAACTTCCCCCCCTACAGCTACCCTCAGGGTGATAAAGTGGTAGGAGCAAGTCCTGAGATTCTGAACCTCGTCCTGAAGCAGTTGGGGTATCGGGCACTATTTACCCTAATGCCCTGGAAACGCTCTGAGCGTGAAGCCTACGCGGGGCGCTACGCCGGGGTTCTGTCATTGACCCCCAGCCCGAAACGCCGACGGGCACTCTATTTCAGCAGCCCGATCAGCGGCATCCGGGAAGTATTCTATAAACACAGGACTAATCCCCTGACCTGGGAGAAACTCGAGGATCTGCGTCATCTTCGCATAGGGGCCAGCGCTGGCTACAACTACGCCCCCGGTTTCATGGCTGCGATGGAAAACAATCTCCTCGATGTCAGCCTGGTCACCTCCGAAGCACCGGACCGGCAAAACCTGGACCGCCTGCAGCGTCAGCGCATCGACCTGTTTATATGCGTCCAGAGCCTTTGTGAATACCTGCGTAAGAAGCATGCGCCCCAATACGTGGATCTCGATTTTATCGACAGGGCCGTCGGGCCGATCAGATACCTACGTATCGGTTTTTCCAAACACTGGCCGGGATCGGCGTCTCTGCGCGAGCGTTTCAATGTGGAGCTGAACAATCTGACCAGGACTGGCGAGATCGACCGTATACTAGCCAAATACGGTGTCAGCGGCTCACTGCCGGCGGATGATTAGAGGTGACAACCGCCACTTTCCACCGAGTTGAAACTCCACAAGCTGCCCACCTAGAGACGACGCCCTGCCACTCCCCCTCCAGGCCCTCGCCCCCCCGTAAAGACACCCACCCTGCGCCATAGGAGGTCCCGGGAGGAGGGGAGCAACAAGGGAAAACCGCTGCACTCGAGAGTTGTTGAAAAAGGCTTCCTGCCTTGTTCAAAATACGCAAAAGATAAAAATAGGGGGCAACGGCGCAGTCCTTTGCACGCTATTCCGTCAGTGGGCCCCGTCAAGTCAGAACAGGTAACGCGTGGAGAACTGCAAACGGGTGAGTTCTCGCTCGGTGTTATCGGCCAACGCCATGGCGGAGTGCTGAGCCTCAATACCCATGCGAACCTGCTTGTTCAGGTCCCACAACAAGTTAAGATGCACGGACTGAGAGTTCTCGGCTAGACCGCTGCCGGCAGCCACGTCAGCCCCGGTGCCAGAGACCATCAAGGTAGAACGCAGGCCCTCACCCCATATATGGCGGTACGCCAAGGACGCACCGAAGGAGTCTACGGCACTGACCGAAGTCCCATCATAGACGGCGCCAGGATGGACGATCATCCCCATATACCGACCCAGCGCACCGGCATTGAACTGCATGCGGATGTCGTCCTTGTTTGGCAGGTTAATCTTGGCGTTCAGGGACACAGCCATACCTGTATCACGGGTATCGTTATCAAACTTGAACTCCCGTAACATCACGGCGGCGGATGCCTGCCCCCAGTCAGTACGCTGTTTGTAGCGAGCAATTATGTCTGGCAGGCGGCCCTTATCGCCGGTGTTGACCACGGTTCCCGCGCTGTTGACGATATAACTCTGGGGGTTTTCCAGAGCGAACATCAAGGCGCCATTTTCGATCGAATGTGTGTAACGCACCTGCGCCTGGCGAATGAAAGCAGTACTTTTATGCTGTCCGAAGTCCAATAGTTCTCCGAAATGGGCCAGATCCATAAACGTAGACCACGTCTGCCCCATCAACCAACCATTGAGAGTACCGTAAGCGTGACGCAGTCGCAGCCCGTAGGAATTGGACGCAAACTCGTTACCGCCGCCACCGTAAAAGTCACCCTCCAGGTGGGTATTCAGCACACCATTTTCGGTTTCAGTTTTAGTTTTTAGCCAAAGACGTGACTCCCGGGCACTAAAATCGACCGTACTGTCGGTGGTATCCCCTTTCAGGGGTAAGGTTGCCGCCGTAATGACGGTGCCACTAAGGTCTCGCCCTGGGTCCAGGTAGGATGCGTCAAACTTAGCATAGCCACCTAGATTAACCTTGGTGCCAGCGGCCTCGAAACTCGCGGCCCCGGCGGTGGTCGTGACCATCAACCCACCGGCAAGCCATGCGGCCGCCAGAACCTTGCTTGCCTGCTATATCAGCATAATATTTTTCATTAGTGTTTCCTCTTTTTTTATTAAAGTGCCGCCGCAGGCGGAATTAAGAATCTTCGTCATCCAGCATGCGTCCGACGGGTTACTGCATCGTCCGCAAATTGCTATTCATCGTGGCTGACAACCCTGAGACAAAGCCCCCCTGCCCGCATCAAGGTCGCGGGAGAATCAGGCGAATATTCCAGTGGTTTTTTAGGTTGGAGAGACTAAAAACTCTTTCTGATCAGCTTCTGCAGTTCACCCACCAGGCCCTGGCGGAAAACCAATACACAGAGGATAAACACGATCCCCATCACCACATGGGTATAATTGGCGAGGGGCCCGGAGGCGAGCAGATTTTCCAGCGCCAGCAGAGCTCCAGCCCCTAACACGGGTCCCCATAGGGTGCCCACGCCGCCGAGCAGGGTGATCAGCACCACCTCGCCGGACATAAACCAGTGGGCATCATTGAGGGAGGCAAGCTGGAACACTAACGCCTTGGTGGAGCCTGCCAGACCGGCGAGGGCTGCAGAGATCACAAAAGCAACCAGTTTGAACTGCTCCACCCGATAACCTAGGGAGATAGCACGAGGTTCATTCTCACGGATCGCCTTGAGCACTTGACCGAAGGGGGAGCGCACCGTGCGTCGTACCAGCGCAAAGCCAGCGATAAAGATCGCGAGTACAAAGTAGTACAGGGTCAGATTATCGCTCAAATCGATCAACCCTAGCAGCTGCCCCCGGGGGATCCCCTGCAAGCCGTCCTCTCCGCCAGTAAAGGGAGCTTGCAGAAACAGAAAAAACATCAGTTGCGCCAGGGCCAGGGTCACCATGGCGAAATAGATCCCCTCACGCCGCACCGCCAACTTGCCATAAACCAGCCCCAGCACCGCAGACGCCACGGTACCTCCCAATATTCCAAGTTCTGGGGTAAGGCTGAACTGAGTCAGCAGATAGCCTGTGATATAGGCCCCGGTTCCAAGAAAGACCGCGTGCCCGAAGGAGAGTAGGCCGGCAAAGCCAAGCAACAGGTTGAAGGCGCAAGCAAAGAGCGCGAAGCAGAGCACCTTCATCAAAAATGTGGGATAAGCCACCAAGGGCGCCAGGAGGGCCAGGCCCAAAAGAATCCCGTCCAGTTTATTAATTCTCATTATTCACCTCTGTTGTCAGCAGCTCGACTGAGGCTCAGTTCCGCTGGACAATCTCAAAAATCACAATACGTAAGGTTCAGGCGGCTCTGCCCCGGAGTTTTCTATGCCGTCTTCCCGAACAACCCAGCCGGCTTGAACATCAGCACCAGCACCATCACCAGAAAAATCACAGTGCTGGAAGCTTCGGGATAGAAATACTTGGCCAAGCCCTCGACGACCCCCATGCCCAGCCCCGTGAGAATTGCGCCGCCGATAGAGCCCATGCCACCGATCACCACAATGGCAAAGACCACGATTAGGATATTGGACCCCATCTCTGGACTGACCGAATAGATCGGTGCCGCCAGCACTCCAGCCAAGCCAGCCAGGGCGACACCAAAGCCGTAGGTGAGGGTCACCATCAGGGGGACATTAATGCCGAAAGCCTGCATCAACTGTGGGTTTTCGGTGCCGGCGCGCAGATAGGCACCAAGCTTGGTTTTCTCGATCAAAAGCCAGGTTCCGACACAAATCAGCAGCGAAAAAAGCACGATCCAGGCACGGTAGTAAGGCAGATACATGAACGGCAGCCGGATACCTCCCTGGAGCTCGTCCGGAATGGCGTAAGGCTGACCAGAGGAGCCGAACCAATGGCTAAATAGCCCCTGTATCACCAGCGCGATACCGAAGGTGAGCAGTAGAGAATAGAGAGGATCCTCGTTTGCGATGGGACGGATCAGTACCCGCTCCAACAACAGTCCAAATCCACCTACCGCAAGCGGCACGATAACCAGCGCCCACCAGTAATTGAGCTCGAGATAATGCAGCCCCAACCAGGCCCCGAAGGCACCCAGCATGTAGAGGGCGCCGTGGGAAAAGTTGATAATCTTCAGCAGCCCGAAGATGATGGCCAGTCCCAGGGCCAGCATCGCGTAAAAAGAACCGTTGATGAGTCCCACCAGCAGTTGGCCGCAAAGAGCGAATAGATTGATGTCAAGAAAAGTCGCCATATACACACCTGAAGGGTTTTGAAAAACGATCAAAAAGCAAAGAGCGATTTTTCATTTTTTAAACTGCCGTCGCCCGATGCACCAAAGCACTTCGTGTGCCCTGCCAGGGACTCTGTGTTTGGCAGGGTTGGCAATCAACGGGCCGGCCTCTGCCGTACCCTCAGTGATATAAAAAGAAGATCGCTCTAACAGGGGTTACTTCTGAGCAAGAGCGAATCCGCAGCCGCCCTGTTCCAGGGGCAGGAAGGCCTGATTGCCGGGAATCACCTTTTCCACTGCGAAGAGGTCATTGGGGCCTTTGCGCTCACTAGCGTTCTTGATCCGCAGCTGCAACATATCGTGGACCATGCGTCCGTCAGCACGCAGCTGGCCATTACGGGAAAAAAGTCTTCAACCGGGGTCGATTTCATCTTCGCCATCACCGCCTTGGCCTCATCGGTACCGGCCGCTACGATGGCATTCAGATAGTGCATCGTGGCGGAATAGGCCCCGGCCTGGGGCATCGCCGGAATCTTGCCACCCATGCGCTGCATGTAACGCTGCGACCAGCTTCGGGTCTGGTCGTCCAAATCCCAGTAGAACGCGGTGGTGAGTTTCATCCCGGCGGCAATGGCCGGATCCAGCGCCTGGACGCTGGGCGCGAATACCAGCAGGCCCGCTACATCCATCTGCTGGGTGAGCCCGAACTCAGAGGCCGCTTTCAGGGCGTTAACCATGTCGGTTCCGGCGTTGGCAAGCGCCACCACGTCGGCCCCTGAAGCCTGGGCCTGGAGAACATAGGAGGCGAAGTCGGTAGTACCCAGGGGCGCACGAACGCTTCCGAGAACTTCACCACCGTTGGCGGTAACGATCCCCCCTGCCACCTTCTCCAGCGCATGCCCAGCAGCGTAATCGGCAGTAATGAAGTACCAGCGCTTCTTACCCGAATCCATCATCGGCTTAACCACGCCATTGGCCAGCGCGATCAGGTCGTAGGTCCAGTGGGCGATGAAGGGGGAGCAGGCCTTGGTGGTAAAGGCGTGACTAGCCGCACCCGAGATCAAGGCGATCTTCTCGTTATCGGTGACGATCTTGGCGATAGCCCCGGTGACCGCCGAAGAGGTCAGGCCGGTGATGGCATCCACCTGCTCGTTTTCGATCCAACGGCGGGCCACGAGGGAGCCCACGTCAGGCTTGTTCTGGTCGTCTGCGCTCACCACCTCAATGGGCTTGCCCAACACCTGGCCGCCGAAGTCCTCGACCGCCATCTTCACCGCCTCAGTACAGCCCGGACCACAAGGGTCGGCATAGGGACCACTCATATCTGTGATAACCCCGATCTTGACCTTATCGTCCGAAATCCCAGCCTGTGCCAGGCTGGCCGCCGCCATCAGGGTTGTTGCTAACAGTGTTTTAGAAATTTGTTTCATAACTTTATCCGTTTTTATTTTTTGGTTTAGAGTGAACATAATTTTGTTTCTTTAAATCCAATGAAGGCCCGGATGAATCTGTGATCTGGATTACCAAAGCCGCCAAGCCATAACGATTTACAACCAAAGAAACCCCTTACCGCCAGGCTCGACAGCAGCTTGATAAATAACAGTACGCTCGTTTCCGATCTTCTCGGTCAGACGCCGAGGTAGGTATTGAGCAGTTCAGTTTTAGCGGCAAGCTCCTGAGCCTGGACCTCTTCGACGATATGACCGTGCTCCATCACATAGTGGCGGTCGGCGATAGGCGCGGCGAAACGAAAGTTCTGCTCCACTAGCACCACCGTCAGCCCCCGCGCCTTGAGATTGATCAGCACCTCGCCAAGTTTCTGCACGATCACCGGCGCAAGTCCCTCGGTAATCTCATCCAACAGCAGTATATTGGCGCCAGTGCGCAGGATTCTGGCCATGGCCAGCATCTGCTGTTCGCCACCCGACAGGCGGGTTCCCTGGCTCTTGCGCCTTTCCGCCAGGTTGGGAAACAGGGCATAGATTTCCTCGAGGGGGAAACCGTCGGAGCGCACCGTAGGCGGCAACAACAGGTTCTCCTCCACGCTCAGGCTGGCGAAGATACCGCGCTCCTCGGGACAAAAACCCATCCCCAGATGGGCGATCCTATGGGCCGGCATATCAATGGTTTCGCGGCCGTTGATAACGATGGAACCGCTGCGCCGGCCCACCATATTCATGATCGCTTTCAGCGTGGTACTGCGCCCTGCGCCGTTCCGGCCAAGCAGAGTCACCAACTCTCCCTGGCGAGCGCATAGGTCAATCCCATGAAGGATGTGGGACTCCCCGTAGAAAGCGTGCAGGTCGCTGATCCGCAGTTTCTCCCGGCTCCCCCCCTCTCTGCGCTTTACCTCCGTCGCTGCGGACTTGGGTGAACTGCTCATAGGCGCATTCATTGGGCCACCTCCTGCAGTGCGGGTTCGGCCGGCGATTCAGAGCCCATATAGGCTTCCCGCACCCGCGTATCGGCTGCGACGGTTGCGTAGTCGCCCTCGGTCAAGATGGCCCCCCGTTGTAACACGGTGATGCGATCGGACAGGTCCGCCACCACATTGAGGTTGTGCTCCACCATCAGGATGGTGCGGTTCTTGCTAACCTCTTTGATCAGCTCGGCCACCACACTGACATCTTCGTACCCCATCCCCTGGGTGGGTTCATCGAGCAGCAGCAGCTCAGGGTCAAGAGCCAAAGTGGTGGCGATCTCCAGCGAACGCTTGCGGCCGTATGAGAGATCCACCGCCCTGGCATTGGCAAAATCCCGTAGCCCCACCGACTCCAGCAGCGCTAGCGCCTGTTCGTTGAGCACTTCCAGCGTTTTTTCAGAACGCCAGAAAACAAAGCTGTCACCCCGCTTGCGCTGCAGGGCCACACGGACGTTCTCCAGCACACTCAAGTGGGGAAATACGGCGGAAATCTGAAACGAGCGCACCACGCCCAGTCGAGCGATGGAGGCGGAGTCTTCACGGGTGATATCCCGGCCGTTAAAGAGGATGGTGCCGCTAGTGGGGGTCAGAAACTTGGTCAGGAGATTGAAAACGGTGGTCTTGCCGGCACCATTGGGGCCGATCAGCGCGTGGATAGTACCTCGCTGAACGTTGAGGTCCACATCGTCAACGGCGGTGAAGCCTTTAAATGCCTTGACGAGGTTGCGGGTTTCCAGAATCAGATCCGGATGCATAAGATTACCTTTTTCTTTTTAATTATTTTTTTACTTCTTGTGTTCTGCTTGCATCGTTCCGTGGCCAGCCTGCCGGCATCGATAAAACACAAGATTGCTCCAAGGCAACGGATGTTGATGATGAAAGCTCACTGGTTACACCACCTTAGCGGCAAAAGACGACCACAAAGCCTCCCAAAAGAGGGGGGGGGGCTTGCATGCTTCCTTAGAAGCCCCGAGGAGGATACTGGCAGCAAACGCCACAATCCCACGGCAGCAGAATGGGTTCGATGCCTCAGGTAATGCACCACGTGATAGAGAGAGCTACCGGTGAATTTGATGAGAGTCGCTTGTACGCCAAAGAAAACCAGATGACGCCTAGATTGAGATGCCTGAAAGGCATCCGATAGCAACAAACAGGGCTGTGACCATGATGAATACCAAGATAACCGAACCGGCCTAGGGACTTACCGTACCTTTACCGATAAATAGGCTGCGGCTACAGGGACAAGAGGTCGATTACGCCGATACGCTGTATTAGAACTACCGGGGTCTCACCGAGCGTATCCCTCGTCTGGGCAATGCCCTGATCATTGCGGGGTCCAACTGTGGAGGTTCTAGACTAGGACAGCCATGTCTATCTTGAGTGTTTTGCCGTGCCGAGGTCCGCTATCGGAAAAGAACCTGGATGCATAAGGCCTGTCTTCCGTCCCCCTGAAACGTCCGGTCTGGGCGCATAAGAGGAAGTCGGCTGAACTCGCAGCAACCATCCACTATTGAGCTGTAGATAACCCACACCAAACTCCAGATTGAATTTGGTTCATGCGGAAAGGGCTAAGGCGAGCTGATCATCGACCTAACATACCTACAGGCTGATGGCCGGTTGTCGCAACTCCTGCCATTAACAGTCGCTTATGACTGCAAAATAAGCGTCTGCTTTCGTATTTCCAGTAGCAGGGAGGGTTGCCGTGTTCGCAGACCCTAGGTGGCCGCTTTGGGCCGACTACTGACGCTAGACAAGTTCTTTTTAAGTGGCGGCTATGGGGCGGTAGCTGCCGCCCATGATCAGCCGTCGCTAACCATCCGTGCTTTGTGTGCTTTGCTGTCCAAGGCACAAGGCATTGGCTGAGCTGATCAGTATTTATGACCTTGCTGTCCAAAAGCTAACTTTAGGTGTTCAGCTTGTTGACTGTCGCCAGCCAGTCAAGCCGACCTCGCAGCAGCATCCCGCAACGTTACCCACCACCCTCTCACCAAAGTTTAACTTTAACTAACAAAAAACGAGTTTAAATTGCACGCCATGGTATGCTCAACAGTCAAATTTGGTACTGCACGTTGAGAATAAAATCATGATCCGCTGCCACCTCGCCCGCATGATGGGCGAACAAAAGTTGCGCATTGCCGACGTTGCAAGAGAAACCGGGTTAAGTCGAGCCACGGTGACGTTGTTATACAAGGAAACCGCAAAGAAGGTAGACCTGGAAGCCATCGAACAGATCTGTCATCTATTTGATTGCAGCGTTGGTGACTTACTGGAGTTGGTACCAAGCCCTGAAGACCAAGGAGTGGACTGATGGCATCTGAAGCAGATACCAGAGCAAATTATATCGATCCTGCGTTACGCGCAGCGCATTGGCAGCCTACCAACATCATCAGAGAGCACTATTTCACCGATGGCCGTAAAATGGCGGATGATGTTAGGAAGGTGCTATCAGGCCTAGCAACGGTGGTGGAAGGCATTGGTGCATTAAGAACTCACGGTGGTGACGCGCATGGAAGAGAACGTGGCTATACCAGACTCGACACGCGAATCGCCTCTCTGGCCATACACTCTGCCAGCACAGCGGCTCTATTTTTGATCGAAACCTGGCAAATGCGATACCCCTCGACAACCTTGGTGAGGCATTAGAAGTGGCTATATACGAATTCAATACCGAGGGCTTCAATCGTCTTCAAAAAACCACTTTTGCCGATCGCGGAATTCGCGAGCGCCAGGATCTTCAACGCTTGCTTAGAGAGCAGATTGAAGTCATCTCTAGCCAAACGATGGTCATAGCGGAAGAGTTCGGTGAATGGGATGCCAGCCGCAGACGTATTGACCTCCTATGCATCGACAAAGACGCTAATTTGGTAGTGATCGAACTTAAGCGCACTGAGGATGGTGGCCATATGGAGCTACAGGCGATCCGCTACAGCGCGATGATTTCGACAATGACTTTTGACCAAGTGGTGGAGGCGCACAAAAAATTCCTACAAAGCATCAATTCTGATGATGACGCAGAACAACGAATTTTGGATTTTCTCGAATGGGATGAGCCAGACGAAGACGCCTTTGCCCAAGATGTTCGTATTGTGCTGGCTTCAGCAGAGTTTTCTAAAGAGCTCACTAGCGCGGTGCTTTGGCTAAATGACAAGGGAATCGACATTAGATGCGTGAAGATGGAGCCCTTTTATGATGGCCAAAGAACCCTTCTAGATATCCAGCAGGTCATTCCATTGCCGGAAACGGAACAGTTTCAGGTTCAAGTCCGACAGAAAAAACAGAGGGAACAGCAATCAAGAGTCTCTACAAGAGACTTCTCTAAATTCTCACTAAACATCGCTGGTCAGCAATACACAGGTCTCAATAAACGTAACCTGATGTACCAGCTCGTAAACGCCATCATTCAAAGTGGCGCAACACCAGATGAAATTGCACAGCTGATCAGTTGGCGGGCGACTCAACTGTTTCTCAGTTTCGACGGAGAACTGGATGAACAATCGTACGCAGAGCATGTTATGGCTCTGGACACGGGTGGTAAGCTACCAAAAACAAAGCGTTTTTTCTGTAAGCAAGACGAACTATTTGTCGTAGACGGGAAGACATATGCCCTGACAAACCAGTGGGGTGATAGAACAGCTGAAGCGGCGGACCTTTTGCAAAGTAGATATGAGAACCTAAAAATTAGTATCGAAAAAGAATAGTTCTCCCTTTTAGGATTGTCAGAACCAATACAGCACACTCATTTTAACGCGACGAAATATATCGCCTATATCGGTTGATACATAGT